>OLXA01000802.1_pt1 | contig 13799 bp, 10 predicted proteins | sample 1644551 | NCBI WGS metagenome assembly OLXA01 (sample SAMEA103958150, study PRJEB25191) | human gut metagenome | biome: human-associated habitat [ENVO:00009003]; feature: intestine environment [ENVO:2100002]; material: feces | place: Germany | collected 2013/2015 | reverse complement strand
CTCTTTTTTGAGGCAGCGAAGCGTCCGGGCGGGTGAACTTCACCCATATCTTTACAGTCCGTCCGCTAGAACCGGTAAATACACAATGGGTCTGCGGCTGTTCCCAAGCCAGTTGTTTTACCAGTATGATCTCCGGTCTTCCCGACAGTGGACCTACTGTCAGCTCAACAATTCCGTTATAATATTTTAATTGCTTTCCACTTTCTGTCCTGCGGAACTCTGCGGCAGGAAGAATCTTCGGCAACTTGTCTGCTTCGTAGCAGCGTGAATCGGGCAGGGAATATCGTAGTGCTTCTCTAAATACGGATACTGGCTGTGTCTTGATTTCTGTTCGTGTTTTTTCTATCCACGTTTCCATATCCATCGTTGTCAGTGCGGTCGTTTTATCCTTGTCTCTTAACTGAGTAACTTTCATATCTTGTTTTGTTGATAATATTCTGCTAAGTTAGCTATAATTGTCCGCCCCTGCAAATAAATGGGTATTTATTATCTGTTTATCCTTTTTATCCGTACATTTGTGGAATTTTAAACATTAAAATCATTGAATAAAAATGAACGAATCATTCGATTTTTCCTTAGTTCCCTATACGTTTGGCCTGTGTGCCGCCGAAGGATGTCCGCGTGCTGCCACCTGTCTGCGCCGGATAGCACTGGAACATGCTCCGGCAAAGAGGGTTTTTCTGCCGATTATGAATCCTAACCGACTGAAAGCGCAGGACGGCGCGTGTGATTATTACCGTTCGGACGAGAAAGTGCGTTATGCCCGTGGCTTTATGTGCACGATTAATGCACTCACTGTCCGTGTGGCGGATACTTTCCGCTATCGCATGATAGGATATATGGGCAGAAAGAACTACTATTTGAAACGTAAAGGAGGGATAAATCTTTCTCCTGCCGATCAGCAACAGGTGATAGCTGTTGCAAAGGAGCTGGGAGTTATCCGAAAGGATTATTTTGATGGCTACGTGGAGGAATATAACTGGGAATAACTTCACATTCCTCCTTTGTCGGGAGTCGTTTGCTGTTCGTATCGTGTAATGTCCCGCCTTGGATACTGCAGTGTCCTGCCTTGGGAATTACAGTATCCAGCCTCAGACACTGCAGTATCCAGCCTTGGGAACTACAGTATCTAACCTTGGGAACTGTAGTTTCCAAGGCGGATACTCTAGTTTCTGCGGAGAAAACCATCTTCCCGATTATAAGAGATGACTCATCCTCCGGTGTTGCAGATACGAGTATCTGCAACCTATCTGCAACAGGTATCTGCAACGCCGTAACAAACTATCAATCAAACCATTATTTCGCTTTTGTTGCAGATGGCAGATGTTTTTTCATTTATAACTTCTATGTAAAGGAATACCTTGGCAGGTAGGGAAACCTTCTTATTTTTTTTTATTTCAACCATTTTTAAACAGGCTCTAATAACGTTTACCCGTGGACGCATACAGTTTTCTGTTAAGAAATTACAAATCTTTAATATATTACCCGATAATAATCTTACTTTTACCCCACAAAATCCAAACGACATAGCCATGACAGGTATTAGTCTCCACATCCCTATCTTGAAAATGGGAAACTGGAAATGCACGAGGGGGCTTTACGCCTGACACAGGAAGGAATTTTCATTTCCGACAGCATTATAAGCGACTTGCTTTGGGTTAATTAAAAAACTAAACGATCAGCCGATGACCGAATCAGAAGTAAGGAAGTTATTACGGCAAATGAAGGAACTGGACTCACAAACAGCCTTCCGCGACTTCTATAACATGACTTACGACCGACTCTTCCGCATAGCCTACTATTATGTGAAACAGGAAGAATGGTCGCAGGAAATCGTACTCGACATCTTCCTCAAACTTTGGAAGCAGCGCGACACCCTTCTTGATGTGAAAAACATCGAGGACTATTGCTTTATTCTGGTCAAGAACGCTTCTCTCAATTATCTGGAAAAAGAGTCGAAGTACGCCACCATCCATTCCGATTCCTTGCCGGAGCCACAGGAACAAAGTTATTCTCCGGAAGAGTCATTAATCAGTGAAGAACTATTTGCAATCTATGTGAAAGCACTCGACCGGCTTCCGGAACGTTGCCGGGAAATATTCATCCGTATCCGTGAAGAAAAACAAAGTTATGCCCAAGTAGCAGAAGAATTGGATATCAGCATAAAGACAGTTGATGCCCAGCTACAGAAAGCTGTCACCCGACTGAAAGAGATGATTTCGTCCAGCGGATAACCGGAGATCACCCGAACCGTTCAGCACTTCTTTTTTATATTAACTTTTATTTGCACAAAAGGCGTAGGGAGTTTCTGTCAATCTCCGGTCTTTATCAGCAAATAAACCGATTAATCACTAAAAAAGATTGAATGATGAAAAAGTTTAATGACGCAAACGTTGGACTCTTTGTCCTTTTAACAGCATGTCTGAGCCTATTTTCCTGCAACAACGACAATGACAATTATCCTAAGAATTATGTAGGATTTGAAAAATCTACCCGAACAGTAGAATGTGATAAGAATCAATCCGAGAGTGAGTTGCAGATTAAAATTATTGCCACCGACAAATCCAAAGAAGACAGGACAGTGCTACTTGCCACTCCTGCTTTGCCGGCGGGACAGGCACCGATTATGAAACTAACAGAAACCAAAGTCACCATCAAGGCGGGACAGAAATCGGCAACGACCACCATTAAGTTATATCCCAAAAAGATGGTACTGAAACAGCAGAACATTACCTTATCCTGTACTCCCCAGTGGAAAGAAGGCAGTGTAAGCAAGCTGACGATTCTGCTGAAACGGAATTAGAAAGAAAGCTAAACAGAAAAAGATATGAAATATACCGATAGAGAATTAGAAGACATACTGAACAAGCTCATTGCTTCCACCCGCTCACCGAGAGGACGTTTTTCAGCAGCATCCAGTTATCCGCAACTGGAGAAAAAGCTGAATTTCCGCAACAGCCGGTTGTATCTGACACGCACATTTGCGGCAGCGGCAGCAGTAGTTTTACTGTGTCTATCGGTATGGACAGCTTATCTGTACATGCAGCCGGCAACCATACAGACTGTTAGCACTTTGGCAGAAACACGTACCGTCCATCTGCCCGACGGCACTTCCGTCACGCTAAACCATTATTCTTCCCTTTCCTATCCGGAACGGTTCAAATCGGATAACCGGGAAGTGGAGTTGAGCGGAGAAGCCTATTTTGAAGTAACCAGAAATGAGGAGATACCTTTTAAAGTACATACGGAAGAACTAGACGTCAAAGTATTGGGAACTAAATTTAATTTCCGGAATTATAAAGACGATTTGGAAGCTAAAGTCTGTTTGCTGGAAGGAAAGGTCGCGCTGAATACCCGGGAAAAAGAGACCATACTTCATCCTGACCAGCAGGCACTGTTGGATAAAAAGACAGGAAAGCTATCTGTCTCTGACACCAAAGCCGCCTATAGTGCCGAATGGACAAATGACTTCCTCTATTTTGATGAAGTGCTGCTTTCAGATATCATTAAAGAACTGGAGAGAAGCTATGATGTGAAAATAACCGTTGCAGACGATACGTTAAATACGATTCGTTTTTATGGAAACTTCCGTAAAAGAGAGCAAAGTATTCGGGAGATTATGAATGTATTGTCGTCTACAGACAAAATGACTTATACCGTGAATGGAAAAAATATTGTGATCACACTTCCTGAATGAGACTGAATGTTAAACCTTTGAAAACTTAAAAGAATATGAAAAGCAACTTTGAAAAAACATGATTTTACTCTCCCAGATAGAAATAAAAAAAGGTCAGGTTCCTTTCCAACCCCTGACCTCCTTTTAACTTTCTGTCTTAAAAGCCTCAGTGACTTTATCGATGAAAGCTTAGGCAAATATAAATAAAATCCTAAACTTCTCATCCTATTTATCAATTATTTATTCATTGACTTATGAAAACTAAGAAAAAGTTTTTTTTCATGGTCCTGCTCATGTTATGTCTTCATCTGAACTCATTTGCACAGCATATCAGTATGCAGTTGAAGAACGTGACTGTAAAACAGGCCATTGAAACCATACAGAAGCAAAATGGATATTCATTTACATTTGCGGCAAGCGATCTGAATACCCAGAAGATTATTACGGTAACAGCAAGGAACCTACCCATAGAGAAGGTAGTGGAACAGATTTTAATAGGACAAAATGTTAGTTATACAGTTCAAGGTAAAGACATCATTATAAAAAAGAAAAGTAACCAAGCCACACAACAGAAGAAAAAAAGTACAATCAGCGGAATCATCACAGACAATTACGGGGAACCGATCATCGGTGCCAATATCAAAGAAAAAAATGGTACAAATGGGACTATCTCCGATATTGACGGAAAGTTTCAGCTCACTGTCGACGAAGGTAGTAGCGTACAAATATCTTACTTGGGATATCTGACGCAGGAAGTGAATACCAGAAACAAAACGCATCTGGCTATCTCAATGAAAGAAGACGCGCAGGCGTTGGATGAAGTTGTCGTTGTAGGGTACGGAACGATGAAGAAAAGAGACCTGACCGGTGCCATTTCTTCTATCAAAATGGATGAAACTCCCGTGCAGACCTTCACGACGGTCAGCCATGCGTTAGCCGGAAAAGCAGCAGGTCTGCAAGTAGTGCAGACGAGTGCACAGGTAGGCGGCGGCAGTAGTTTCAATATACGTGGAGCAGCCTCTGTCGGCGCCGGGAACGATCCGCTTATCATCATTGACGGTTTTCCCGTTTCTTCCAGTTCTACGCTTGGTTCGGGCAATCGTTACGAAGCGGGGCAAACCGATAATATTCTCGAATCTATCAATCCGAATGACATTGAGTCGATAGAGGTTCTGAAAGACGCCAGCTCTACCGCTATCTACGGTGCAAGGGCCGGACACGGTGTGATTATCGTTACTACCAAACGGGGAAAAGAAGGAAAAGCAAGCGTCAACTACTCAGCCAATGTCTCTGTGCAAAGAATGAAAAACTCATTCAAGATGTTGAACGGGCAGGACTATATGTATCAGACCAACCGATATTATCACGAGCTATGGCTGAAAGAAAAAGGAGAAGGCATTTACGAGGATTATATGATTCCGAATGATGATGCGGCGGACTTTAAGCCCAGATACTCGAACGACCAGATACTCAACGCGCCGACAGTTCCTTGGTTTGACGAAATCACACGTACCGGACTTATGCACCAGCATAATGTTTCTATAAACGGCGGAACGGAAAAAACGAAATATATGGCTTCTATCAACTACCTCAACCACTCCGGTGTAGTGAAAAATAATGACATGGAGCGCTTCACTGCAAAAATAAATCTGGACCAGCAGATTTCCAAGTACGTAAAGGCCGGATTGTCTTTCAATATTAGCCGTAATAACTACGATAATGTACCTTTGGGAAACGGCGAGAATGAAAATTCCGGTATCATTACTGCTGCTGTTGCTTTCAACCCGACTGTTCCCGTCAGAGATGAAAAAGGAAATTATTCGACCAATCCTCAGATGCCTCAACTCCCGAACCCGGTGTCTCTCCTCGAAATTAATGATAAAACTGTAAAGGAACGATTGTTGGGTTCGGCTTATATAGAAGTGGAACCCATCAAGGGACTGAAACTAAAAGCCAATTTGGGTATCGACCGAAAATATCAGAAACGAAAAACTTATCTTCCGAAAACCACTCAATACGGGGCGGCAGTCAACGGTCAGGCATATTTAGCCCAGGAAGATAACAACGACTATTTAATGGATTTGACAGCCAATTATCAAAAAATATTTGGTGAACATAGTTTCAATGTTCTTTTCGGTTATTCCTATCAGAAGTTCAACACCGAAGGAATGAGTGCAGGTAATCAAGATTTTATCAATGATTCATTCCTGTACAATAATCTGGGAGCAGGAAACTATAGTCGACCGCCGGTAGGTTCGTACGCTTCGGTAAGCAGCTTGAGTTCTTACTTCGGACGTTTCAATTATTCGTGGAAAGAAAAATACCTGCTCACTGCCACCATTCGTGCCGACGGCGCCTCCAACTTTGCCAAAGGACATCAATGGGGTTATTTCCCTTCCGTATCCGCCGGCTGGCGCTTCTCCGAAGAAAAATTTATCAAGAGTTCTTCCTCTGACTTTCTTTCGAATGGTAAACTACGCTTAAGTTGGGGACAAACCGGTAATTATAATGTAGGCAACGGAGCTCTCGACTATTATGGAGCAGACCCGTGGTATGGCAGCCAATTCGGTGATTCACAGCACGTAGGTATCTATGTATCACAATTAGGTAACCCGAACCTGACATGGGAAACGACAACCGAATTTAATATCGGTCTGGACTTGGGATTTTTCAACAACCGGATTAACCTGACTGCCGAATATTTCCAGCGTACGATCTCCGATTTGCTGGTGAAGAACAAAACGATTCCCCATTATAATGAAGTGAAAACCATTGCAGCCAACATTGGTTCGACTCAAAGTAACGGTGTGGAACTGACTCTGAACACGCAAAATATACAGACTAAACAGTTTACATGGAGTACTGATTTAACTTTCTCAACGTATAACGACCGTTGGAAAGAACGAGATCCGAACTGGAAACCTGCTGCCTATCAGAAGGAACAAGACCCGATTCGCGGAGTCTTTGCCTATGTAGCCGACGGACTGTTACAACCTGGTGAGGAAGCCCCCGCCCACCAGCCGCAACTTCTTCCCGGACAAGTGAAACTCAAGAATATAAATGGAGATGATAAACTGAATGAGGAAGATATGGTCTTAATCGGACGCAATGACCCCAAATTCATTTTCGGTTTCAACAACAATTTTTCTTATAAGAATTTCGACCTTAATATATATATGTATGGACAGGTAGGTAAAATTGCCGGAGCAAACAGTTATTACGACGCCTGGGGATCTTACGGAAACCGCATCAAACTGGGACAGAATGTACCTGTCTCTTTCAAGGATGCCTGGAGTTCGGACAACCAGACAAGTACACGCCCCAGCTTCATCGAGTCGGCTTATGGTACCGGTGATCTGTTTCTCCAGAAAATTTCATTCCTGCGTATCAGAAATATCACATTAGGCTACACCGTGCCAATCAGTAAAAGTATCTGTAACCGACTGCGAGTGTATGCTGACATCAACAATCCATGTGTATGGACCAACTGGAAAGGCCAAGATCCGGAAACGGACAGTAACACGAATGCATATCCCAACGTCACTAGTTTTAGTATCGGAGTAGATATTTCATTCTAAATAAACCTAAAAAGAATTGAACATGAAAAGAATTACAAAACTTATATATCTTGCTCTCGGAAGCTGCCTCATCGCAGGACTAAACGCTTCGTGTGAACTCGTCTCCGAGAACTATGGTGATATCAACACCAGTATCTTCCCCAAAACGGCAGAAGACGCTGACGCTATCACAACGTCTGCCGCATACGCCACCTTTAAAAATAGTGGCTATGGAGGTCTGTTCAATATAGCAACAGGCATACAAATCGTCAGCGACGAAGCAGGCGATTACGGAATGTGCAACTGGGGTTGGGACCACATCAACTATGCCAACTGGAACACCCTCAAGATATCCGGTTCCGGTAGCTGGCTGACTGTTGAGAGCTACGCCTATGTAAACGATATCAGTAAAATGACTCTGACTATCGACCGGTTGAACGATATTGAAATGGACGATGCCCTCAAACAGCAATACATCGCCGAACTTCGTATGGGCAGGGGGTGGCTGGCATACCTTCTCTATGATTTCTACGGTCCAATCCCCATTGCCGACCTGGAAACACTCAAGAATCCTATGGCTGAGAAAATTCTCCCCCGACTCAGCGAGGAAGAAATGCAGACATATATCGAGACTGAACTTACAGAAGCAAGCAAAGTACTGCCTGCCAACTACAAAAAGGGAGATAAGAACTATGGTCGTTTTACAGCCGGATTGGCACATACTGTTTTGCTAAAACTCTATATGCTGACCAAGCAATGGGACAAGGCGGAAGCAGAGGGACGCGAACTGATGAAACCTGAATATGGTTTCGAACTTGTGCCCGAATACAAAGATATATTCACGCTGGCAAATGAGAAGAACCCGGAAATTATCTGGGCTTGCCAATGTGCCAAAGGATACCAGGAACATAAATGGCAACCTCATGTATTACCCAACGACTATAATTTCACTTCTTATCTGGATAAAATGACCAAATGGAACGGATATAAAATCTCATGGGATTTTATGCAGACCTTTGATCCGGCAGACAGACGTTTGCTGACGATTGCATACGAATATACCAGTAAAGACGGAGTGGTACATAATGAAAAGAATGACAGACCGGATCCTTCCGCTCAATTATATTTAGGAGCAGTTCCATTGAAATATGAATTTGATCCGGATTGTACGGGAGAAGATTCACAAATAGACTGGATTATCTACCGGTATGCCGATGTGCTCACTTTGACAGCAGAGGCTATTGTACGCAACAAGAATGCCGTAACGCAGGAAGCTGTTGATTTGCTTAATGAAGTGCGTACCCGCTCGCTTCCGGGCAAAGGATACAGCCTGCAAGATTTGAACAGTGTGGACAAATTTCTGAAAGCTGTATTGGACGAAAGAGGTTGGGAGTTATATTTCGAAGGAAACCGCCGCCAAGACCTGATCCGCTATGGATTATTTGTGGAAGCTATCAAGAAGAAGGCTCAATCAATGGGTAAACAAACGCTTGTGGATGAAGACCGTTACCGCTTCCCTATTCCACAAGATATTATTGACGAAGGTCAGGGAATAATCAAACAGAACCCCGGTTATTAATCACTGAAAAGAAAAAAACATGAAAAAGTTAATTTATAGCATCATCGGACTACTAATGTTCGCCGGTTGCGAAGATGATTATAAGACCGACATCACAATTCCAATGTCGGGCATATATCTGAGTTCTCCCGCCGAAGGAGCAACTATGGACTTAAATGATGAAAGTAAAGATTCATACGAGTTTACTTGGGATAAGGCTTCGGAACAAGGTTCCGTACTGATATTCAGCACTACCAAGGACCTTGTGAAACAAGTTACCGTAGAAGCAGGGACAGGAAAAAATTGCAATATATCAGCACTGGTTATCAACCAATTACTTTCCAAGTTAGATATTAAATCCGGAAATGAAAGACTCATTTACTGGACTGTAAAAGATAAAAATAACCAGACTGCCGCCGCATCAGAAGTTCGTACGCTACAAGCCAGACGAATGAAAAGTATCTTGCTTGCTCCTGAAGATATGTCGACAGCCACTTTGTTGGCAGACGCTACACAAACCAAAATAAAATTTGAATGGGATGCTTCAGGAATCGGTAATGATACAGAGTGTACGGTACTTCTTTCTTTAGATCCGGAAATGGACAACTTCGTAGAACTGCCGACCAAAGGAACAGGAAATATATCGATCACCCACGAAGAAATGGAACAGACAATCGAAAAACTGTCTATCAAGCGTTACCGGACCAATACTATTTATTGGAATGTACGTAACAATGCAGATCAGTCACTTATTTCGCGTGTCGCCAACACATTATACACAAACGACATGATGCGTTTGGTTGACAAACGTGGAGATGAGACGATCACTTATCCCGTAGTCCGCGTGACATTCTCCGACGGAACTTCGCAAGTGTGGACAGCCCAAAATCTGAATACTACCAAATACCCGGATGGAACGGAAATCGAAGCCGAATATTACAGATATGCTCCCGAATCCCTTGGAGAAGACTGGATCAAAGCAATCGGTACCTATTACAGTTTTGTGATTCGCGACCGGATTATCCCGAAAGGCTGGAGAATACCGACCGAAGCGGAATGGAATTATTTATTCTCTGAAGCCGGAAAGAATGGCGGGTATAATGTTCTTAAAGATCCTGTCTATTATTATAAAGATCCTACCGGTCAGGAACATTTGAATGAATGGGGACTGAGCTTTACTTCAGCAGGTACATGGAACTTGGATAGGAACGCAATCGAACTGGCTCAGGAAAAATTCTACTTTATGGCCGCCGACTTGGGCGATCCTGCAACCTGGAACGATCCCTGGCGAGCTTTAATCCATGACAACAGCGAAACATTATGGGTATCCTGGGCTAAAGGAACCGTCATGCGCTATATCTATGCAGAATAACTAATAAAACATGAATCATTATGAAAAGATATTACTTTCAAATATTACTGGCGTGTTGTCTGACGCTATTTGCCGGATGTTCCGATTCCGATTCGGAATCCGGTCAGAACGGCATACCCAAAGGTTCAAAAGCTATTGACCTGCAACAAGACAGAAGTGGTCTGCTACGTAATCCCTGCATGGGTTGGGGACTTTATGACGATGCAGTCGGCAATGTAGCCAACGCAGAAGAGTATTGGGCTGCACAAGATGAAGCTGCACGTAACTATGCATCTTTCTTCTATATACGCTGGCGTTGGTCGGAAATGGAACCGGAGGAAGGAAAATATGCCTGGATCTACGACGAGAACTATAAAAAGCTGATTCAAGGAGCGCTCGACCGGGGATTGAAGTTATGTTTCCGTATCTATGACAACGGACAGGACAACATCCGCCAAGGTACTCCCGAATATGTCCGTGCCGCAGGTGCCCAAGGATATGAAGTCGAAGGACAAAATAACGCCAAACTATGGACTCCTTATGCCGACGACCCTATCTTTCAGCAGAAATATGAAAAGTTTGTCGCAGCATTCGCCAAAGAGTATGATAACCCGGATATCGTAGATTTTATCGACGGGCACTCTTTAGGCTGGTGGGGCGAAGGCTCACATATCAAGTACCTGAATTCTGACAAGAAGAAAGAGACTTTCGACTGGTTTACAACGATGTATTCCAAGAACTTCAAGAATATCATTCTGGTATTACCTTATAATAGCGAAATCGGATTCAATACGGAAAAAGAAATCGCTATCGACCAAAAAGGGTATGGATTGCGCAGAGACGGTCTGGGAAGTATGTGGTTTACTGAAAATGACGAGAAAGTAGCGAACGAGATGTATGGAAAAGTTTTAATGGTGGGCGAATGTGCTTACTGGGGAGGATATACGGCTGCTTACGAACCTTTCAAAAATGACACAAAATATTCCTTCAAATCATGGAAGGATGTATATAATCAGAGTTTCGACCATGCCCAGACTTATCATTTCAATACACTCGACCTAAGGACGATTACCGAAACAAAGGGCTGGACGGGACTGGCACCGGAACTTGTCCGCAAATTTGTTCTGAACGGCGGATACAGAGTATATCCTACTTATGTAATCATGCCTTATGAAGCCTCAGCAGGCCAAACCGTATCTATCTCCCACTCATGGAGAAACACCGGATATGGTTACTTGCCGAATAACATGAAGAATTGGAACTATAAGTACAAACCGGCCTTTGCCTTGTTCGACGAGAGCGGCAAACTGGTAAAATCATGGATTGACGAGGATGCCGAACCTTCGCAATGGTTGTCTAACCAACGGAGAAACTATACTTACGAGGTTTCCCTCGACGGTATTTCCAGAGGCAATTACCAATGGGCGGTAGCTATTGTCGACAAGACCAAAGATAACCAACCGGGTATCAATATCGGTATCAAAGATAAGGAGAAGAAGGATGGATGGACGTTTATCAGTGAGATGACAATTAAATAAATGAACCGATAAAGCATGAAACATATACATTTATATCTATTTGCACTTATCTCCGTGATCCTTACAAGCTGCTCACACGCCTGTCAAAAGGTAGAGTTGCAGGAAGACACCGTATCATTGCTTCGCAACCCTTGTATGGGTTGGGGAGTATATGATGACGCTAATGATGAAGTACAAAACGCGAATATTTACTGGGCTGCCCAAGACGAGGCAGCCCGTCAATACGCTTCTTTCTTTTATGTACGTTGGAGGTGGTCGGACATGGAACCGGAAGAAGGCAAATACGCCTGGCTGTATGATGAAAATTACAAAAAACTGATACAGGGTGCCTTAGACCGTGGATTGAAACTCTGTTTCCGTATTTACAACAACGGACAGGATAACCTGCGTACCGGAACTCCTGACTACGTACGCCGTGCCGGAGCAAAAGGATATACCGTAAAAGGATTGAAAGGTGATCTTTGGACACCTTATCCGGATGATCCGATTTTTCAGGAAAAACTGGAAAAGTTTGTCGAAGCCTTTGCCAAGGAATATGATAATCCGGATATTGTAGACTTTGTAGACGGATATAGTCTTGGTTGGTGGGGAGAATGTCACCATGTGATCCTGCAAGACCAAAACAAATTCGAGCAAGTGTTCGACTGGTTCACAACCCTCTATTCCACTCACTTCAAAAATGTGCTTCTTACGCTCCCCTTCGGCAGCCAAATCGGTTTCGACACCGAAAAACGAATTGCAATTGACGGAAAAGGATATGGCATGAGACGAGACGGATTGGGAAGCATGTGGTTCAGTGATGAAGAAAGGAGGATCGTCGCGGATATGTATGGAAAGACACTTCTTGTCGGAGAATCCTGTTACTGGGGATGTTCCACCGATGATTGCACTCCATTCACCTCGGATACACGTTATCGGATGAATACATGGAGAGATGTATACAAACAGACCTTCCAACACGCCATTGAAGGACATTTCAATACGTTGGATTTAAGAGAGCTCCCCGAAACAAAAGGGTGGACCGAACGGGCAAATGACCTGGTAGAAAAGTTTATTATCCAAGGAGGATACCGGATACATCCATGCAGCGTATCATTGCCAGTCCGTGCCAAAGCCAAATCGACAGTCCTCATTTCACACGAATGGAAAAATACAGGAAATGGTTATCTACCTAACAATATACCCAACTGGAATTATAAATATAAACCGGCTTTTGCATTGTTTGACCTACAAGGGAATCTAGTGCAAACATGGGTAGACGACAACGCAGAACCTTCGGACTGGTTGCATAACACAGTGCATTCTTATACTTATCCGGTTACTTTCACGGATATTCCGAAAGGTACTTATCAATGGGCTATAGCTATCATCGACCAAACAAAAGACCAACAGCCGGGAATTAAACTGGCAATCAAAGACAAGCAAGAAAAAAAAGGCTGGTTTCTACTTAATGAGATCGTTATTCAATAAAAAACAATTATATGAAAAATTACAAATTTTCTAAAGAAATAAAGGGATTATTCTCACCACAGTGAGAATAAATTCTTATCGCTATGAGAAAAAGTTCTCACCATAATGAGAATTTTTTCTCATCACGGTGAGAATACTTTGAGAATTATTTCATCTTATAAACCAATGTTCCTCCCTTGACAATATCTTCATGAGAGATAGTATTCTTCGTATAAGGTTCACCATTCAAAGTAATGCTATCCACATACTTATGCTCTTTCGACAGGTTCTCTGCGATAATAGTAAAAGTCTTGCCACCAGCCAAATGCAATACCATTTCAGGCAACTGGGGCGCCCCGAATACATACTCGCCACTCACCGGATTCACCGGATAAAATCCCATTGCACTCAACATATACCATGCAGACATCTGACCACAATCGTCATTTCCGCAAAGTCCGTCAGGTTTGTTTCGGTATTGAGTATCGAAAATCTCACGGATTAACTCTTGTGTACGCTCCGGACGACCGGCTAATGCATATAAATAAGTTACGTGATGACTCGGTTCGTTGCCGTGAGCATATTGTCCGATCAATCCTGTTACATCAGCCAGACCTTCACCTTCCAAAGTAACGGTAAACAAAGAATCCAATTTATTCAGGAAAGGTTT
>OLXA01000777.1_pt1 | contig 14074 bp, 8 predicted proteins | sample 1644551 | NCBI WGS metagenome assembly OLXA01 (sample SAMEA103958150, study PRJEB25191) | human gut metagenome | biome: human-associated habitat [ENVO:00009003]; feature: intestine environment [ENVO:2100002]; material: feces | place: Germany | collected 2013/2015 | reverse complement strand
CAGGGCCACGTTGCCGGTGATAATGTTCTCCTCGGGCTTGAACGTGATGCCCTTGGGCGGACGCACGACGATCTTGCCGCCGGACAGGCCCTTGCCCATGTAGTCGTTGCAGTCGCCCACAAGGTCCAGCGTCAGGCCGCCCGGGATGAAGGCACCAAAGCTCTGGCCGCCTGCACCCACACAGTGGGCGGTGTAAACATCATCCGGCAGGCTGTTGCCGTATTTGCGGGTGATCTCGCTGCCAAAGATGGCACCAAAGGCGCGGTCGGTGTTGGAGACATCCAGCGTCACGCTCTGGGCATTCTTGCTGCTGAGCTTGAACTTCTTCATCAGCACCTTCATATCGAGGGTGTTTTCCAGATGGAAGTCGTAGGTGTCCTCCTTCACGAAGTGAACATTGCTGTTCTCGATGGCAGGGTTGTGCAGGATGCAGTCGAGATCCATCTTGGAAGCGCGGCTGCCGGGTGCGGCAGGCTTGACCTTGAGCAGGTCGGTGCGGCCCACCAGTTCATCGATGGTGCGCACGCCCAGCTTGGCCATGTACTCCCGCAGCTCCTGCGCCACAAAGGTCAGGTAGTTGATGATATACTCGGGCTTGCCCTTGAACCGCTTGCGCAGCTCGGGGTTCTGGGTGCAGATGCCCATGGGGCAGGTGTCCAGGTTGCAGACACGCATCATCACGCAGCCTTCGCACATCAGCAGGGAGGTGCCGAAGCCGAACTCCTCAGCGCCCAGCATACAGCTGATGGCAACATCGCGGCCGGAGAGCAGCTTGGAGTCGCTCTCAATGCGGACGCGGCTGCGCAGGCCGTTCAGGATCAGGGTCTGGTGGGTCTCGGCGATGCCCAGCTCCCAGGGCAGGCCCGCATTCTTGATGGAGGTGCGGGGGGCTGCACCGGTGCCGCCGTCGTAACCGGAGACAAGGATGACCTGTGCGCCGCCCTTGGCAACACCGGCGGCAATGGTGCCGACACCGGCCTCGCTGACCAGCTTCACGTTGATGTTGGCGTGGCGGTTGGCATTCTTCAGGTCATAGATCAGCTCGGCCAGATCCTCGATGGAGTAGATGTCGTGGTGGGGCGGGGGAGAGATCAGGCCCACGCCGGTGGTACTGTGGCGGGTCTTGGCGATCCAGGGGTAGACCTTGGCACCGGGCAGGTTGCCGCCCTCGCCGGGCTTTGCGCCCTGTGCCAGCTTGATCTGGATCTCTTCGGCGGAGACCAGATACTTGCTGGTCACACCGAAGCGGGCCGAGGCTACCTGCTTGATCTTGGAATTGCTCTCGCTCTGGTAGCGCTCCTCGGGCTCGCCGCCCTCGCCGGTGTTGCTCCGGCCGCCCAGACGATTCAGGGCGATGGCGATGGTCTCGTGGGCCTCGCTGCTCAGGGCACCGTAGCTCATGGCAGCGGCTTTGAACCGCTTGACGATGGAGCTGACGGGCTCCACCTCCTCAAGGGGAATGCCGCCGTTGGGGTCATAGCTGAAGTCCAGCAGGCTGCGCAGGTGCATGCCCTCGGCACCCATGTTGTCCACGGTACGGGTGAAGTCTTTGAAGGCCTTGTAGTCGCCCGTGAAGCAGGCTTTCTGGAACAGATGGATGGTCTGCGGGGTGAAGAGGTGCTCTTCCTTGCCGCTGCGGAACTTGTGAGCACCGCCGTCGGCCAGCTCCATGTTGATGTCCAGACCCAGCGGGTCAAAGGCGGCGTTGTGGGCAGCTTCCACGTCGGCCTGAATGTCCTCCAGACCGATGCCGCCCACGCGGCTGACCGTGCCGGTGAAGTACTTGTCGATGACATCCCTGGAGATGCCGACCGCCTCAAAGATCTGGCTGCTCTGGTAGCTCTGGATGGTGGAGATGCCCATTTTGGAGGCGATCTTCACGATGCCGTTCAGCACAGCCTTGTTGTAGTCGTCCACGGCGGCGTAGTAATCCTTGTCCAGCAGACCCTCGTCGATGAGCTGGGCAATGGTGTCGTGGGCCAGATAGGGGTTGACGGCACAGGCACCGTAGCCCAGCAGGGTGGCAAAGTGGTGCACCTCGTGGGGCTCGGCGCTCTCAAGGATGAGGGCCATGGCCGTGCTCTTCTTGGTGCGGATGAGGTACTGGGACACGGCAGAAACAGCCAGCAGGCTGGGGATGGAGACGTGGTACTCGTCGATGTCGCGGTCAGAGAGGATGATGATGTTGGCACCGTCCTTGTAGGCGCGGTCCACCTCCAGGAACACGCGGTCGATAGCCTTTTCCAGGCTGGTGTTCTTATAGTAATTGATGGAAACCGTGGCGGTCTTGAAGCCGGGCACGTTCATGTGCTTGATCTTGAGCAGATCCGTGCTGGTCAGGATGGGGTTCTGCACCTTGAGCACCTTGCAGTTCTCGGGCTTGTCCTCCAGCAGGTTGCCGTGGGCACCCACATAGACGCTGGTGGAGGTGACCACCTTCTCACGGATGGCATCGATGGGCGGGTTGGTGACCTGTGCGAACCGCTGCTTGAAGTAGTTGAACAGCGGGGGATGCTGGTCGCTCAGGACAGCCAGCGGGGTGTCTGTGCCCATGGCTCCGGAAGGCTCGGCACCGGCCCGGGCCATGGGCAGGATCAGCTCCTTGATTTCCTCGTATTTGTAGCCAAAGACCTTCTGCAGGCGGGTCAGCTCCTCGCCGGTGTAGCTGGGGACTTTGATGTTGGGGATCTTCAGGTCCTTCAGCCGGACCAGATTCCGGTCGATCCACTCGCCGTAGGGCTCGCGGCTGGCGTAGTATTCCTTCAGCTTCTCGTCATCCACGACCTCGCCCTTGACGGTATCCACCAGCAGCATCTTGCCGGGGCGCAGGCGGTCTTTCATCAGAATGTTGTCCGGGGCGCAGGGCAGCACGCCCACCTCAGAGGACAGGATCATCCGGCCGTCCTTGGTGATATAGTAGCGGCTGGGGCGCAGACCGTTGCGGTCCAGCACCGCGCCCACCACGTCGCCGTCGGAGAAGAGGATGGCGGCAGGGCCGTCCCAGGGCTCCAGCATGGTGGCGTAATACTGGTAGAAATCACGTTTTTTCTGGCTGATGTTCTTGTTGTTCTCCCAGGGCTCGGGGATGGTGATCATCACCGCCAGAGGCAGATCCATGCCGTTCATCACCATGAACTCCAGCGCGTTGTCCAGCATGGCGGAGTCCGAGCCAGAGGTGTTGATGATGGGCAGGATCTTGTTCATGTCGTCCTGCAGGATGGGGCTCTCGATGCTCTCCTCACGGGCCAGCATGGCATCGGTGTTGCCCTTGATGGTGTTGATCTCGCCGTTGTGCAGGATGAACCGGTTGGGGTGGGCACGCATCCAGCTGGGGTTGGTGTTGGTAGAAAAGCGGCTGTGCACCATGCCGATGGCGGATTCGTAATCCTCGTCCTGCAGGTCAAGGTAGAACAGGCGCAGATCGTGCACCAGGAACATGCCCTTGTAGACGATGGTGCGGCTGGACAGGCTGGGCACATAGGTGCCGTTGCTGGCCTGCTCGAACACCCGGCGGACGATGTAGAGCCTGCGGTCAAAATCAATGCCCTTGCTCACACGGGCAGGCTTTTTGATGAAGCACTGCCAGATGGAGGGCATACAGTCCCGGGCCTTCTGGCCCACGGCATCGGGGTCTACCGGCACCCTGCGCCATGCCAGAAACTCAAGTCCCTCCTTGCGGGTGACCAGCTCAAACAGCTTCATGGCCTGTGCCCGCAGGTGCTCGTTCTGGGGGAAGAAGAACATGCCGACACCGTATTCCCGCTCGTTGCCCAGGCTGATGTTCAGCTCATCGGCCACCTTGGAGAAGAACTTGTGGCTGATCTGCAGCATGATGCCCACGCCGTCACCGGTCTTGCCCTCGGCATCCTTACCGGCGCGGTGCTCCAGACGCTCCACGATGCTCAGGGCATCGCTGACCGTCTGATGGCTCTTGCGGCCCTTGATGTCCACCACAGCGCCGATGCCGCAGGCATCGTGCTCGAACTGAGGGTCATACAGGCCAAGAGGCGTGGCGTTTTCCGTAAATTGATCCATTGCCTTTCCCATCCTTATCTCTCAAAATATCCTCTGGGCCGCGGCACGATCCGCAGCCTCTTGCACAGAAAACAAAAAAAGCGCCCCAGAAGGGTAAACTTCACCCTTCTGGAACGCCTTTGTTCCGTTAGCTTTATTATAATGATTCGTGAAGATTGTTCAAGTGGGAGGTGCAACAAACTTTGGTACACAAAAGCCCGCACTTCTTGTGCGCTTTGATGATGAGATGAAACGGATTCATCCTTCGCCCAAAATCGCTTTCAGGTCCTGCTCCGGTGTCGTGACGGCCATCAGATTGTACTTTTCCTGCAAAACGCGCACCACGCCCGGCGAGAGGAAGGCGGGCAGGGTAGGGCCGAGCCGGATGTTCTGGATGCCCAGCGCCAGCAATGCGATGAGGATGCAGACGGCCTTCTGCTCGAACCAGCAGAGCACCAGCGAGAGCGGCAGGTCGTTGACGCCGCACTGGAACGCATCGGCCAGCGCCAGTGCGATCTGAATGGCGCTGTATGCGTCGTTGCACTGGCCCACATCGAGGATGCGGGGCAGGCCCGCCACGGTGCCGAGATCCAGGTCGTTCAGGCGGAATTTGCCGCAGGCCAGCGTCAGGATCACGGTGTCGGGCGGGGTGAGCTTGGCGAACTCGGTGTAGTAGCGGCGGGAAGGCCGGGTGCCGTCACAGCCGCCCACCAGGAAGAAATGGCGGATCTGCCCGCTTTTCACGGCCGCAACGATCTCATTGGCGTGGGAGAGCACAGCGCTCCGCGCAAAGCCGGTCACGACGCTGCGCCCGCCGTTGATGCCGGGCATGGCGGTGTCTTCCGGGTAGCCCCCTAGTTCCAGTGCTTTGGCAATGACGGGGGAGAAATCCCGCTCTGGCCCGATGTGCGGGACACCGGGATAGGACACCACCGAGGTGGTGAACACCCGGTCGGCGTAGCTCTCCCGCAGGGGCATGATGCAGTTGGTGGTGAAGAGGATCGGGGCCGGGATGTCCTCAAACTCCCGCTGCTGGTTCTGCCAGGCTGTGCCGAAGTTGCCCTTCAGATGCGGGTACTTCTGCTTCAGCTCCGGGTAGCCGTGGGCGGGCAGCATCTCCGAGTGGGTGTAGACATTGATGCCCTTGCCCTCGGTCTGCTCCAACAGGCACTTGGCGTCGTAGAGGTCGTGGCCGGAAATGACGATGAACGGCCCTTTCTCGATGACGAGCGGCACCTCCACCGGCTCCGGCTGGCCGAAGGCCCCGGTGTTAGCGGCGTCCAGCAGCTCCATGCAGCGGTAGCTGGCCTTGCCGGTCTTCTGCACCAGTGCCCAGAGGGCGTCGATGGAGCATTCGCTGCCAACGGCCTGCAATGCTTCGCAGAAGAAGCGGTCCAGCTCCGGGTCGATGCGGCCCAGCACCCGCGCATGGTAATTGTACGCTGCCATGCCGCGCAGGCTGAACAGGACGAACGATTTCAGACTGCGGATGTCCTCGTCCGGCTCGTGCCAGAGGTTTGCCATGTCGTAGTCGAACCCGATGCCGGGGCAGGCCGCATGGATGCTCTCGGTCAGCTGGTCCACGGTCTGCGGGTCGAAGTTCACGTTGGTGATGGTGGTGAACAGCCCTTCCATCAGCAGAAGTGCCTGTTCCGGGGCGGGGGCCCGCCCCTCGCCGATGAGCTGGCTGGCGTAGGAGATGAGTGCGCCGGTCAGGCGGTCCTGCGCCGCTGCTGTGTCCGCGCTTTTGCCGCAGACACCGGCCTTACCGGTACAGGCAGTGCAGTGCGCCGCCTGCTCGCATTGAAAACAAAACATCTGTTCGTCCATTTCAGAACCCTCTCTTCGCTTGATGTGGTCAGTATGGACGGGTTGGCGGGGCTTTATACAGGCCGCACGAGGGGCGTTTTCTCGGCGAGTATCCGAGGTGGGGCCCCGCTTGCGGGGCGGGCATGGAATGTCCGTTGACCTGCCGGGAAAAGCTCCCGGAGATGCGGCCAGCGAATAGATACAAAAAGAGCCGCGCTCTTGCGAACGCAGCTCTTGAAAATGCTTTGGAACAATTAGTAGGTGATGCCCTGTGCCATCATGGCGGTGGCCACCTTCAGGAAGCCGGCGCAGTTTGCACCGACCATCAGGTTGCCCTCGGAACCAGCAGCAACGGAAGCATCGTAGGAAGCGTGGAAGATGCCCTCCATGATGCCCTTCAGCTTGGCATCCACTTCCTCAAAGCTCCAGCTCAGACGCTCGGAGTTCTGGCTCATCTCCAGACCGGAGGTGGCCACGCCGCCGGCGTTGGCTGCCTTTGCGGGTCCGTACAGGACACCGTTGGACAGGTAGACCTCAATGGCCTCGGGCGTGCTGGGCATGTTTGCACCCTCGCAGACAACGGTGCAGCCGTTCTTGACCAGAGCCTCAGCGGACTCCTTGTTGATCTCGTTCTGGGTCGCGCAGGGCAGGGCGATGTCGCAGGGGACAGTCCAGACCTTGGAGCAGTCGGCAACGTAGGTTGCACCGGCGTGGGTCTCGGCGTACTCCTTGATGCGGCCGCGGCGGACTTCCTTCAGCTCCTTGACGTAAGCAAGATCAATGCCGTTGGGGTCGTAGACGTAGCCGTTGGAATCGGACATGGTAACGACCTTTGCGCCCAGAGACTGAGCCTTCTGGCAGGCATAGATGGCAACATTGCCGGAGCCGGAGATGACCACGGTCTTGCCCTCAAAGCTGTCGTTGCGCATACACTTCAGAGCCTCGGCGGTGAAGTAGCACAGGCCGTAGCCGGTGGCCTCGGTACGGGCCAGAGAGCCGCCGAAGGTCAGGCCCTTGCCGGTGAGCATACCGCCCTGGAAGCTGTTGGTCAGGCGCTTGTACTGGCCGAACATGTAGCCCACCTCGCGGCCGCCGACACCGATATCACCGGCGGGGCAGTCCACGAACTGGCCGATGTGGCGGTACAGCTCGGTCATAAAGCTCTGGCAGAAACGCATGACTTCCATGTCGCTCTTGCCATGAGGGTCAAAGTCAGAGCCGCCCTTGCCGCCGCCCATGGGCAGGGTGGTCAGGCTGTTCTTGAAGGTCTGCTCAAAGCCCAGGAACTTCAGGATGCCCTGGTTGACAGAGGGATGGAAGCGCAGACCGCCCTTGTAGGGGCCGATGGCGCTGTTGAACTGGACGCGGTAGCCGCGGTTCACCTGGACCTTGCCCTGATCATCGACCCAGGGCACACGGAAGGTGATGATGCGCTCGGGCTCGACCAGACGCTCGATCAGGCCGGCCTTCTCGTACTCGGGATGCTTCTCCACCACGGGCTGGATGCTCTCCAGCACCTCGCGGACAGCCTGCAGGAACTCAGGCTCATTGGCATTGCGCTGTGCAAGGCCATCGTAAACGCGCTTCAGGTATTCATTCGTCAGCATAATAGAATACTCCTTTTCCCATAATTTACACTCGCTCTGCCCACTATCACAGAGCGCTTTATCATTATAAAGCTTTGTGCAGCGATTTACAATAGAGGAAATCGGAAAATGTTTCAGTGAAGCCGAAATAAAAATGAATCCGCTTCACAGCGTCAGTGCCCGGCGGCGCTGGGGATCTCCTGCAATTCAAAGCGATATTCCTGCGCGGCATCGGGGTATTTTGCCCTGTCCACGGGGCTGAGGAACATGGCAAGGGGCCGCAGCCAGAGTCCGCCGTCCCCGTAGAGCTTGCGGTAGACCACAAAAGGCTCCCCCGTTTCGGAATCGTTGGCAACGGCCTCTACCAGATAAAAGTCGCCCTTGAAGTGCCGGTACACCCGGCCGATCTTGAGTTCGTTCGGCATTTGCGTTCTCCTTTCTGCAGGGATATTCAAAAAATCCCCCGCAGGCGGCTGGCGCTGGCGGGGGAGCGGTGCATGATTTACTTCTTCAGCAGCTTCTCGCAGGCATCGGCGGCACCCTCAAGGTACTGGCCGGGGTAGGCCTCGATCATGCCGGCATCGGAGCAGGCAGCCAGCTGGGGATCGATGGGGCACTTGGCCAGCACGGGCAGGCCGTGCTTTGCGGCCACCTCATCCACATGGCTCTCGCCGAACACGCTGATCTTCTTGCCGCAGTCGGGGCAGACGATGTAGCTCATGTTCTCCACGATGCCCAGCATGGGCACCTTCATCATCTCGGCCATGTTCACGGCCTTGGCCACGATCATGCTGACCAGCTCCTGGGGGCTGGCAACGACCACGATGCCGTCCACGGGCAGGCTCTGGAACACGGTCAGGGGCACGTCGCCGGTTCCCGGAGGCATGTCCACAAACAGGAAGTCCACGTCCTTCCAGACCACATCGGTCCAGAACTGCTTGACCGCACCGGCGATCACGGGGCCGCGCCACACAACGGGGTCCTCCTCGTTCTCGACCAGCAGGTTGATGCTCATTACATCAATGCCCATCCGGCTCTGGATGGGCCAGCAGCCCTTTTCATCGGCCATGGCACGGCCATGGATGCCGAACAGCTTGGGGATGGACGGGCCGGTGATGTCGGCATCCAGGATGCCGCAGTGGTAGCCACGGCGGGCCATGGCGCAGGCCAGCAGGGCACTGGTCATGCTCTTGCCAACACCGCCTTTGCCCGAAACAACGCCGATGACCTTTTTCACGCTGCTGTTGGGGTTGGGGGCATCGTGCTCAGGTGCGGCGGTGCGGGAAGAACATGCTGCCCCGCAGGTGGAACAGTCATGGGTACATTCTTCGCTCATACTCTAACCTTTTCTCCTTTATCTTAATTAGACAGATCGTCTTGACCATCCCATATCATACCATAAAACCGGGTGGGAAACAACCCACAGGGGCGCTCATCTTCACAAGAGTGCATATTGCCCGGGAAAGGCCGCATACACTGAACCGAACGCCTGTGCGGGGGAAGGAGGAATACCATGGGGCAGAGCTACCTGAAAAACGCCGCCCTCCTGACCGGGGCGGATGTCCTGCTGCGGCTGGCTGGGATGGGCCTGCGCATCTATCTGGCCAACGCCCTGGGCGGCGAGGGGATGGGGCTGTACCAGCTGGTGCTGGCGGTCTACGCGCTCTTTGTCACGCTGGCAACGGCGGGGGTCTCGGTGGCGGCCACCCGGCTGATGGCCGAGGAGCTGGCCCGGGGCCGGGCACAGGCGCGGGGGATGCTGGTGCGTCTGGCGGGCACGGGGCTGCTGCTGGGTGCGGCGGCCATGGCGGCGCAGTACGGGCTGGCCGGGGCCGCTGCCCGGTGGTGGCTGGGAGATGTGCGGGCAGCGGGGGCGCTGCGGGTGTCGGCCTTCGGGATGCCCTGGATGGCCCTCTCGGCTGTGCTGCGGGGGTTCTTTATCGCCCGGCGGCGGGTGGAGCCCAACGTGCTGAGCCAGCTGGTGGAGCAGGGCGTGCGCATCGGGATCATCTGGTACGCGCTGGAATGGGGGAACGCGCCGGACGTGAGCGCCCGCTGCACGGCGGTGCTGGCCGCCACGGCGGTGAGCGAAGCGGTGTCGGCCTGCATCCTGCTGCTGTTTTACCGTGGGGAGGCGGTGCGTGCGTTCGGCGCAGAAAAGGCCCGACGGCCTGCCGACCCTGCCCGGCGGCTCTGGGAGATCCTGTGGCCGGTGGAGGGCGGGCGGTGCCTTGCCAGCGCCCTGCACACGGCGGAGAACATGCTGGTGCCCGCCTGCCTGACGGTCTGCCTGCTGGATGCCGGGGGCCGCAGTGCCGCGGTGGCCCAGTACGGCAGCCTGAAGGGGATGGCCCTGCCTCTGCTCACCTTTCCCTTCGGGCTGCTGGGGAGCCTTTCGGTGCTGCTGATGCCTGAGATCACCCAGGCCCACATCCGGGGCGAACGCGCCCGGCTGGGCTGCCTGCTGGACCGGATGCTCCGGCTGACGGGCTGCTTCTCGGCGCTGGCGGGGGCGCTGTTCTGGGTGTGGGGCCGCTGGCCCTGCTGCTCTACCACAGCCAGGAGGCCGGGTTCTACCTGCGGGTGCTGGGCCCGGCCATGCCGCTGATGTATCTGGAGAGCATGGTGGACGGTGCCATGAAGGGGATGGGGGAGCAGAAGGCCGTGTTCCGGTACAGCCTGTGGGACGCGGTGCTCCGCATTGCGGGGGTGCTGCTCCTCCTGCCCAGATGGGGGATGAAGGGCTTTTTGTGGGTGATCCTGCTGTCCAGTGCCTATACCTGCCAGATGAATACAGCCCGTCTGCTGCACGTCAGCGGGCTGCAGCCCAGGCTCTGGCGGTGGCTGGGGGCTCCGGCGCTGGCGGCACTGGTCTCAGCGGGGGCGGGCGAGGGCCTGCGCACTCTGCTGGCGGGGTGGCTGGGCAGCGGGAGCACGCCCACCCGGCTGGCGGCGCTCTGCGCGGGCGGCTTTGGCATGGCGGCAGTCTGCCTTGCCGTGCAGTGGCCGCTGGGGCTGGGCGAAGAGGTGCGGGCCATCCTGCGGACAGAAAAATCCCGCAGGGAGCGGCAGAAAAGCCCGGAGAATCGGAATTGTTCTGGACACAGGGGGGAGAATTGAGTATAATACAATGGATATTATGGCGGAACAGGCGCATGGGGCTTTGGACCCTGTGGCCGGCAACGCCGGGAAAAACGGGTGCGGACAGATCCCGTCCCGATGCAAAAGAGGATTTTTGTGAAGAAAACAAAGAAGCTTGTGCCGCAGGTGCTGCTGCGCCGGATGATCCTGGTACTGCTGGACGCGGCCATCGTGATATTCAGCTTTTACTTTGCCCTGCTGCTCCGGGCCGACGGCGCGGTGGAGGCCAGCTGGTGGCCCCACAACCGTGCCCTGCTCTACCAGAACCTGCCCTGGATCGTGGCGCTCTACCTGCTCAGCTTTCTGGCGGGCGGGCTGTACCATGTGCTCTGGAAGTATGCCGGGGAGCGTGACCTCATCCGTCTGGGCGGCATGATCGCCGTGCCCACGGGGGTGGTCTATTTCGTGAACCATTTCTGCGTCCACGGCGTGCTGTTCGATTCTGCCAACGCCATGGCCGCTGTCCTCATCTTCCTGCTGGTGGGGGGCAGCCGTCTGGCATGGAGGCTCTTCTTGAACCATCCCATCGGCGAGCGGCTGCGGGGCGTGCCCAACAAGGACCCCAACCGCCCCGTGATGATCGTGGGCGCGGGCGAGGCCGGTGCCTGGGCCATCAATGTCTGCAAATCCAACAGCAGCTACGGCCACCCCGTTGTGGCGGTGGACGATGACCTGGTCAAGCAGGGACAGACCATCCACGGCGTGCCGGTCAAGGGCACGCTGGAGCAGATCCCCCAGCTCTGCACCCAGTACAACATCCACAACATCATCATTGCCATCCCCACCCTGCGGGGCAGCAGGCTGAATCATGTCATCGACCTCTGCGTTTCCACCCACTGCCCGGTGCAGATCCTGAGCGACCCCCAGCTGGTGGGCAGCAACGGCCCCCAGCAGGGTGCGTTCCGTGAGCTGAACACCGCCGATTTCCTCTCCCGTGATGAGGTCACGCTGGACAACGAGAAGATCTCCGGCTACCTGACCGGCAAGACCGTGCTGGTGACGGGCGGCGGCGGCTCCATAGGCAGCGAACTGTGCCGTCAGGTGATGCGCTTCAAGCCCGGCAAGCTGCTTATTTTTGATATCTACGAGAACTGCGCCTACGAGCTGCTGATGGAACTGCAGCAGAAGTACGGCCGCGATATCCCCGTGACCGTGCTGATCGGCTCCATCCGGGATAAAAAGCGGCTGGACGAGGTGTTTGAGACCTACCACCCCACTGTGGTGTTCCATGCAGCGGCCCACAAGCATGTGCCGCTGATGGAGATCAGCCCTGCCGAGGCTGTGAAGAACAATGTGCTGGGCACCAAGAACCTGCTCACCAGCGCCAGCGAGCACGACGTGGAGCGGTTCGTCCAGCTTTCCACCGACAAGGCGGTCAATCCTACCAGCGTGATGGGCTGCACCAAGCGGATCTGTGAGATGCTCATCCAGACCTTTGCGGGCAACACCGACATGAAGTGCGTGGCGGTCCGCTTTGGCAACGTGCTGGGCAGCCACGGCAGCGTCATCCCGCTGTTTGAGGCGCAGATCAAAAAGGGCGGCCCCGTCACCCTCACCGATGCCAACATCGAGCGCTACTTCATGACCATCCCCGAGGCGGCCCAGCTTGTGCTGCAGGCTGGCGCGCTGGCCGAGGGCGGCAGCATCTATGTGCTGGACATGGGCGAGCCGGTCAAGATCATGGATCTGGCCAAGCAGCTCATCCGCTTTTACGGCTACGAGCCGGGCGTGAATATGGAGATCAAGATCGTGGGCCTGCGCCCGGGCGAGAAGCTCTACGAGGAGCTGATGATGGACGAGGAGCAGGGCAAGATGCGCCGCACCGAGCACAACAAGATCTTTGTGGCATCGCCCCGGGATATCGACCTGGCCGTGTTCTACCAGCAGCTGCAGGATCTTGCCGCTGCCGCCCAGCACAACGACGAGGGCGTGGTGGATCAGCTGGAAAAGATGATCCCCACCTTTACCCCCACCCGGAAAAATCTAAAGGTGTAAACTCCTTCCGTCATCGCTGGCGCGATGCCACCTCCCTCAGGGAGGGAGGCTTTGCCGTGCGGTCAGGCTCCCTCTCCGAGGGAGCTGTCTGCGAAGCAGACTGAGGGAGTAAACTACGTTCGCAACTGCGGCTCCAAAGCCGTATGCGCTATAAAAACGAGAGGGAAGTATATTATGGAAAAGAGACCGTTTCTGACCGAAGAGCAGGCCCAGGAGATCATCCAGGACGTGCCCACCCCGTTCCACGTCTACGACGAAAAGGGCATCCGTGAGAACGCCCGCCGCATCAACAAGGCCTTCAGCTGGAACAAGGGCTTCCGGGAGTATTTTGCCGTCAAGGCGCTGCCCAACCCCATCATCCTGCAGATCCTGAAGGAAGAGGGCTGCGGCGTGGACTGCTCCTCCCTGACCGAGCTGATGCTGAGCGAGGCCTGCGGCTTTACCGGCAGCGATATCATGTTCTCCTCCAACCAGACCCCTGTGGAGGACATGAAGAAGGCCTACGAGCTGGGCGCATACATCAACCTGGACGATGCCACCATGGTGGAATTTCTGGAGCGTGTCGCCGGTGTGCCGGAGAACATCTTCTGCCGCTATAACCCGGGCGGGACCTTCCAGCTGGGCGAGAGCGAGGAGGGCTTCCAGGTCATGGACAAGCCCGGCGATGCCAAGTACGGCATGACCGAGGAGCAGATGATCGACAGCTACAAGAAGCTGATGGCAAAGGGTGCAAAGAACTTCGGCATCCATGCCTTCCTGGCCTCCAACACCATCTCCGATGCCTATTACCCTGAGCTGGCAGGCATCCTGTTCCAGCTGGCAGTCCGTGTGCAGAAGGCCACCGGTGCCCACATCGGCTACATCAACCTGTCCGGCGGCGTAGGCATCCCCTACCGCCCCGACCAGACCGAGAACGACATTATGGCCATCGGTGAGGGCGTGCGCCGGAAGTTTGAGGAGATCCTTGTGCCCGCAGGGATGGGCGATGTGGCCATCTTCACCGAGATGGGCCGCTTCATGCTGGCACCCTACGGCGCACTTGTCACCACCGTGCTGCACCAGAAGCATATTTACAAGGAGTACATCGGCGTTGACGCCTGCGCGGCCAACCTGATGCGCCCTGCCATGTACGGCTCCTACCATCACATCACGGTGCTGGGCAAGGAGGACACCCCCTGCGACCATAAGTACGACGTCACCGGCGGTCTGTGTGAGAACAATGACAAGTTCGCCATTGACCGTATGCTGCCGAAAATCGACATCGGCGACATTGTCTACATCCATGACACCGGCGCACACGGCTTCTCGATGGGCTACAACTACAACGGCAAGCTGCGCAGTGCCGAGGTCCTGCTGAAGGAGGACGGCTCCCACCAGCTCATTCGCCGCGCCGAGACGCCGGAGGACTACTTTGCAACGTTTGATTTCAGCCCCTTCTTCAAAAAATAATTCCGGGAGGACACCCCATTGTTTGAATTCCTTTTTGTTATCGGCATCGTGCTGGCGTTTTACGGCTACTCCGCAATGAA
>OLXA01000760.1_pt1 | contig 14318 bp, 9 predicted proteins | sample 1644551 | NCBI WGS metagenome assembly OLXA01 (sample SAMEA103958150, study PRJEB25191) | human gut metagenome | biome: human-associated habitat [ENVO:00009003]; feature: intestine environment [ENVO:2100002]; material: feces | place: Germany | collected 2013/2015 | reverse complement strand
GTTCCTCCCCTTGATGATCGTCTCGATCAGTTCCTATATCACGATCCTTATGTTTGAGCCTCATAGTATCTACTCCATGCGTTTGGCGCAGAAAGGCGAGTTGCTGACGCACCATAAGGATCGGGCGGTGCTTACCTTGCTACGGGCGGATAGCGTGATCGAGAAAGATTTCCAGATGGTGTCTCCGGAGATGACGTTGGGCGATATGGTAAAGGTTATTTCCCGAAGCGGGCGTAACACCTTCCCTGTTGTGGACGAGCGGGGCGTGTTGCTGGGTATCGTCTTGCTGGATAATATCCGGAATATCATGTTCCGTCCGGAGTTGTATAATCGTTTCCATGTATCGAAGTTCATGGTTTCCGCCCCGGCCAAGATCGTAATCAACACGCCGATGGATCAGATCATGCAGACGTTTGACGATACGAAAGCGTGGAATCTTCCGGTGGTCGATGAGAATGGCCATTATATCGGCTTTATGTCGAAATCGAAGATATTTAATTCCTATCGGGAGGTATTGGTCGATAACTTTTCCGGGGACTAACTTGTTAAAAACAGATCCAATTTATTGTACATGAAGAAAGAGGATTTACGAATCGTATATATGGGCACTCCCGATTTCGCCGTGGAGAGCCTGCGTGCCTTGGTAGAAGGTGGATATAATGTGGTAGGTGTCATTACGATGCCGGATAAGCCGATGGGCCGTCATGGTAGCGTGCTTCAGCCGAGTGCCGTGAAGCAATATGCCGTATCGGTGGGTCTTCCGGTCTTACAGCCAGAGAAGTTGAAGGATGAGGCGTTTTTGGAGGAACTGCGTGCCTTGCGGGCGGATTTGCAGATCGTGGTGGCGTTTCGTATGCTGCCGGAGGTGGTCTGGAATATGCCGCGGTTGGGTACTTTCAACTTGCACGCTTCGTTGCTTCCTCAGTATCGGGGTGCTGCTCCTATCAATTGGGCGGTTATCAACGGCGATACGGAGACTGGTATCACTACCTTCTTCCTGCAACACGAGATTGATACCGGAAAAGTGATTCAGCAAGTACGTGTCCCCATTGCCGACACGGATAATGTGGAAGTGGTGCACGATAAACTGATGATCCTCGGTGGTAAGCTGGTGCTCGAAACCGTGGATGCGATCTTGAATGATACGGTGAAACCAATTGCTCAGGAAGATATGGCAGTGGTGGGCGAACTACGTCCCGCTCCGAAGATATTTAAGGAGACTTGCCGGATTGACTGGAATTCTCCGGTGAAAAAGGTGTATGATTTCATTCGTGGTCTGTCGCCTTATCCTGCTGCATGGAGTGAGTTGGTCAGTTCGGAAGGAGAAGCGGTGGTGATGAAGATTTTTGAGAGCGAGAAGATTTATGAGGCACATCAGTTGCCTGTCGGAACAGTTGTGACGGATGGCAAGAAATATATAAAGGTGGCTGTGCCCGATGGATTTGTTTCTGTCCTCTCTTTGCAGCTTCCCGGCAAGAAACGTCTGAAGACCGATGAATTGCTTCGTGGATTCCGCTTGTCGGATGGATATAAAATGAATTGATAGAATGAACTGACCACGGTCAAGCTAACTTAGAACTTAAAACAATAGAATGATGAAACCGATTATTTCTCCTTCCATCCTTTCTGCCGACTTTGGTTATCTGGCGAGAGATATTGAAATGATAAACCGCAGCGAAGCGGAGTGGGTGCATATTGATATAATGGATGGAGTATTTGTTCCTAATATTTCATTCGGCTTCCCGGTGTTGAAGTATGTAGCAAAGTTGACGGACAAACCGTTGGATGTACATCTGATGATAGTCAATCCGGAGAAGTTTATCCCTGAAGTGAAAGCGTTGGGCGCACATACGATGAATGTTCACTATGAGGCTTGTACGCATCTTCATCGGGTGATTCAGCAAATCAAAGAAGCTGGAATGCAGCCGGCAGTGACAATCAATCCGGCAACTCCTGTTGCTTTATTGCAGGATATCATTCAGGATGTGTATATGGTACTTATCATGAGTGTGAATCCGGGTTTTGGCGGTCAGAAGTTCATTGAGCATTCTGTAGAGAAAGTCCGTGAATTGCGTGCTTTAATAGAACGGGCCGGTTCAAAAGCATTGATCGAAGTGGATGGTGGTGTGAATTTGGAAACGGGTGCCCGACTGGTGGAAGCAGGGGCGGATGTGCTGGTAGCCGGCAATGCTGTTTTCGGAGCACCGGACCCGGAAGAGATGATCCGCCAGCTACATGAGCTTTAATCACATACGATCTATATACGATACTTCCGATTTAAATTGAACACTAATTTTATCCATCAGTATCCTTATATACGCCTGATTATCCCGTGGATAGCAGGCGTTTTTTGTGGCGATTGGTTGTTCGACGAATCGATGAAACTGCTATGGAGTATTCTTATCTTTTGCCTCTTTGCAGGACTATCCTTTGCCCTTTATTTTCTAAAACGCCACTCCCTTCGGTGGTGTTTTGGAATATCTGTCTTTGCGCTTTGTTTCGCAGGTGGGTGGCTAGGCATCACTTGGCAATTAAAACAAACCGTATATGACTTTCCGGAAAAGGAAACTGTCTATCGGGCGAGATTAACGGATACTCCGGAGGCAAAGGAACGGACGTTGCTCTGTAGGGTATTGCTTGAAGAACTACGAGATTCATCAGGTGTGTGTCCGATAGGGCGAAAGGCTATTCTTTATCTGCAGAAAGATTCATTGGGCGCTTTATTGAAGCTGGGGGATAAACAACTAAAGATGGGAGATGAACTGCTGGTATCTGCCCGCATTGCTTCACCCGTTAACGGAGGAAACTTTGATGAGTTTGACTACGCTCGCTATTTGATGCGTCATGGTATTAGTGGAACGGGGTATGTGGTATCTGGAAAATGGGCATTAGGGTCGTCATCGTCTTTTGCTCATTCTGCTGCCTCCTCTGATCCTTCTTCCCAGGCTTCTCCTTTTGCTGCTTCTCGGTCTTCCGATTCTCTACATTCCATCAGGTATACTGCGATGTTTTATCGGGAAAAGGTGATGAACCTTTATCGGAAGCTGGGATTTGAAGGAGATGAACTGGCTGTGCTTTCAGCGTTGACCGTGGGTGAGAAGACCGATTTAAGTGACTCTATCCGTGAAAGTTATTCAGTATCCGGTGCCAGTCATGTCTTGGCTCTATCCGGCCTGCATATAGGGCTTTTGTATGCTTTGCTTTTCCTCCTTTTGAAACCTCTAACAAGGAAGTGGCAGGCAGGGCGATATTTCCGTTCCGTTCTGCTCCTTGTTTTATTATGGTCTTTTGCCTTTTTTACCGGTCTGTCGCCGTCTGTAGTCCGTTCGGTAAGTATGTTCTCGGTTTTGGCAATAGCGGAACTGTTCGGTCGCCAATCATTGACTCTGAATACACTGGCTGCTACCGCATGGGTAATGTTGCTTGTCAATCCGGCTTGGTTGTTCGATGTTGGTTTTCAATTATCTTTTCTCGCTGTACTTTCTATTTTGATGATTCAGAAACCGGTCTGTCAGTTGTTGCCAGTGAAGAGCAGGATAGGCAAATCTGTTTGGGGATTGATGAGTGTATCGATAGCTGCGCAAATAGGAACCGCTCCGCTTGTAATGCTATATTTCTCCCGTTTCTCCACTCATTTTCTGCTGACTAATTTAGTCGTCATACCTTTGGTAACTGTAACTTTGTATGCTGCCGTTCTTATGCTTCTTCTGACTCCGCTGCCTGCCGTTCAGTTTGTTATGGCGGAAGTAGTCCGATTCCTGTTGAAAGTGCTGAATGATTTTGTCCGGTGGGTTGAGCAACTTCCTAATGCTTCCTTGGATGGTATCTGGCTTTATCGGTTGGAGGTGTTGGGCATCTACATATTCTTGCTGCTTTTCCTTTATTATTCGAAGACCCGAAGGTTCAGGAATCTGGTTATTTGCTTTTCCTGCCTGTTGTGTCTGGGCATTTATCACACGGTCATGCGCTGGTATGACCGTCCTTGCCCGAGCCTTGTATTTTACAATGTTCGTGGTTGTCCGGCGATTCATTGTATTGCTGAGGATGGGACTTCTTGGCTGAACTATGCCGATACCCTTTCAGATAAGCGCCGTTTGCAGGCTGTAGCGGCTAATTATTGGAGACATCATCAACTTCTGCCTCCAATAGAAGTGACGGCTGATTGTCAGAACGTTGACTTCTGTCGTCATCAGCAGATTGTATTTTATCATGGCTGCCGTATTTGTATGGTGACCGACAATCGATGGCGGAACAAATCTGCCGCTTCGCCGTTATTTATTGATTATATGTACTTATGCAAAGGCTATAACGGTTGTCTGGAAGAACTTACCGGACTCTTTTCTCCATCTTGTATCCTGTTGGATGCTTCCCTTTCCGATGATCGCAAACAGCTCTTCCGGAAGGAATGCGAGAGACTGCATCTGCATTTTATCACTCTGTCTGAAGAAGGTTCTGTGCGGTTTTTGCTCTAAGTACGAAGAATTATCGTACATTTGCAACTCGAAAAAGAATATGGTATGTTGACTAAAGTAATAGAACAGGCAAAAATCGACCACTTTACCAAGTGGTTTGAGCGCGCTGACAAAATAGTAATCGTTTCTCATGTGTCGCCCGACGGCGATGCTATCGGCTCTTCACTGGGGCTTTATCACTTCCTGGATTCACAGGAGAAGACAGTAAATGTAATTGTTCCTAACGCTTTCCCCGATTTCCTCCGCTGGATGCCGGGTAGCAAGGATATCCTTTTGTATGACCGCTATAAGGACTTTGCGGACAAATTGATTGCCGAAGCTGATGTGATCTGTTGTCTGGACTTTAATGCCCTGAAGCGTATTGATGACATGGCGGATGCCGTGGCAGCTTCTCCGGCACGCAAAGTGATGATCGACCACCATCTTTATCCCGAAGAATTCTGTAAGATCACCATGTCTTATCCTAAGATATCTTCTACTTCCGAACTGATATTCCGTCTGATTTGCCGCATGGGCTACTTCAGTGATATTTCAAAGGAAGGAGCAGAATGTATCTATACCGGTATGATGACGGATACAGGTGGCTTTACCTATAACTCCAACAATCGCGAGATTTATTTTATCATCAGCGAACTCCTTTCCAAAGGGATTGATAAGGATGATATCTACCGTAAAGTATACAATACATATTCGGAGAGTCGCCTGCGTCTGATGGGGTATGTGTTGTCAAATATGGTGGTTTACTCAGATTACAATGCCGCATTGATATCGCTGACAAAGGAAGAACAAAGTAAGTTTGACTATATAAAAGGCGACAGCGAAGGGTTTGTGAATATTCCCCTTACCATTAAGAACGTATGTTTCTCCTGTTTCTTGCGGGAAGATACAGAGAAGCCGATGATTAAGATTTCGCTCCGTTCGGTCGGTACTTTTCCATGCAATCAGCTTGCAGCCGAATTCTTTAACGGAGGCGGTCATCTGAATGCTTCGGGTGGTGAATTTTTCGGAACGATAGAGGAGGCGAAAGCTGTCTTCGAACAGGCACTGGAGAAATATAAACCTTTGTTGACAGCCAAAAGCTAAGAATGGAAGGTTAAAAGTAGACAGAGAAAGGTTAAAAGTTACCAACTTTCAACTTTCCCCTTTCATCTTTCAATGAATTTGAGATACATTTGTGCAGAATATAGCTAAATAACAGATAATGAAGAAACTTGTATTTTTATTTCTCTCTTTGTTGGCGGCCGGAGGTATATTCCAGGCGTGCGACGATTCAAAGACTTACGCTGAAATGTTGGAGGACGAAAAGAATGCGGTGAATAAATTCATCAAAGATAAAGGAATCCGGATCATTTCACAGGACGAATTTGAGAAGAATGATACTGTCACCAATTTGGACCGGAATGAATACGTTGCCCTCTCCGATGGTGTATATATGCAGATTGTAGATCGTGGAAATGAGGATGATCCGGAAGATACTTTTGCTAATAATAATGTGATTTGTGCCCGCTATCTGGAAAAGAATATAGCGAGTAATGAGTTGACTTGTTTCAATGTTGTCCTTCCTGAATATATTAATGCTTCTGATTATTATAGATCTCCCCTTACATTCCGTTATGTCAACGAAAATTCATCAGCTTATGGAATTGTTTTAAGCACTCCTCTTGATTATGATTATTTGTGGACAGCAAATTCGTACGGAACAGCTATTCCCGGTGGATGGCTGTTGGCATTGCCATACTTGCGGGATAATGCTCATGTACGTTTGATTATTCCTTCAAAAATGGGGCATAGTATTTCGCAACAGAATGTGATTCCATATTATTATGATATCTGGAAGTTTGAAAAAGCAAAAAGTTAAAGCACTAACATTAAATAAATCTATTAGTTAAAACCTATGACTCTAATCAAATCTATCTCTGGAATCCGCGGAACAATCGGCGGAGGAGCGGGCGAAGGATTGAATCCGCTCGACATCGTAAAATTCACTTCGGCTTATGCTACTTTAATACGTAAGACTTGCAAAGTAAAAAGCAATAAGATTGTTGTGGGACGTGATGCCCGCATCTCCGGTGAAATGGTAAAGAACGTAGTAGTCGGTACCCTAATGGGAATGGGCTGGGATGTTGTAGACATCGATCTGGCTTCTACTCCGACTACCGAATTGGCTGTAACAATGGAAGGCGCGTGTGGAGGTATTATCCTGACAGCCTCTCACAATCCGAAACAGTGGAACGCACTGAAATTACTGAATGAACATGGTGAATTTCTGAATGCAGCCGAAGGTAACGAAGTTCTTCGTATTGCTGAAGCTGAGGAATTTGACTATGCAGATGTAGATCATCTGGGTTCTTATCGTAAAGATCTGACCTATAATCAGAAGCATATTGATAGCGTGCTGGCTCTTGACTTAGTGGATGTAGAAGCCATTAAGAAAGCCGGTTTCCGTGTAGCTATCGACTGTGTGAATTCGGTAGGCGGTATTATTCTTCCTGAATTGCTTGAGCGTCTGGGCGTGAAACATGTAGAAAAACTCTACTGCGAGCCTACCGGAAACTTCCAGCACAACCCGGAACCACTTGAAAAGAACTTGGGTGACATCATGAACCTGATGAAAGGTGGAAAAGCTGATGTAGCTTTTGTAGTAGACCCGGACGTTGACCGTTTGGCTATGATTTGCGAGGACGGTGTAATGTATGGTGAAGAATATACATTGGTTACTGTTGCCGATTATGTACTGAAACATACTCCGGGTAACACTGTTTCTAACTTGAGTTCTACCCGTGCTTTGCGTGATGTGACTCGTAAGTATGGTATGGAATATAATGCTTCTGCCGTAGGCGAAGTAAACGTAGTAACAAAGATGAAGGCAACCAATGCTGTTATCGGTGGTGAAGGAAACGGTGGAGTAATCTATCCGGCCAGCCACTACGGTCGTGATGCATTGGTTGGTATCGCATTGTTCCTTAGCCATTTGGCTCATGAAGGAAAGAAAGTCAGCGAACTCCGTGCTACTTATCCTCCTTACTTCATTGCCAAGAACCGTGTCGACCTGACTCCGGAAATTGATGTAGACGCTATCCTTGCTAAGGTAAAGGAAATCTATAAGAATGAGGAAATCAACGATATCGACGGTGTGAAGATTGACTTTGCAGACAAATGGGTACATTTGCGTAAAAGTAATACGGAACCGATTATTCGCGTATATAGCGAAGCTTCTACAATGGAAGCTGCAGAAGAAATCGGTCAGAAGATTATGGACGTAATTAATGAGTTAGCGAAGAAATAACGCTTCATTGATATTGGATAAATAAAAAAGGAGGAACTTAATCAGTTCTTCCTTTTTTTATTCGAAGTAAATTATTGTAAGAGCGGGGATCTCCGCCCTCCTTATAGTTCCTTAGAATCGGCAGCGAAGATCTATCCCAAATTGCATCGGACGTCCTTGTTGCATGAACCCTTTGTTCATTGTTTCAAAGTAGAAGGCTGCATAATCTTTATTCAAGAAGTTACGTGCCCAAAAACTAATCATTGCATCACCTATTTCTAAGTTTGTGCGCCAGTTGAGAGTACCGTAGAAGGATTGGCTGACGTTATTTTGCTCAGTCCAATAGATTCGTCCGGCAGCGTTATAGTTTGCTTGGAACACTACGCGGTCAAAGATAGAACGGGGATTGCAAGTAATAGCGTATTCTCCGCCGATATTTAATGTATGCTTGGGGACGAAGGGTACATACTTGCCGTTATATGACTTATCCGTAAGATTACCCTCACTGTCTTTTTGCTTTGTTACATAATCTGTAAAGGTGGCATACGTATATCCGTAGCTTGCATTTAGACTCAACTCATTTGTCAGGCTGGTACGTAGGGCAGCTTCGACACCATAACTTCTGCTTTTTCCTGCATTGATTGTGACACGTCCCAAACCACTTTCTGCCATTTGAGAAATTTGTTGGTCGCGTGTATCCATGTAGAAGGCGGCAAGGTCAGCCCAAAGTTTACCTTCCCACAAAGTCAGGTGAGAACCTATTTCATAGTTCCAGGAATATTCGGGCTTGTATTGAGTCGTTGCTTTCACCTCCGGCAGTTCATCTTTCATTCCTAATATTCTCTCCGCCATTAAAGAAAAGTTCGGGTCGGCAGCTAATGCATCCAACATTGAATTTTTTAAAGCTCCTTGTGCTAAATCAGAAAACATCTGAATATTGTAGCCTCCCGAACGATATCCCTTGGATACAGTTGCATAAATACTGTTTCCTTTTTCCCATTCATACTGGAGAGCGAATTTAGGAAGTAATTGTACGTAGTCGGTGGATTCCTTGCCAATGAATGAGCTTATAGCTTCCAAACCTTTACTGGTAATATTCATAGGTCCCATTGCTAAAGAGAAGTCAAAGTTTAGAGGGTTGCTGATAGAATTATACTCCATCTTAATTTTCTCGTAGTCTAAACGTAGACCGATTGTGGCAGATAGTCCTTTGATAAACAGATTATTGAATGTTGACTGATGAAAAACAGCTCCATTTAATATCGGAGTGTCAAAACTACCGCCAACTCCCAATATGGAATTATTGGCTGTCATGCGCATCTTGGGACCAGCAAGCCCTTCAAATATTTTGTTTACATTACTTTCAATTACAGTTTTTACGCCTTCTTGCCTGAAATCTACCGGGCCGCTTGTATGTAACCACTGATAGAATCCGGAAACTCCGGTTGCCCATTGCCAACGCTTCTCCGGCTTTGATTTGAATACGATCTCTTCAGAAATTGTATTTGCTCTTTGTTTCTGTTCCAGAGTATAAATGTCTTTTTCTGTAAAGTCCTGATCGAGAAACATACGGTCATTCAGGTTTTGGTAGCCTGTGACCGCATTTAAAATAAATGTCCTGGTTTGATATTCTATATTAACTCCGGAGTTTAATAATCCGCGACGATAGCTACTGCGTTCGTTGTTGGCGATTTTTCCGATATATTCGGGGCGAGTTTCTTCTCCTTCTGTAACACCTGTATATTTATAAGGATATCCCCCCTGGTCACTATATTCGTAGCTCAATGTCATATCGACTTTCAGATTCGGTGTCGGCAGATAAATACCGCGGAAGCGTCCGCCTCCGGCGTTGCTTTTATCTATTTTCTCATTGTTGCGTGCTGCATTCTCAAAGAAACCTCCTGTATGTTCATAGAAACCTCCGGTGGAGAAAGCAAAACGGTCGGAGATACGATGATAATGTGTCAGTGAAACATTATAGTCGTTGTAGGTGGCGGCTCCCATTCGGATATCAGTCCCTTGATAAGTGAAAGGAGATTTGGTATGTATCTTGATTAGTCCGCCCATTGTATTACGGCCGTAAAGAGTACCTTGCGGACCACGAAGAATGTCGATACGTTCGATATCAGCGTAGTTGAAGTCGAAAGCGGACTTATCTATATAAGGGATATTGTCTACATAAAGCCCTACGGAGGGGGTGTTGATACGTGAACCGATTCCGCGGATATAAATAGAAGTAGTAAGTTTGGAACCATAGTCCGGGATGAACAGGTTAGGAACGATGCCTGTCAGGTTTTTCACGGAGTGTACCTGATTTGCTTGCATATCTTTTTGAGATAATAATGTGGTAGCTACCGGCAACTCACGTAGTTTACGGTTCTCTTTCGGAGTAGCGATTACTACCACTTCTTCGATATCTACCACTTTCAGTGAGTCTTTCGGGAAATCTTCCGCCCATGCTGTCCCTGTCGTTAGGAGCGTGAGGGCAATCATAATATTCTTTGTCTTCATCTGTAGTTAATTTGTCCGGTGCAAAGTAACGGCAAATATCGTTGACAGGCAATCCTCATTTATTAGGATTATGCAGTATAGAAAAACAAAATATGCTATGAATATCCGGAAGATTTTGTCGGAAATATTCTTTATTTGCCTGATAATATTATATCTTTGCCCGACAACAGAACTAAATAGAAACGGATTATGACAAAGAATAAACTATTCGCTTGGGCTATAACACTTCTCTGCTTTTCATTGACCTCTTGCAGCGATGAAAAGGACGGCCCGTCAGAAAAGATATTGGTGACTAATGCAGGGGTGACGGAAGCTAACCAAACGGTTAAACCGGGAGATATCGTTCATATTTATGGTGATGGTTTTCAGGAAGGCGACCAGGTGGACTTTGACTTTCGTTGGGATCTTGGAGAACCCTTGTTCCCGGAAGGATATCTTGGACCTGTCAGTGCGGAGATTGTAGAGAGGCATTCGAATGGAATGAGTATCCGAATGCCTTATCGCAAGCCGGAATCACGTGTTGAGATATTCCTGAACAGGGCAAGTGAGAGAATGTCGTTGGGAAAAGTACTACTTGCAGATGGACAAACGCCTAAAGATTTCAGACTGTATGGAATAAATGAGACCGACAAGACAATAGAGCGGGCGTATGCTGAAGAAACCGTCACTGGTAAAAAAACGTGGGATATGAGTGCACATCCGGACTTCCGTTCGGTTGTCAATCTTCAAAAGACTTATGGGTTGTGCGGGCTGGCAAAAGAAAATGGTGTGCAGCAACCCTTCTTCCTTGATTTCTGTACAGGCGAGTGGAAGGCTTTAAGTTTCTACGATTATAATACACTGGCATTGGTTATTGGCAGCGGAAATGATATTGCGGCCATTCAACAGAGAGGTAAAGGATATTCATTATATAATGTTTCCGCAGGTTTGGAACAAAGTAATTATGCAACTAAGACGCGGAGTAATTTTCCTATGCCGGAACCTCAATTTGAACTTCCGGAAGGATTTACTCCTGAACAATTCGGGGATTATCCGGGTGTGTTTATGCAAGGTAATGAGATTATTTTATTGTCAGCAAGGAAAGGAAACGGGAAATGGGTTCCCATGTTGTATAATTATAGAAATGGCTTTTATGTACTTGAAGGGATTGAAGCAGATGCTATTATTCCGTTTTATTTCGGAATGGCACTTCCCGATAGCGGTAGTCCTTCCTTATTATACCAAAAGAAGGTCGGTTACATGATTTATTACTCATCAGGTGACAATCGTGGCAGCAGTTTCCGTCTTCTTGAACCGGATAAGGAGAGCAGCAAGTTACAGTTACAAGAACCGTTTGTTCAATTGTCCGATAAGAAAGTTGTTTCAATAACTAACAGACCTGACCGTATCGGTACAATCACCGTGCTCTTTTCCGATAAAGAAGAAGGGCGCACCACTTCTGATTTTGATTGGAACAGCAAAGAGTGGACAGATTACACCGATCTTTCTGATATGCCATATAACTCAGTAGTATGGGCTAATTGATAGTCAATAGTAAAAACACTTATATCCGGTCTGCTTCTATATATCCGTTCATTACGGCATAAATAGTCAGACCGGATACCGATTTAATACCTAATTTCTCTGTTATGTTTTTCCTGTGAGTGATAACGGTAGTCAGGCTGATATTCAGTTTATCTGCTATTTCTTTGTTGATTAACCCTTTGGTAATCAGCACGAGTACTTCAATTTCGCGAGCAGATAAAAGTACCTGAGGATGTTCTGCAGGAATCATCGGAGGCATATCCTTCACGGGATATCCGTTGTGATGAGCATGTTGATGAAGTTTCAGGATATTCTTTACCAGTTTTTCTTCCGACTCATAAATATTGAGTACCGGAACACCGGAAAGTTGGAATTGCGGGCTGTCACTGGCAAGGACAATCGTTTTTCGCTTCCGGGGAAGGAAGAAAGCGTTATGCTCCACATAGATTTGTGCGGAGATAAAATAATGGGCGTACATATCCGGCGTATCATCCATTAACTCATTGAAGTTATGGAAGGTACGGATCGTTGCCATAGGGATGATCTCTTCCAATATGGATTTGAGTCCCAGGCTACAGAGAGTATTCGGCTCAATAATTGCTATTTCAGGTTTGTAGTTCATTCTTTTCTATTGTTCGGATGATTGATTCAGATAGTTGGCTACTGCTTCCGCACACCGTTCTCCGTCTACTCCGGCAGAAACGATTCCTCCGGCATAGCCCGCACCCTCTCCGCAAGGGAATAGTCCGCGAACGGTTACGTGTTGAAGCGTCTCTTTATCTCGTATGATGCGGACAGGGGAAGAGGTACGTGTTTCTACCCCGATCATAACGGCTTCGTTGGTCAAGAAGCCATGACTGCTGCGTCCGAATTGTTGAAAGCCGAGTGATAATCTCTTGCTGATAAACTCCGGCATCCAGAAGTGAAGCGGAGAAGAAATCAACCCCGGACTATATGAGGATTCCGGTAAGTCATAACTTAGCTTCTTGCGGGTGAAATCCAGCATACGCTGTGCCGGAGCTGTCTGGCGTCTGCCGCCTTGCAACCAACATTGACGTTCCAATTCTTCCTGAAAGTGCAGGGGGAGAAGTTGGGTATTGAACATCGAAAGTTGAGAGCTACTGAGAGAAGGGTTAAGAGCGAGTAGTTGTTCATTTTGTTGCGCAGCTAACTCTCCACTTTCCATTCTCAACTCTTCATTTATGAAATCTTCCGGCTGTATCTCTACCACCATTCCCGAATTACTCCAGCGCGAGCCACGATTGGAAGGCGACATACCGTTCACTACCACTTGCTCCGGTCCGCTGGCTGCAGGGACGATAAAGCCGCCGGGACACATACAGAAACTATACACGCCTCTGCCTTCAACTTGGGTGACGAAACTATATTCTGCAGCAGGGAGATATTTTCCCCTTCCGTTTTTATTATGATATTGTATCTGGTCGATCAGTGTTGCCGGGTGTTCCAGACGGACACCGACAGCGATACCTTTTGCCTCAATCGTTACATTATTAGCTGCGAGCCAACGATAAACATCCCTTGCCGAATGCCCGGTTGCAAGTATCACAGGACCTAGAAAAGTCTTTCCTGTATTTGTCTCAATGCCTTTGATCTCGTTATTCTCAATAATCAACGCATCCATTCTTGTCCGGAAATGTACTTCTCCGCCACATTCGAGAATCGTATTCCGCATATTTTCAATGACACGCGGCAACTTGTCCGTTCCGATATGCGGATGTGCATCAGCCAGTATAGCCGTAGAAGCTCCATGCTGGCAGAATACATTGAATATCTTGTCTACATTTCCTCTTTTCTTACTGCGGGTATAAAGTTTCCCGTCCGAATAAGCTCCTGCCCCCCCTTCTCCGAAACTATAATTGGATTCCGGATTTACCGTATGTTCCCTACTGATTTGCGCCAGGTCCTTTTTCCGTTCACGCACATCTTTTCCGCGTTCTACAATCACCGGGCGTAATCCGAGTTCGATAAGGCGCAGAGCGGCGAACAATCCGCCGGGACCTGCACCAACCACAATTACTTGTGGTTTTCCTTCCACACTATTATATACCGTATGCTCGTATTCATCTTCTTCAGGCATTTCGTTGATGTAGGCCCGTATTTTCAGATTGACGAAAATCGTTCGCTGACGAGCGTCAATGCTTCGCTTTAAGATGCGGGTAGCATTGATATTGCGTAAATTTAGTCCTTTCTCTTCAGAGAGATATTCTTTCAGCCGTTGTTCGTTCGCTGCGATTTCGGGAAGTACGCGGAGTTGGTATTCTTGTATCATTTGGTTGTTGTTACTTTAGATTATAAAAAGATAAGGCAGATAACATAAATCAGTGTCTTATCCGAATAAAGCCCTGAACGCCTCTTCTACCTTTCTTACGGGCACTAACTCTATCTTTAGCTTCTTCGTATCAATGCCTTGCAAATTATATTTGGGCAACAGGAAACGCTTGAAGCCAAGCTTCTCGGCCTCTCCGATACGTTGTTCAATCCGGTTCACCGGACGTATCTCTCCCGACAGACCGATTTCTCCTGCC
>OLXA01000751.1_pt1 | contig 14501 bp, 9 predicted proteins | sample 1644551 | NCBI WGS metagenome assembly OLXA01 (sample SAMEA103958150, study PRJEB25191) | human gut metagenome | biome: human-associated habitat [ENVO:00009003]; feature: intestine environment [ENVO:2100002]; material: feces | place: Germany | collected 2013/2015 | reverse complement strand
CATTCCGTATCCAAGTTGATGTTCTCGACTGTCTGGGTTGCGGTAACTGTGCCGATATCTGTCCGGGTAATCCGAAGAAGGGTGGCAAGGCTTTGACTATGAAACATCTGGAAAGCCAGTTGAACCAAGTTCCTAACTGGGATTACTGTGCTGAAAAGGTAGCAAGCAAGCAACATCTGGTTGATGTTAAAGCTAACGTAAAGAACTCTCAGTTCGCTACTCCGTTGTTTGAATTCTCAGGCGCTTGCTCCGGTTGTGGTGAAACTCCGTACGTGAAGTTGATCACTCAGTTGTTCGGTGACCGCGAAATGGTAGCCAATGCAACAGGATGTTCTTCTATCTACTCCGGTTCAGTACCTTCTACTCCTTATACTAAGAACGAAAAGGGTCAAGGTCCTGCTTGGGCAAACTCTTTGTTCGAAGACTTCTGCGAATTCGGTTTGGGTATGGAACTCGCTAATGAAAAGATGCGTGACCGTATCGTGAAACTGTTCAACCAGATTCTGGAAGGTGACAATGCTCCTGCTGAGGCTAAGGAAGTATTGAAAGCATGGATTGAAAACATGTACGACGCAGACAAGACTAAAGAACTTGCACCTCAGATCGAGGCTATCATCGAGCAAGGCATCGCTGCCGGCTGCCCGGTTAGCAAGGAACTGAAAGGCTTGACTCAATATTTAGTAAAACGCAGCCAGTGGATCATCGGTGGTGACGGTGCTTCTTACGATATCGGTTACGGTGGTCTTGACCATGTAATCGCTTCCGGTAAGGACGTTAACATCCTCGTTCTGGATACTGAAGTTTACTCTAACACAGGTGGTCAGTCTTCTAAAGCTACTCCGGTAGGTGCTATCGCTAAGTTCGCTGCTGCTGGTAAGCGCGTACGTAAGAAAGACCTCGGTCTGATGGCTACTACTTACGGTTATGTATATGTTGCACAGATCGCTATGGGTGCTGACCAAGCTCAAACTCTGAAAGCTATCCGTGAAGCTGAAGCATATCCGGGACCATCTTTGATTATCGCTTACGCTCCATGTATCAACCACGGTCTGAAAGCAGGTATGGGTAAGAGCCAGGAAGAAGAAGAAAAAGCTGTTAAGTGCGGTTACTGGCACTTGTGGCGTTACAACCCGGCTTTGGAAGAAGAAGGCAAGAACCCATTCCAATTGGATAGCAAAGAACCGAACTGGGAAGATTTCCAAGGTTTCTTGAAGGGTGAAGTTCGTTACGCTTCTGTAATGAAACAATATCCTGCTGAAGCTGAAGAACTGTTTAAAGCTGCTGAAGAAAACGCTAAATGGCGTTACAACAGCTACAAACGTTTGGCTAGAGAAAACTGGGGTGCTGAATAATAGTAATACCCTATAAATATAAAACGGTAATCTTGTAGAAGATTACCGTTTTTTTATTGTATGAACTCTGTCTAACATAAACAATACTCCCTTTTTCCCACTAGAGTTCATGTCTATTTTATATTTAAAATTAAGAATAACAATGCTCCAATCTATTTATTCTCAGACTTCGGAATCCAACTATCCACCAACTGCCGATGTTCATCCCTCCATTTACGGGCTATTTCTTCTTCATCCATCCGGGCATCCTTCATAGCTGTCATAAAAGAGCTAAGTTCTTCTGTCGTTAGTTTAATGTTGCCAAAGAATTCGGCAGCAAACGGATCTTTCTCACTGAATCCTTTCCATGCAATAGCATGTATTTCTTCCAAGTCTCCATATACTTTCTTCGGATCATCCAAGAATTTCAAGTCAAACTGGTCGAACATCCAATGCGGTGTCCACCCCGTAATGACAATCCATTCTCCTTTGTCCATCGCTTTTTTCAAAGAAGCCAGCATGGTGGAACTACTTGAAGTCATGAGGGTATACCCATCAAGTCCGTAAGCAGCAATGGCCTTATCGGTCGTCTTCATTATCCCTGCTCCCGCATCAATTCCTACTATTTCAGAAGAGAAACGGTCTTTATTAGCTTCCAGCTCACTAATAGACTGGATCGTAACATATTGAGGAACAACCAGTCCTACACGGGCTTCTCCATATACCTCCCCCAAAAATTCGATGCTGTCTCCATACTGATCCATATAATCTTTCATCGTTATTGGTAACCATGCATCCAGAAAGACATCAGATTTCTTTCCTGACATAGATACAAAAATAGGGGCAAGATCAGCATTTTGCAATTCAACCTCATATCCATGCTCTTCCAATACCACCTTGGCCAAATGACTCATGGCAATACCTTCCAGCCAATTGGCATAGGCTATTTTTACTTTCTTTTTCTCTAAGCCTGAATTAGTACAGGAAGCTAGCAAAAGCATAGCTGACAATACTATTCCTACTATTTTATATATTCTCATACGTATTTTATCCTTTCCGTTTAGTTCTTATTTTTTCGTCCTGCCATTCCTTGTGTGATACGGTCTAAGATAATAGCTAAAATAACAACTGCTATACCACCTTCAAACCCAAGTCCGATTTTCATTTGGGTAATACCTTTCAATACAATTTCTCCCAGACCACCGGCAGCAATCATGGCAGCAATGACAACCATAGAAAGCGACATCATTATTGTCTGGTTGACACCAGTCAGGATAGTGGGCAACGCCAAAGGAAGCTGCACTTTATACAATAACTGCCAACGGGTAGCCCCGAACGAACGGGAAGCTTCCACTACATTTTTAGGAACTTGCCGAATTCCCAATCCGGTAAGGCGGACCACAGGAGGCATAGCAAAGATAATGGTGGCAAACACTCCCGGCACTGCTCCCAATCCGAAAAATAAAACGGCAGGAATCAGATAAACAAAAGCAGGCATCGTCTGCATCAAGTCGAGAACAGGACGAAGTATTTTCTCTGCACGCGGACTGTTTGCCGTCCACACTCCTAAAGGTACACCAACAATCAGGGCCAGACAGGTAGATGAAAAAACAAGAGCCAGGGTTTGCATAGTAGCCTCCCAAAATCCCATTCCATAAATCAGTAATAATCCCAATGCGGTGAAAATTGCCGTACCACGTCCTGCCTTCATCCATGCGAGTGCAGCAAGCACTAGAATGGTTATATAAAAAGGTATTCCAAAAAGTACGTGTTGGAATCCTATAATAAAACTACCGATGCCTGCATTCACGGCATCAAAGAAAGTGGAAAAATGTACCATCATCCAATTGATGGCCATCTCTATATATTGTCCTATATTTATCATAAATCTATTGCGTTTTGAATTATTTCGTTTATTTCTTCTTTATCTTTCCCCGTCACTTCGATGATTAAGGAGGAAAGCGGGATTGTTCCTAAAAACTCATGCGTCTCATCAATCACCCATACCGGCGAATTGCTCTTTGTCATTAAAGGAAGTATATCCTCCAACACTGTATCCTCCAATACAGAATGTACTTCTGTACGCACAATCGTTTCAATGGATTTTTCCTGTCTGCTACGTAACTTAAGCAGGTCGTTCAGACGTACTTCTCCGACCAGTTTATCATCGGCGTCTATGACAGGTAATACGGTGATATTCTTCGCACGCATCTTACGAATCAATACTTCAGGTCCCTCTTTCTTCAGACGGGCCACCAGTGGTTTGTCAATCATTAAAGAAGAAGCGGTGATAATTTTACTCCTGTCCACGTTTTCAACAAAACGGGCTACATAATCGTTAGCCGGTTCGGTCAGTATTTCTTCTGAAGTACCTACCTGCACCACCTCTCCGTCTTTCATAATGGCAATACGGTCGCCCAGTTTAATCGCTTCACTCAAGTCATGGGTAATAAAGACAATTGTTTTTTTCATCTTCGATTGCAAAGCCAACAGTTCATCCTGCATTTGCACACGAATCAGAGGATCGAGCGCAGAGAAAGCCTCATCCATTAGAAGTACTTCAGGATTATTAGCCAGGGCACGGGCCAGTCCGACACGCTGTTGCATTCCACCGGAAAGCTCGCCTACCATCTGATTTTCGTATCCTTTCAATCCGACAAGCATCATGCTTTCCATAGCTTTCTTCGCACGTTCCTCTTTCTTCACTCCCTGAAGTTCGAGACCGAATGCAATATTGCTCAATACGGAACGGTGAGGCAACAGACCGAAATTCTGGAAAACCATCGCCAGCTCTTTCCGACGAACCTGCAATAATTCTTTTTCGGATATTTTAGATATATCTACTCCGTTTACAAACACTTGCCCGGCAGTAGGACGTATCAGACGATTGATACAACGCAGTAATGTCGATTTTCCACTTCCCGAGAGTCCCATTATCACAAAAAACTCTCCTTCATTAATTGAAAGATTAGCATCTTTCACTCCTACCGTACAACCGGTATCTTTCAGAATTTCCTCTTTACTCTTATCTTTTTTCAACATCTTGAGTGCTTTCTGCTTCTCGTGACCAAAGATAAGGTACAAATCCTTTATTTCTATTTTACTCATATAATATATTGGTTTAGATTATAATAGTTGTTTTGTTTTCAACTGCTGCGTTCCTCATTCTCACTTACGATAAACAAGTTGAATGTTCGCATGGTTCAGTCATGTCACATGACAACATGACGATCCGACGTTTTTTAAATGGTAAAAAAACAGACTAAGTAGTTTAAAAGGAATAGAATTTGATAAGATTATCCTCTCAATGAACAGTAGAAAACAGTATTTTCATAAATAAATAACAGTCTGTTCTTGCATATTGTTGGCACAAAGGTAAGGAAAATAGATTAAATATGCAAATTTCATTCAGATACGGAGTAATTCCAAAGATGCTTTTTCAAGTCTACGCATCCATTTTGCTTGAAAGAGATCCCTTCTTCCAACAAGAGTTGTTTCTGCTCTGTCCAACCCGGAACAAGGCGTCCCGATGCATTGACAACCCGGTGACAAGGCACAGATAAATCATCCGGAATCTGTTTCAAAGCACGCCCCACCATACGGGAACATTGAGGCATTCCCAATAATGCGGCAATTCCCCCATAGGTAGAAACTTTACCTACCGGAATTTCCCGAACAACCTGATACACCTCTTGACAAAAGGATGCGGAGAGACTCGCTTTGTCTACTTTATAATCTTTCATCACTCAAACATTACTTTATTTCAGTTCCAAAACTAGATAAAAAGGAAAGAATTTGCAAATAATAAAAGTATTTCAAATAAAATATGCAACTTTATTTGCTTTATTTACAAATAATCCCGACCTTTGTACCCATTAAAAGCAACCCTATTATTAACAAAACAAGCACTGCTGTTATGAAAAAGAAGACAATTCTATTCGCTTCTTGTTTATTTGGAGTATTCGCTTTCAGCTCCTGTGAGAAGAACCTTTATGATGAAAGCAAGCAACCTGAAAAAGAAATTCAAGTAAAAGACCTGGATATACCCGCAGGCTTTCAATGGAAATTAACTCAAGTAGCCGCAGGAACAGTAGCTGCTACTACCCCCACTATGGTTTCCTTCTTTTTGGATGAAGCATGTAGTAAAGAAGAGAAAATAGCCGACATTCCTGTAGATACAGAAATTTCAAGTCTCCCTTTGAGCATCCCAACCTACGTAAATACATTGTATGCCCAGTACAAAACCAGCACCAATGAAATCAAAAAAGTAGCCATACCTGTAAATGCAGATAGAAGTTTCTCACTGAACATTGCTAATGATGCCAAATCCAAATCTAACACCACCCGGTCAATCACTCGTGGGCATGATATAGAAGATGACATCCAATTGTCAAAAGGAGTCATTTTTCATCCCAAAGATGGTTGGGGAACAATCATGTTTGAAGACCAATTTCCATCATTAGGAGATTATGACTTTAATGATTTTGTAGTCAATTATAAGGTGCAGTTCCAAGGTATTAGAAAGGTTGACAAAAAATACACTGCGCAGTATATACAAATAGGGTTACGTCTAAAAGCTATCGGAGGAATATTCCCTTATTCCCCTTATTTAAGACTGAAAGAAATAGATTCTGACGAAGTGGAAAGTATAGAAGTTTATGAAACTAAAAACGTGATTCCTGCGATCGACGGAGTAGAACTTGTCCCCAATAAACATCTTATCATTGATTACAGCCCTTTAATTAAGAATCTGGCTAAACCTGCAGGCAGCCAATATTATAATACAGAAAAGAATGCTTTGGTAGCAACAAGTGATTTACCGGAGATCAATATTCTGATCACCCTAAAGAAGAGAAAAGAAGTAAAGGAAATATTAGAAGGCGATGAATTCGACTTGTATTTAAAACGTAATGATAGCGGAACAGAAATCCATATGAATGGTATTGAACCGATCACTTACCAATATCCATTCAATGATAAAAATCTGCTACCGGTATATACAAACGGGGACGAAGAAGATGATAATTATTATTTTAGTGCAGGACGCCTGATTTGGGGATTAAGAGTACCAGGCAACGCAGCACATGCTATTGAAAAAGCTAATTTCTTGGAAGCCTATAAAGGATTCGCAAAATGGGCGCAAAGTAGTGGCAAAAACGAACAAAACTGGTATAATCAAGGAAACGCAGATAAAAGTTTATTGATTCATAACTAACACATATCAATAAATCCCGGTAAACATTGAAAATTCAAGTTACCGGGATTTATTGTATTCTGACGTGAATAGTTTTGATTCTATCCTTTCCTTTTCAGCAAATCTGTCGGACTTTCACCAAACTGCTCTCTATAACATTTGGTAAAATAAGAAGGAGAACTAAAACCGACTTCATAACCAATCTCCGCCACTGTCATATCTGACGAAGCAAGCAGGGAAGCAGCCTTCTTCAAGCGAGCGATGCGAAGCAATTCATTCGGAGAATAATTAGTCAGGGATTTTATTTTGCGATAGAGTTGCACACGACTTAATCCCATATCCTTACCCAAATCCTCTACATTCAAATTTGAATCTCCCATCTTTGCTTCAATTAAAGCCTTGAATTTTTCCACAAAGTCTTTATCCATATCACAGACATCCTCTTTCGCCAACGTTTGTCCGTCACCAAAGAACTGTTTCAGGCGGCGATGTGAATCTATCAGATTACGAACGCGTGCCAACAGCAATTGCGAACTGAAGGGCTTGGAGATATAAGAATCCGCACCTCCGTCATATCCCTGAATCCGTTGTTCATCCAAAGAACAGGCTGTCAATAGGATGACAGGGATATGGCAGGTTTGCAGTTCGCTTTTCAGCCGACGGCAACACTCTATTCCATCAATACCAGGCATCATCACATCAGAGATTATCAAGTCCGGAACATATTTCATTGCTTTGCGAATACCCTCCGAACCGTCTGCTGCTTCAATAACAGTATAATCGGTATGGAGTAATCCGCGTACATACGAACGGATATCTGCATTATCATCAATTACCAAAACAGAAGGTTTGGAAGAATCATAGCCTTTTTCCAGTTCCTCTTCTTCGACAGCTAAAGTTTCATTCAGGTTGGAAGAGGCAGGAGAACCGGGAGAAGCAGGATTTAAAGGAACTGCAGAGATTGATGACTTTAGAGAATCTTCGGCCAGAATAGTCTCACAAGTCTGTACCGGTAAATCAACGGTAAAGACAGTGCCCTGCTTTTCATCACTTTCCACAGAAATTGTACCTTTATGCAATTCAACGAAAGCTTTAACCAGTGCAAGCCCGATTCCCGAACCGGCGTGGTGCATGTCTATTTTATAAAAACGATCGAAAATACTCCGGATATGTTCGGCGGAAATCATTGAACCGGTATTGGCAACAGTAAAACGAATCCAGCGAGTATCCTCTTTCGTCAAGGAAGATAAACGAACCGTTATCTTTCCATTTTCCGGTGTGAACTTGAACGCGTTGGAAAGCAGATTAAAATAAATACGTTCCAACTTTTCCATATCCGCCAACGTATGGTAATCCGTATCCGGCATATTATCAAAAGAGAAATGAATGTGTTTCTTCCGGGCGGCTGCAAGGAATGATTCGTTCCAGCCCTCAAAAGAGGAAAGAACATCTACCTGAACTGGTGTATATTCCATCTTACCGTTCTCGTATTTACGGAAATCCAGAATCTGATTAACAAGACGCAAAAGGATATTCACGTTTCGTTGAATCAGCATCAACATTCGATGCTGATCTCCACTTAGTGTATGATCGGCCAATAAATGTTCTACCGGATCGGCAACCAATGTCAGCGGAGTACGGAAATCGTGAGATATATTTGTGAAGAAAACCAGTTTGGCATGCGTTGCCTCTTCCAGTTGATGAGAAAGCTGGATGAGCTGATCCCGTTGCTCTTCCAGTTTGTCCCGCTGTTCTTCTAATTGGTCGCGTTGTTCCTCTAACTTGTCCCGCTGCTCTTCCAACTGTTTCTTCTGCTCGGAAAGTTCCTTATTCAGACGATTTTTAGCACGGAGAGATTTATAGACTACCAATAATAAGCCTGCCACCAATAGAAGAATAACCAAACCACCATACATCACCACCTGCTGTGTAGCAACCCGAGACAGATATCCGCCGATACGTCCGTTCAATGTTTCAATCTTCTGATCCAGTTCCGAGATGTGAGTTGTCTGAAGTTGCATGACATGTGCATTTGTACGGTCGACCACCGCAGTGTTCATGACCGTTTCCCGGGGATAAGGCTTTTTCTCAAGGATATTCATTGCCAGTTGCATCACTTTGTCGCCATTGGTCGGATAAATAAAAGTTGCATTCAACACACTGTCGAGCACCATTTCCAATCCGTTGCCTTTGCCGGGGAGAGCATCGATACCGACAAAAATCATTTCCTTCTCCCGTCCCACTTTCTTTGCAGCCTGATAAGCTCCCGGAGCGATACGGTCATTATGCGCATACACGGCGTCTATCTTCGGATGCCGACGGAGCATACTATCCATTTCCACTTCCGCCGGTTCACGCTCCCACGCAGCATCCGCTTTATCAATCAGTTTGATATCCGGAAAGTTACTGATAGCAGCCATAAATCCTTGATGGCGTTCCATGGCAGGAGTTGAGCCACCCAGTCCGGTAAGTTCCACCACATTCCCTTTTCCTTTCAGGCTCGACGCAATATAATTGCCTACCGCACGTCCTATTTCATAATTGTCGGCACCAATATAAGCAGTATATTTATCAGAAAGAATCTTCCGGTCTACCAGGATGACAGGTATTCCCTTTTGATAGGCTTCCTCTACAATCGGAGTCATGGGGGCCGCTTCGTTGGCAGAGATAATCAATAAGTCAACCCCTTCATCTATAAAATAATGAACGTCTTCCGCCTGTTTACGATTATCATCCGCAGCCGACCGGATTTCAACCGATACTCCATCATAAAACATTGCTTCGCGGAGAATTTCATCATTCATCTTATGCCGCCAGGAGTCATCGCTGCATTGCGCCACCCCGATACGGAAACGGTGTGTGTCCTGCCGACAAGCCGTCATGCCAAGAAGACAGAGCAAGACTGCTATCCACTTCGTATATCCCATCATTCTAATCATTCTCATTTTTTTCGTATTTCTTTCTATGGCCTAAATAGACGATTGAGAACAAAAATAAGAAATAAAACTGTGAGTATGCTATCTATCACCCAATTATTCTCATCATTACCCTCCAAAGAAATGCAAAACAGTTCCCAATATTCAACCGGAAATTATCAACAAAAGTATAAAGCGTAAGACAAACACTCAATAAATGTTATAAAACATCTCTTTTTATTTGGATTATTTGCAGATTTAGCAGAAGTCCGTATCTTTGCAATGTGTTTTTCATAGTATTAGATTTAAGGTTAACAAAGGTTGGAGCAAGGCGTTGCTCCTTTTTTTATGCCCCTACCTCTCATATCATACGAATCATGCAAAAAGAACAAGAGGTATATTCCCACGAATGAGATATACCTCTATACTTACTTTCCATCAAACAATTACATTAGTCTGTCTTTCAAAACCTGCGGAAGTTCGGGCATTGCACCGCTTTGCGTGCAGACATAAGCAGAAACTTCAACAGCAAGTTTGTGAGCTTCGGGAACCGGTTTTCCATTCAAAATGGAAGCACAGAAAGCAGCCGTAAAGGAATCACCTGCCCCCACCGTATCGGCAACCGGAACCCTCGGTGTCTCCTGGAAAGAGACAACACCCGGGGTAAACACATAACTGCCATTAATTCCGCAAGTCAGAATCAGCATCTTCAGGTTGTATTTTGCCAACAGGATCCAGCATTTATCCTGTAAGTCGATGCCGGGATATCCAAACATACGGCTGATGGTCACCAGTTCTTCGTCGTTTATCTTCAGAATGTTGCAACGGCGGAAAGATTCGCGCAATACCTCTTTGGTGTAGAAGTCCTGGCGGAGATTAATATCAAAGATTTTCAGTTGTCCGTCTATATCGGGCATCGTATCCAGAAAACGGTTGATAGTGGCACGGCTCACTTCATTACGTTGAGCCAGGGAACCGAAGCAAACGGCACGCGTACTCAATGCCAAACGTTTCAGTTCATCCGTAAAAGGTATGTTATCCCATGCCACGCCTTCTTTGATTTCGTAACAAGGTACACCCTCGTTATCCAGTGTCACTTGTACCGTACCGGTAGGATAATCCACTTGTTCAATCTGCGTTTTCAGTTTCTTTTCGTTGAATACGTTCAGAATCTCATCTCCCAACTCATCCTTGCCCACGGCACTCACCACGCGACTGTCAAAACCAAACTGTGATACATGATAGGCAAAGTTTGCCGGAGCACCGCCTATTTTCTTTCCTTCGGGCAACACGTCCCAAAGCGCTTCACCCATTCCTACTATTATATTATTCATGATAAACAGAGTTTAATTGATTCTCAAATATAAAATTATTTTCTGATACGGAACGTATAAAACAGCAAATAAAGTACACCGACAGTCATGACGGCAATTGCACCGTTCTGCCCCATTGAAGTGTCCGAAGCCACTCCCATAGCCAGCGGGAACACCGTTCCGCCGAAAAGTCCCATAATCATCAGACCGGAAACTTCGTTTTTCTTACCCGGCAAATAAAGCAATGCCTGCGAGAAGATAACGGAGAACACATTCGAGTTGCCAAAACCTATCAAAGCGATACAAACATAAATGATTGCCTTTTCGTGGAAGATAAACAAGCCAATCATGGCTGCCAACATCATAATAACACTGACAGCGAAGAAAGACTTCGCGGACATCTTGCGCAATATGAAAGATCCGAGGAAACACCCTGCCGTACGGAAAATGAAATAAAGACTCGTTGCAAAAGCTGCATCATCCAATCCCATTCCGATGCGCTCCATTAAAATCTTCGGGGCGGTAGTGTTTGTGCCCACGTCGATACCGACATGACACATGATACCGACAAAGCAAAGCAGGATAAACGGCTTGCCGAGCAAGGCAAGGCATTGTCCGAAAGTAGACGGTTTGCCTTCTTCCTTTTCTTCTTCAATCTGCGTGGCGTTGAGCAGAAGAATGGCGACAACGGCCACTATCATATAAACCGGGAAAAGAATCCGCCAGCCCAAATCGAAAGACGGAATAGCTTGCGTCGCTCCCCACATGGCAATGTATGGTGCCAGAAAAGAAGCAATCGCCTTTACGAATTGTCCGAAAGTCAGGCTGCTCGCCAAGCGGTCACCACGCACGATATTGGAGAGCAACGGGTTCAGAGAAGTCTGCATCAACGCATTTCCGATTCCCAACAGAGAGAAGGAAATCAACATCAACATATAACTGTCACCAAAAACCGGCAACAATAATGAAGCGAATGTCACGAGCAGACTGAGCAATACGGTTTTCTTCTGACCGATACGGCTCATCAACATCCCTGTCGGTACGGAGAAAATCAGGAACCAAAAAAAGACGAGTGAAGGGAAAATGTTTGCTTGTGAGTCCGACAGGCCGAGGTCTGCCTTTACATAATTGGAAGCAATGCCTACCAAGTCAACGAATCCCATGGCAAAGAAACATAGCATCACCGGGATCAGTTTGGAGAGAGAAGAGTTTTTACTGTTTTCCATTGTTATATCTATTATTTTATAAATTCTGTGTCCTTATGGCTTAACCGGTCCGCCCCTACGGGAATAAACCCGTTTACCGCTTATACAGTTGATGTTTCATACTGATATAATAGGATGAAAGCTACGGTAATGTTGGTTCGCCACGGCCGTGACGAATTCTTTCCATGGCTGTGGAGAGATCTCTTCATGGCTGTGGAGAGAAGTTACCACGGCCGTGGTGAGGTATTAATACCGTAAGCCTGACAGAAGTATACCGTTGCCTTCAGTGTACTAATCCGTAGGGGTAGACATACTCTGCCGTAGGGAATCAGGAAAAGAGCGCATAGATTAAATGGCAGAAGCTTATTGCTTCAACCGGTAGACGATAAACGAGTCTACCTTGTAGGCTCCGCCTTTGCTGTAAAAATCGATGTGATTGTAAGGTTCCGAAGGGAAGACCTGATTGGTCATTGCGAAACGCCCACCGTCACCAAATGCTTCCACGCTTGATTTATCTACAAACAAATGAAGCTTCAGCTCATTCTTACCGCTTTCAACAGCTGTCCACGTCAGTGCCGGGAAATTCTCGTTGAAGCCGACATCACCACTTTTACGACGGTCCATAGAGAATCTATTCTCTTTCATATCATATTGCATATCCACTTCTTCGCCCTTGTCATTGTAAAGACGGAAGCCGATAACGTCCGCATGCAGGTTCTTGATAGACAGTTCTATTTCGTAAGCGCCTTCGTTGACCGGAATCATTTCTTTTACCGTACGTGTTCCGTTCACTCTGAACGAACGTTTCTTTGAGATGTCACGCAGTTTCTGCAATTCGGGAGATGGGGCAGATTGAAGATAAGTCTCACCGCCGACGGTAAAGAGACCCAAATCGCGGGGAACGGAGTTCGGACTGCGGTATTGGGAAGTCGGAACATCGTTGGCATATTGCCAGTTGCTCATCCATGCAATAGCGATACGGCGGTTGTCGGGAGCATCGCTCCAAGTCACGGTTGCATAATGGTCTTTTCCCCAGTCCATCCATTTGGTTTTGGAGGGAGATTCGTTTACAAATTCTTTTCCGTTGAAGGTTCCTACAAAATATTGAGTGGCACTTCCACCGAAAGGTCCGCCGGGATTAATATTACAGATTAGAACCCATTTCTTCAGTTCCGTACCTTCGATAGGCAGTTCTATCAGGTCGGGACATTCCCATACACCACCATGAGCCCCCTGACCTTCACCGAAACTACTTTCATAAGCCCAGTCCTTCAGATTAGCTGAAGAGTAGATTTGCATTTCCTGACCTACGGCAAGAATCATGATCCATTTATCGGTAGCGTCATGCCAGAAAACTTTCGGATCACGGAAATCACGTTGGGTGGAAGTCAGTATAGGATTACGCGCATACTTCTTGAATGTTTTTCCGTTGTCCAGACTGTAAGCCATACTCTGTACCTGGCGATCGCTGGCCGAAGTATAGAAAGCTATGATCGCACCGGCACCAAAGCCTGCCGTATTATCCTTATCAACCACACAGGAACCACTGAAGATAGTTCCCAACGCATCGGGCGCAATGGCTATCGGCTGATGTTCCCAATTCACCAGGTCTGTACTGATAGCATGTCCCCAATGCATATTTCCCCACATAGAACCGTAAGGATTGTATTGATAAAACAAATGATAAACACCATCTTTATATACCATACCGTTCGGATCATTCATCCAGCCATATTGAGGAGTGAAGTGATAAAGCGGACGGAAACTCTCGCGATTGGATGTATCAAACTCATTGGAAAGTTTCATTTCATCCCAGCAAATAGCCGTATCGGGTATCAACTGGAAGTTGAAAGAAAGTGATTTATTATCAAATCCGGAGAGATCTACCGGAACAAAATAGTCCACCTTATTTATAGCCAGACGAACATTCATATTGCGCACTACGTCATTATCGGCTATCATATATAGCTTTGCCTCCGGAGCAGCCTCTTCCACGGGAAGCAACAGAAATTTCTTCTGGTTCTCAATCTGGACAATGCTCTGTCCGTCACCTAAATGTTTAATCACAAAAGGAGGATTAATAGCCTGACACGAAAAGACAGACCAGATTGTACCTATTATAAAGGTAAGGGTCCATCGCACAGTCAACAAATTGTTTTTTAAATTCATGATGTTTTTGGGTATTACATTTAATTAATAATGAGTTGCTCGGGAAAGCACTTTGCAAAGGAAGCGAATAAAACAGAAATAGCCTGCCATTTATGTTTCATAAGCTGGCAAATATGATACCTGCCCTTTATTTTGTTACAAATATACCAGCTTATGAAACATAAATTACAGCATATTTTCACTTAATTCCCTTTCTTTGCAACATCAAAACATCACTCGGGAAAGCATGTTTTGAGAGGTAATCCACAGCGATTACAAAATGAAAAGCATATTAATTAAAATCTAAAAACATGGAAGGCATAAAAAGATCACTTCTATTTGCACTCTTTCTTATAATGTGTACACTAGTTCAGGCCCAACGCCTGACGGTACAA
>OLXA01000743.1_pt1 | contig 14607 bp, 8 predicted proteins | sample 1644551 | NCBI WGS metagenome assembly OLXA01 (sample SAMEA103958150, study PRJEB25191) | human gut metagenome | biome: human-associated habitat [ENVO:00009003]; feature: intestine environment [ENVO:2100002]; material: feces | place: Germany | collected 2013/2015 | reverse complement strand
TTCCCTGTCCGCCGACTCCTGATAATATAATGTCTTTTTTCATGGCTTACTTACTTCTTTTTTTGCGTGCTAATGTTTGAATACACTCTCTGCGCGGGATGATAACGGATACGCCATTGTATTCGATTTCTTCGCGTATGATCTGTCTCATTTCCTCGTGGTTCTTCTTCAATGGAACAACGACACGGATATGAGCAGGGTCGACTCCTAAACCGATACAGATGGATTCAATACGTCCTGTGCCCGCAGAGTCCTGACCACCGGTCATTGCTGTTGTCTCATTGTCTGAAATGACAATAACGACATTGGCATTTTCGTTGACGCAATCCAGCAAACCTGTCATTCCGGAGTGAGTAAATGTAGAGTCACCGATTACAGCTACGGACGGATGAAGACCTCCGTCGGCCGCACCTTTCGCCATTGTGATGGAAGCTCCCATGTCTACGCATGAATTGATGGCGTTGAACGGAGCGTTGGCTCCCAGCGTATAGCAACCGATGTCGCTGAATACTTTATGGGAAGGATATTCTTCTTTGAGTACTTCTGTCAGTGTGACGTACATATCACGGTGTCCGCATCCTTCACACAGTGCGGGAGGACGCATTTCGACTACAGAAGGGACGCCGAATTCCGATTTGTTTTCTTTGCCGACCGCGCGTGCTACAGAGTCCGGATTTAATTCTCCGTCTTGTGACAGTGTGCCGTCCAAGCGTCCTTTTACTTTAACGCCGATGCCCAGATAACCTTTCAATTGTTTTTCTACAAATGGTTGTCCGTCTTCCAGAACGAGGATTTCGTCACAGGAGTCAATCAATTGATGTAATTGCTTTTTAGGCAATGGATACTGGCCGATTTTAAGTACCGGATATTCGCAACCTTCAGGATAGTTTTCCATCAGATAGTTGTAGCCGATGCCACAAGCGATAATTCCTAACTTTTTGTTAGGACCATCTGTATATTTATTATAAGGTGATTCTTCCGAAGCTTTGATAAACTCGTCTTGGCGCGCAAGTAATACTTTGTAGCGTTTACGGGCATTTCCAGGTAACAAGATGAACTGACGAGGATCTTCGCTGAAAGAGATGCTGTTCTGCGGCTTTTGCTCTTTGCGTTCTACTCCTGAACGGGAGTGTGCCAGGCGGGTTACCATACGCATCAGGATCGGTTCGCCTAGCTTTTCAGAGAATTCGAAGCCACTGTATACCATATCATACGCTTCCTGCTGATTGCTGGGTTCGTACATGGGAATCAGTGAGAAATCTCCGTAGAAACGGCTGTCTTGTTCGTTCTGCGAAGAGTGCATACTGGGGTCGTCTGCTGCTATCACGATCAATCCGCCTTTCACGCCTGTGATGGCAGAGTTGACAAAACAGTCGGCAGCTACATTCATACCTACGTGCTTCATACAAACTAATGCCCGTTTACCAACGAATGACATACCCAACGCAGCTTCCATCGCTGTTTTTTCATTGGCACACCAACGGTTGTGTATATTCTGTTCGGTCGTTATAGGGGCCATTTGAATATATTCCGTAATTTCAGTTGAAGGAGTACCAGGATAGGCATAAACACCTGAAAGTCCGGCATCCAGTGCAGCTTGTGCAATGGCTTCATCGCCAAGTAAGAGTTGCTTGCTCATATATATTTCTTTTATTTAGTGTTGATCACAGTTTGTTAATCTATCGGGCAAAGATAGGCTTTTCCGTTCGTTTTATCACAAATTTACTTGAAAATCTTTCTTTCATTCAGGGCTTTCCAGTATTTTCTTGCATTTGCCATGTGGTCGGCATAATTGGATGCAAAGTTGTGAGTTCCGGAAAAATCTTCTTTAGCACACATGTAGATATAGTTATGTTTGGTATAGTTCAATACGCTGTCTATTCCCTTTTTAGAAGGGATACGGATGGGGCCTGGAGGCAGACCGGTATTTATATAGGTGTTATAGGGGGAATTGACTTTTAAATTTTCGTTGGTGATTCGGCGCAGACCGAAATCCTGTAGTGCAAATTTGATGGTAGGATCTGCCTGCAAAGGCATATCTTGATGTAAACGATTGATATACAATCCGGCTACCATTGGCTTTTCTTCATTGTTGTTGGTTTCTTCTTCAACGATGGAAGCAAGAGTGCTGACTTCTTCCGGGGTCATACCGATGGCTTGGGCTTTGTTACGCCGTTCTTGGTTCCAGAATTTTTGGTGTTCTTTCTGCATCCGCTTAAAGAAGTCGTCTACGCTCATATCCCAATATACCTGATAGGTTTCAGGTATGAAAAGGCTGGGGAGTGTTATGGTTGTGTATCCCATTTGAGCCTGGAAAGTAGAGTCGAATAACTGGCTGGCGATTTCGGCAGAGTCTATCATGAGTTGTTTTCCAATGCTTCGTGCTAACCGGTCTAATGTCCGGACACTTCCTATGGTAAGGTTGATCGCTTCCTGATAGCCTCTGGAAAAGCGACTATATACGTGATAGACATTGTCATTGGGGCGAATGGCATAACGTCCGGTATGGATATTCTGATCGAAATCTTTGTATTTTGCCATCCACTGGAAACCGGTGAACTTATTGACATGCCCGATTTTTTGTATTTTATGATAGATAGAGTCGGCTGTATCATCCCGGTCTACATAAATATATACGGTTTTAGATGGATGAAATTGAGGAGCAAACAGATAGTAATAAAAGGTGCCTCCGGCAATTGCACAAAGGAGGAATGCTCCGATTAGAATTGATAGTAGAATATTTCTCTTTTTTCTCTTCATCTTTTGAGGTATATTTAAAAAGTTCGTCAAAGATAAAAAGAATTTGGATAGGTGTAATCCCTTTCTATAATGAATCGTTGAAAAGAGGATGAATTACTCCGGACTTTTCTAATATTTAAAGATTGAATGTGCTGATTGTATTAGGTTGTATTGCGATTATTAATTCGTTCTACAATTGTGGAACGAATCAGAATTTGTATGTAGATAAGTTAGTCTTAGTGAAGCGAGTTGTTAATTAGTTCGGCCAGAGGGAATAATTTGCATTTGCTTCTATTTTGTTTTCTATCTCATCGGGTAAAGGTGCGAAGAAATCCATATTAGTCAGGCTCTCGATGCTATCCACTGTGACTACATATGAAGATAGAGGTTCTACTGCCTGCTCATTGTTGAATAAGAAGCCGATAGCCCGTATCGGTTTGGCAAAAGGAGATAGGACTACTTTGAAAAACCGTTGAGGTACTACGACCTTATTTTTCCCAATCGTTTTAGGCTGTTTTTCAATAATAGGTCCACATATAATAATAATGGCGCTGTCTGCTATGGCCCAATTCCGGATCTTTTCTTCCAGATTTTTCCATCCTCTTCTGTTTAGTTGTGGATGTTGCGGACACATATTGCTGAAATAAAATGATTCTTTCATGGCTTCAGGACTCCATTTCATATCTGCGGCGGGAGCCATGTGGCCTTTATCATATCCTGAACGGGTGTAGTCGGCATTAGTTGCAATCGGGCCTGTCACTAATGGGTCGGCAATAAAACGATTGCCTCTTTTTTCTTTTCCTTTGGTTTCTTCCCGGGTTAATTCGTAAGAGACCCAGTTGGGTATTTTTAAATCTTTGTTATATGATACGGTATATCCGCTATGCCGGATTATTTGTTCTTGCCGGGGAACTAATGGTATGGGTGTCTCCAGATCTTTGCCAAGTGGAATTTGAAGGGAGATATCGGTTTGCGGTTCATTATTATTCTGGGTATTAATCTGTTGGCAATATAAATAGACGCCAAAAAGAATAGGAATGAGCACAATGATGGCGATGATACATCCTAATCTGTTATTGGAATGTGATTTCTTTTTGAATAGCTTTCTGTTTTTACCTTTTTTACTTCGATTCATTGGTTAGCTAGTAATGGCGGGTTTGTTTTATTCTTCTTTTCTCATGCTGAATTCACAACCGCAATATTGTTGGTTGTAGAAGTTATACTCTTTAATAATGGCGATACGTCGTTCGCTAAGTCCGCCTTTCCGCCAATTCTGTTCCCAGTATGTGACATCCGGGTATGAAGCGGTGGCATATTGTCCGGCTTCATTAATCTGCTCCAGACTTTTCCAACGACTGGAAGCAAGCGTTGTGGTTATTACGGAAAGGCCATGTTCATGCGCATAACGGGCGGTCTCCAATAAGCGTAGTTTAAAGCAACGTAGGCAGCGTCCTCCTCTTTCGGGTTCCTGCTCCATTCCTGCTATATGGCATCGCCAGTTTTCATGATCGTAATCAGCATCTATTATCTCCAATCCCAATGATTGGGCATAGCGTGTACATTCGTCTTTTCTTATCATATACTCTTCCAGCGGATAGATGTTAGGATTGCAATAATAGATAACAGGGGTGATGTGATGTTGCATCATACATTCAATAATGGCTGATGAACAAGGAGCACAACAAGTATGAAGCAAGACTTTATCGGCTCCTCCCGGAACTTCAAGTTGGAATTTCTTTTTCATGCTGTAAAGTTAATACATATTTACGATACGAGTCAATGGTTTATGCTTTATTCAGAATAGTTTTTTATAAAAATAGGAGGGAGGATATCTCCTTTATACTGTTTTTTATAAAATCTTGTTTATTGAACTAATTCACTAAATGAGTATGAATTAACTAATTAATCTCATCTTTTTTACTATTTTTGTCCATTCAAGTTTATAACAACTCAATAATGAATGAATTAAATTGCGGGCAAGGAGAGCAAAATGCAGGCCCGGAGAAGAAAAAAAGTACCTCGAAAATAGTGAAGAGAACTTTAGTTGTGGCTGCATTAGCTTTGGCGGTATATGTTGTATATTCCGTAGTTTATTTATTTGTCTCACCTGATCGTAATATTCAGCAGATCTATCTGGTTCCGGAAGATGCGGCATTTATTATTCAGTCATCGGCTCCGATTGAAGATTGGGAGAAGTTTAGTGGAAGCGAGACGTGGCAATGCCTGAAGAAAGCGAAATCTTTTGAGGAGGTGACGAAAAGTGTGGAGAAGCTGGATTCCGTTGTTAAAAGCAATAAGGTATTATTGTCGCTTGTCGGTGAACGGGATATGCTTATTTCGCTTCATAAGACTCGTGCCACAGAGTGGGATTTTTTGCTTATCTTGGATATGCAGAAGACATCAAAGATGGACTTATTGAAAGACCAGGTTGAAACCGTATTGGTTATGAGTGGTTTTACTGTGACTAATCGGATGCATAATAGCATTAATATCCTTGAAATGCGCGATTCCGAGACGAGGGATATTTTCTATATTGCTTTTGTCGATAATCATTTGGTTGGTTCATACACATCCGGACTTGTCGAGTCGGCTATTGATTCGCGTAATAAACCTAAAATCGGGCTTGATCAGTCTTTTATTGAAACAGAGAAGTTGGTTTCCGGTAAGGGACTTGTCAGAGTCTTTGTCAATTATGCGCGTGTACCTCAATTTATGTCTATTTATTTAGGTACAAGAAATGAGTACATTGATCTGTTTAGCAATTCCATGAATTTTGCCGGACTTTATTTAAATACGAATAAGGAGCGGATGGAAGTGAAAGGATATACATTGAAAAAAGATTCTGCCGATCCTTATGTCACTGCTTTGTTGAATTCGGGAAAACATAAAATGAAAGCACATGAGATTCTGTCCGGGCGGACAGCTCTTTATACGAATATAGGTTTCAATAGTCCGGTGACCTTTGTAAAGGAACTGGAGAATGCACTGTCGGTTCACAATAAACAGTTGTATGATTCTTATCAAAGTTCCCGGAAAAAGATAGAAGGGTTATTCGGTATATCTTTGGAAGAAAACTTTTTGAGTTGGATGTCAGGAGAGTTTGCTATTACCCAATCCGAACCAGGTTTGTTAGGACATGATCCCGAACTGATTCTGGCTATCAGGGCTAAAAGTATTAAAGATGCCCGTAAGAACATGGAATTCATTGAAAAGAAGATTAAGCGACGTACTCCAGTTAAGATTAAGACTGCTAATTATAAGGATTTCGAGATTAATTATGTCGAAATGAAAGGCTTTTTTCGCTTGTTCTTTGGAAAGCTATTTGATAAATTTGAGAAGCCATACTATACTTATGTTGACGATTATGTAGTTTTTAGTAATAAAGCTGCTTCTTTACTTTCCTTTGTAGAAGATTACGAGCAGAAGAATTTATTGAAAAATAATCCGGGATTTGAAAATGCGCTTTCCTATTTAAAGTCAAGTTCTACCATTTTCTTATATACGGATGTGCACAAGTTTTATTCCCAACTGAAACCTATGATGAATCCTGCCACATGGAATGAGATACAGTCAAATAAGGATGTTTTGTATTCTTTCCCTTATTGGACTATGCAAGTGATAGGAGATAGCCAGTCTGCTTCTTTACAATATGTTATGGATTATAGTCCATACGAACCGGAAGAACTTGTTGAGGTTGCTACCGATGAGGAAGATGAAGAAATGAATGAAGATGTTGTGACCGAGAAAGAACAGTTAAGTGAATTGAAACGTTTCTATGTCGAAAAGTTTGAAGGAAATGTTCTACGTGAATTTTATCCGGAAGGAGCACTAAAGAGTGAAGCGGAAGTAAAAGAGGGAAAACGTCACGGACGTTATCGTGAATATTACGAAAATGGAAAATTAAGACTTCGTGGTAAATATTCGCATAACCAACCTAAGGGTACTTGGAAATATTATACCGAGGAAGGGAAGTTTGAGCGTAAAGAGAAGTTTTAAAGAACTTCTCTTATTCTGACCTACATGTTCAATCGTTTATCTTCTGCGCTGCAAAAGGAAGTTGTCTATAAAAGCGAAAGTAATTAAAAAATAAATCCGATAACTCTTTTCAAGTTATCGGATTTTATTTGTGATTCCGAAGCGATTCGAACGCTTGACCCACGCCTTAGAAGGGCGTTGCTCTATCCAGCTGAGCTACGGAACCAGCCTTAATTGCGGTGCAAAGGTACGCTTTTTTACGAATATTGCAAATTTTTGTATCACCTTTTTTCGTTACCTATGTATAAAAGGCTCATTTGCTACATAAAAAGTAATGATTAGTTACCTTTACAAACAAGATACACGGTATTTATATACAGATGTATTAAAACATTTTGCAAATTATCAATGTTACTAATTATAAAAAGTAAAAATATGGAGGAATATTCAAATAGGAAAAGTAGCATTGACCCGAAAATGAATGAAAGAGTAATAACAGCTAAATTTTAAAGAGATGGAATGGGAAAATCAGTTGATACAAGAATTGCAATGGTCAAATAAAATCAGCAATAAGGCGAGTAAGGAATTGGTAGCCCAGGAAATTGCCGGACTGGCCAAAGACGGTGATGCCATAGGAGCAGGCTCCGGCTCTACCGTTTATCTCACTTTGTTTGCATTAGCTCAGCGAGTTAAACAAGAATCTCTGCATATAGAAATCATTCCGGCATCTGCCGAAATTTCGATGACATGTATACAGCTTGGCCTGCCGCAAACTACTCTGTGGAATAAGCGTCCGGATTGGACATTCGACGGTGCAGACGAAGTGGATCCGCATAATAACCTCATCAAAGGACGTGGTGGAGCCATGTTTAAGGAGAAACTTCTCATTAAAAGCAGTGGTAAGACTTACATCATTGTCGATGAGAGCAAGCTTGTCAGCAAACTGGGGAGCAAATACCCCATACCGGTGGAAGTGTTTCCACATGCTCTCTCCCATGTGGAAAACGAGATACGCTTATTGGGAGCTTCAAAAATCAGCCTACGTCTTGCAGAAGGAAAAGACGGTCCGGTATTTACCGAAAGCGGTAATTTCATTCTTGACATTCATCTCAGCAACATTGTTCCTGATTTGGAACAGAAACTGAAAGCCATTACCGGGGTTATCGAAAGCGGGCTGTTCATTGGTTATGACATTACAGTCCTAATGGCAAACCGCTGATGTACCAAAGTACAAATAAGGCAGTCCATGCCAATAGAATGACTAAAGAATATCTCCAAGTATACTTCAGCAGTGAACCATAAGTGGATTGCCTATCATATTGCTGCATATAGGTCAAGACAAGTGGCATGTAGAACATAAAAGGTGTTATGGCATTTGTTGCACTGTCACCTATACGGAACGCACATTGGGTCATATCCGGCGAAATGCCCATACTTGCCAATACCGGAACAAAAATGAAAGACATAAAAGCCCATTTAGCTGTGGCAGATACCATAAAGAGATTGACCAGCGCCGTAAAAAGAATGAAGAGAATCAATATCCATAAACTACTCAAAGAGGCGGAGGACAGCAGATTAGCGCCTAAAATGGCAATGCACTTGTCCAAGTGGGAATATTCAAAACAAGCAAACATCTGTGAGGCAAAGAAAGCTATCACAAAATAAACGCCCAGCAGTTTCATCGGCTGCGTAAGTCCTTCTATCACATCACCGTCCGTACGGTATCGGCCGGAGGCAAAACCATAGACCATCCCCATCAAACCTATTCCAAACGAAAGCAAAAACAGAATACCAACTATAAACGGAGAACGAATCAGCCCACCATTGACACTCCGCAATATCCCCCATGAAGAGAATGTAGCCCACAGAATAATGGCAATATACAGCAAGCCTGCAAATACAGCTCCCAACATAGCTCTCCGTTCCTTGCGTGACAATTGCTTGTAACCATTAAAATGAATATCCCCTGCGTACTTTCCCAAACGTGGCAACAAGCTCCTGCGGGTAATATGATAAATGATGAATGCAAGCAGGAACGTGGAAACAAAGAGAAAATAATAATTGCACAGCGGTCCAGTCTGCCCCGGAGCAATATTCATCCTATCAGCCGCTTCTTGCGTTACAGAGGCAATCATGGGGTCTAATGTACTCAAAAACACATTAGCGCTATAGCCACAAGAGACTGAAACATAAGCTGTAATTATACCTCCAATGGGGTGCAGACCGACAGACTGGAACAAAGTTGCAGCTATCGGCAACAGAATGATATATCCTGCATCTCCCACTATATTGGACAACAGTCCTAAGACAATGACCAGCAGAATAATGCGCCAAGGATCACGTGGACGTCGTACCCCCCTGCGAATACATGCATCGATGAAACCCGAATGCTGTGCCACCCCTATTCCGAACATAGCCACAATCACCAGCCCTAACGGAGCGAATCCCGTAAAATTGGTTATGACATGGCGCAGCAGCCAGCGTATGCCCTCCGGACTCAGCAGGCTCTGCACCCGTATTTCTTCTCCAGTCTGCGGTTGCAGCACGCTCAGACCATAGACATCGAATATCCATGAAAGGAGGATGACTGCCAGCGTCAGCAGGAAGAACATCGTAGCGGGATGTGGCATTCGGAGTTTACTCATCGTCGGCTTCCAGATTGTCTATATTCAAGATTCGAAGTTCCAATGCACGCACCACCAGATGAGTGGCATTCACCCCCACCCGTTCACTAGGCGGGAAAAGACGGCCGACCAAGTCATTCTGCCGTTTCTCCAGCGACTTGACTCCAAAAGGCATTCCCCTAAGATTGGCAATCATTTCTTTGGTATAGCCCAGTGCCAAATGACGGAGGAAACGCTCGTCATACTCATCAATATCATAGCTTATGATTGCTTCCTGACGTTTTGCATCATTCAGGACAGATTTCTTGAAGCGTTCCACTATCTTCTCCAGTATCGGATAGTTAAAGACCAGCTTCTTGCCGTCCATCACTGCCTGCACATCGGTTTTGGTCAGCAACTCTCCGGTTTTCAGGATAATGCCGTCGGCACCGGCTTCAAGTACGTCCACCCATAACTTCTCATTCAATATTTCTCCCGTGAATATCAGCACATGTACTCCCGGATAACGCTTGAAGATATTCCGGCAGATGTCCACCCCGATTGTGGTCGAACCTCCCAATCCCAAGTCCAGCAGAACAAGATCCGGTACGCCGGCTTCAATCAATGTCCAGAACTCCTGCTCAGTCATAGCAGTACCTATTACCTCCGCATTGGGAATTTCATGGCGGAAAATCTCTTCCGTCCCTTTCAGCTCCAACTTGACATCTTCAACGATGATTACTTTAAATTTTTTGTCTTCCATATTTCATTTTTTCGGTAGCGTAAAATATATTGTAAAACCTCCTTCCTTTCCCGGTTCGGCATTGATACGGCATCCCCGGCGTCCGGCAAACTCGTCATGGTCGCGGATAATCTGCTTGCACACCAGATATTCCGTACCATACAGTTCTCCTTTCTCACCGGCCGTCATGCGGGACAAGTCGGGATAGAACAATTGGTTCAATTCTTCACGGGTCTTTTCCCTGCGCATATCTGTAAACAGAAAACGTATAAATTCCCCATCTTCCCGGGCCGACAGACAGACAGCTCCATCCAGAGTTACGGAGCAAGCCTCGTCTATCAGGTTTTCAAGCAGGAAACGCAACTGGTTCCAGTCACCGGTAATCCGTCCTTCCAACGGTTGTATCTTAAAATCAATATGCGCCTTGTTTCCCTTATACACTTTGCGGAAATATTTCCCGGCAGTAGCCATAAGTTCCGGCACAGATATTGTCGCACGCCTGAAAGTCACCTCTTCCAACTGGCGGGAAGCGCATGAACTGAGTGTCGTAAAGATACCTTTGTAATACTCTATCAATTCGCTGATGGCAACCACCGTTTCCCGCTCCTCCGCTTCTGTCTGTTTGCCGGACCGCAGTTTCCCTATCAGCTGCTTTATCTTGTTCGGATAATAAATCGTTTCATGCTTGATGGTCGAAAGACAATTATCCAGCACCATGTTCTGTACATGCAGCAAACTGTCTTCCCAGGAAGCTCGCCGGGCTTCATCCTGAGCCACTTCGATGTCCCGGTATTTCATAGCCAACTTAACCACTGCATTAAAGATTACAATGGAGACATAACGGGCTATCAGTTCCAAAAGCAAATGGTCGGTCTCCTGCTCCGTACCTTCCCTGCGTTCCAGACACAGCACACCTATGCAACGACACATATTGCCTGCATCCACAACAAGCGGCAATGCTTGTATACCCTTTTCCGATATGTACACTTGCTGCTCAAAACAATTCTCCATATATTTCCTTCGGACAGGCAACTCGTCCACGGCGGTATCTTCCACTGGATTGGAAGTGTATTCCAGCTTATGTGTAGTCTCGTTGTATACAGCTATGCTTAACCGGTCGATACTCAAAAGTTCGTTCACTGCATCAAAAGCGGAACCTACAATCTGCCGCGGGATTTCCTTCAATGTATCCTCCTCACGCTGCAACATTTCCTCCGTATCCGAAACCGGCAACAAGGAGGCATTGAACACCTTTCCATTAATTTCCAGTACTTGCTCCAGATTCCAGCGGTTCACCAGACGTTTACGGAAGTAGAGTATGTAATATCCCAACAGCAATACGAACAGCAAAATCACCGCCAGCAAAATGCCCACCATCTTGTTGTTGGTGGAACGCTCCAGCTGCCGGCAATATTCTTCCAAGGATTGGTCTTCTCCCAACAGTTTGTACAAGGTGGTGTAGGCAGCATTATTATAACTATAGTCATCCCATTGCTTCAATGCAAGAAATGAGACTGCCGCTTCATTCCTGATATCCAGAATTACATGGAAATCCGAATTGAACATCTGGTTCCACCAATCCAGTTCCGCAGGCGTCCCGTCTCCGGTCAGCGTCATATAGCGATGTATAGGATGGGCGTATTGCTTGTAATGTTCGTTCAGGCAATACATTGCCGAATCTATGTATTGTAAAGCCAGTTCGTATTCTCCGTCCACATTGCAGTAATAAGCTTCATTGGCATAATCGGAGGCTTCGTCCAGCAAAGCTTCGTATTCATTCTGTGCAAGCAGTGCCAAAGAATCCGGCAACACCTCTCCGGAAGCAGTCTGTTCCACAGCATGCCGGCAGGATGACATGCACAAAGACAACACGACGAGCAACACCGACACAGACTTACGGATACCGGCAGGCAGACGGAAATAAAAACGGCTGCCTTTTCCCAGCCCGCTCTCCACATTGAACAGACAGACCTTGAACAAATCATTCGTCTTGCGATATTTTTCAATGATGCCCTTACAGTTCATCAGTCCAAAGCCACTTCCTTTGTTCTTCCTCAATTCCTCCTTGTCGGGAGCGTCACTCATACCGATGGCTTTCGAGTCATATACTTTTTCCCCCACGATGCGGGCTACATCTTCCGGTGACAATCCACAACCATTATCCTCTACCGAGATTTCCACATAATCCTTCTCCTGCCGCGCATATACTTTCACCATACCGCCCTGAGGGGTATATTTACGGGCATTCTCCGCCAGTGTATTTATCATAAACAATGTAAGGGCCTTGTCTGCCTTTACCCTGATATCCGTAGGCTGCACCTCCAACGACTGTCTCTTCATCTCGAATGTACGGCTTCCTTTCCTGAGCAGCTCGAAAAGTTCATTCAATTCGAACGTCTCTATGTTCAGGCTAAGGCTTCCTTGCTTCATCTTTATCCAAAGGGCAAGAATATCATTGTATTCGTTGATGGTAGTAACCAACTCGTCGATATACTGGTATTTCTCCTCCTTTATCCGCTCCTCTTTGATGAATCCTTTTTGAGTCAGTTTCTGCACTTCGTTGATGATACGGTCTATGTACGGGTGAATTCCGTTGACAATAGCCATACATGCTTTCTTTATCAGATTTTGCCGTTTGTTCCCTGCGATGTGCTGCTCGTAAATGTAGCGTTGCTTTTCCAGTCTGCGGCGTTCGTCGCCAAGGGAGATGGACGCCATGCCGTTGTCTATCGCCCATTGGATATAGGGAGTTATCACCCGTACCATCGCCTGCTCATCCTTGCTCATCCGACGCGGGAACACTAATTGCCCGTTGTCTATGCGGATATCCTTCACTCCAAACAGCTTTTCCAATTCCGGGCAGACAGCCGTCCGGATAGAGTCGACGATTTCCTCCTCAGTCTGTGCATCTGCCGGAATGGATGCCGTTATCTTCTGACAGATATCCAGCATCAGCTGCAGACGGCGGAGATGCACTCTGTTCCGGTCTTTGGAACGCTTGTTGAAAAACCAGAAGAAGAGGGATACAAGCACGAAGCCCACAATGACCAGTGACAACACGACGTTGAGTTGCCCCGCCTCCTTTTCCAATGCCTGATAGCGGCTTTCCAGTTCTTTATCCTGGCGTGTATCTTCAAGGATATCCAGGTAAATATTGCGGTTATAGTCTGATTTTTCTTTCATCCCGAGTCCTGCATACGAAACGCTCAACTGTTCACGAATACGTGAAATCCACTCGGGCACGGTTTTCAGTTTCTGCTCCATCCATGCCTTCTCCGCACAAATCGTATCTCGACGGTCAAATGCTTTCAGCCAGTCCAAACTATCGTGGCAGTCATAGAAAAGGCGGTGATGGTCATTTACACATTCCAGAGCAAGTTTTAGCGTGTCAAGAGCTTCTGTATAGTGACTGTGGGCATTCAGGTATTTGCCGATAGATACATATGCACCTGCTATCTGATACAAATCCTTGTATTGGCTGAATTTTTGCAATGCCAACTGCCCCAGACGCATGGGAAGCAGCGAATCTACCGGTACTCCAAAACGTGTCAAGGCATGGGAGCGGCGGTCTTGAAAAAATGCGTAATTATCCGGTGAAGCCATCAAGTTGGCAAGTCCCTGCACTCCATTGCCCTCAAAGTAAAGATAGCCCTTGCGCGAAGCCAACCGCCATGCGGTATAGAGCTCATCAAATTCTCTCAGTCTTCGCTCATCCGGTGTCTCACCCTCGCATAAGGCAGCAGAACCTTTGATGTAGTGATAATACAACAGCTGATTGGTATCTGCCAGCAACTCTTGTTTTTTAGTAACTTCATTAATAGAGGCTACAGCTTCCGGACGCTGTTGCAAATAATAATAATACACAGCAGATACAATATAAAATTCCGAACGGGCATAATTCAAACGCATTTGCTCGTGTTGGTCCACAAACAGATTGTCATCCTCCGCTATTCTTTTCATACGGTGCAAGGCACTATTGCGATAATCGTAGAACTCCTTGTTCAACGCCGTCCGCTGATAAATCTTCATCAAACCGATGTCGGCAATAAGGAGTTCCAGTTCATTCTTGGTCAGATTATAGACATCCATGTGAAACTTTTCGGCCTGCTCAAAATCCATGCGCATAAAAGCACAAAAGCCCAGATTATTGGATGCTTCCGCTTTTCCTTGTTTATAGAGGCTGACTTCACGGTAGGCCCTTGATGCCGCATGGCAGGATGAATCCAGGTTTTTATAACGAAAAGCATAAGCCACCTGGTTTAGAGAGTCGATAAGGCGTACTTCCTTCATGGGTGCCGTTCCCACACACGAAACCATTGTTGTACAAAGGCACAACAACCCCGCAAACCATATAAAAGAAAGTCGTTTCATAAAGCAAAGCTACGAATAAATCCGGGAAAGAAAAATAATTTTTATACAATAACTCTTGTTTTATGTAACGGGAAATTCCTACCTTTGCATGCAAATTAACAAATAGGTAACATCTATTACACAAATGAGCGAAAAAGCACCCTTTATGGTATTCTCCGGAACAAATTCGAGATACCT
>OLXA01000742.1_pt1 | contig 14614 bp, 10 predicted proteins | sample 1644551 | NCBI WGS metagenome assembly OLXA01 (sample SAMEA103958150, study PRJEB25191) | human gut metagenome | biome: human-associated habitat [ENVO:00009003]; feature: intestine environment [ENVO:2100002]; material: feces | place: Germany | collected 2013/2015 | reverse complement strand
CGGCAGCAAATGCACGTCGGGAAACAACGACATCACGGAGAACAGTTCGCTCGTCGATCAAGCCTTCTCGCTGGCCATGAACAAGACCAACTACGACATGCCCGAAGGACGCAGCCTGATGATCAACCGGGCCGTCAATGTCAGCATGCTCGATTTCAACAGCGCCGACTCGATCATCGAAGCGGGCTACCGCGACGCACTGGCCCGGATTCCGGCCCTGCGGGAGAAAATCCACCGCACCGTCACGCCCGAAGAGATCCGCACCAAGCGGGCGGCTTTCCGCGAAAAGTGTCCCCCGATCATCTTCGACGACTACGAGTTCGAAGGACTCACCCATGCACAAACGGCCTATGTACGCGACGTCATGCGGCTGGACGACACCTACGACGGACGGCAGCGGCAGATGAGTTTCCCCGAATTCCGCGACGACTTCTTCTCCGTCATAGGCAACGACGAATTTTCGGTCGAATACCCCGAATTCCGGTACGACCCGCTGCGGGAACGGTATTCGGTCAAGCTGAAGATGTCCGCACGCGAAAACCTCCGGTTCCTGATCGGCGGCAACATCTCCTCGACGGCTTTCAACCAGGCATTCATCGGTTTCGACTACCACACGATCCGCCGCGTGTCGCAATGGGCTTTCGCCGGTATTTACATCGGCCCGACCTATGCGACCGGTTCGCTGGGCGGGCGCACGGACTTCTACCTTTGGAAACCCTTCTCGCTCGACTATTCCTACAATTTCGAAGTCCTGAACCTGCGGCACGGCAACTTCGGCAACCTCACGCCGATCGATAACACCAAATCGGTCAAGAACAACCAGGGATTCCTCTCCATCGGACTCACCATGCCTCTGACACACAACAGCCTGGCATCGCTGCGGTTCAACGGAGGACAACAAGCCTACCGCTACGACGCCCCCTTTCCCGACACGGATCCCGACACCGACCTGACGCGCTTCTCCTTCTTCAGCACCAAACTGGATATCGCCCGCAACACGCTCGACAAGATTCTCTACCCGCGCCGGGGGTCCGAAATATCCCTCTCGGGCATCTACATCACGGGGCGCGAACGGTACAAACCCGCCGAATTCGGACGTAAGCGAAGTTTCAATGCCCACCGCGAATGGTTCGGCGCCAAATTCCAGTGGAACCGCTATTTCGACCTGCCCGGCTGCAAATGGTTCTCGTTCGGATTCAACATCGACGCCGTCTGGACCACGCACCCCCGGTTCCAGACCGAAACGGCTACATTGATGTCGCTGCCGGCCTATCAGCCCGTCGTACACTCCCAGATGGCTTTCATGCCCGACTACCGGGCGAAAAACTTCCTGGCCGGCGGTCTGATGCCCACTTTCGATCTGCTGCCCAATTTCTTCCTGCGCACGGGATTTTATGCCATGTACCGCGACAACCGGGGGCTGCCCGGCGAAAAGATGCAATACATCACCGAAGCCTCGTTCGTCTATCACACGCCCATCGGACCGGTCAGCCTGTCGCTCACCAAATACGACCTGAAGAGCTGGCACAATATGTACCTCACTTTCAATTTCGGCTACGCGATCTTCGCTCCCAGCGGGCATTTCTATTGATTATTTCCCAGTCGCCCTATTCCCGAAAGGCCGTACGCAAAGCATCCGGTAAAAACTCAAACGGGTCAAACCGGAAACAGAAAATCCGCCTTGCCGCATGATGCAAGTCGAATCATAAAATAAAGAGGGCTGCGCAATGCAGTCCTCTTCATAATGCAAGCTAAATCAGTCGTAACCGATCGCCGCGAATTTTCAGTCCTATTTTCCCGAAATTATTTTGGCACGTTCATAATCTTCGTTGGTCAGAATATACGTCCAACGCGCCCGGCGGGGCGTGAACTCTTCGTAAATCCACTGCCCCGGATCACAAATCTGCCGGGTTTTGAAACGCTGCGTAAAATCCGAATACTTCTCCTCTATTCCCGATGGAAATCTAACAGGCCCATATTTGTCATCGACATCGTAATAGACCTCCATCTCCGTAATAAGAGGAGAAAAGGTAGTGATAAGACCCGGTACATCCATAGACCAATTAGATGTTACGAATCTGTTTGTATATTTTTTTCCGGGATCTACAAGCCCATTCATATGGTCTATAAATTCATCGTTTTTTGTCGGGCAAAACGTAAGAGTGAAGTAAATTTTGTGGTCACTGGCATTGCACAAACAAAAATAGGTGTAAAAAGTATCTGGATCGGAATTTTCCTGAGAAATCTGCGTATCGAAATCGACATTCGCTTCAATATATTCAGCCGTCGGATCTCCCTCGAATTCCGGAGCGGGATAATAATTATCGTCCTTATCGCATCCGGTCGTTGCAACCAATGCGACAAACAACAAAAAATAATGAATTATTATTTTCATAGCAAAAATAATTTATAGTTTATAATCAGGCCATTGGTGACTATCTTCGACATTGTAAATATAACCAAAACATCCACAATATCCAAATAAATCGAACGCGAACCATCAATACCGGGACAAACTTTTACACAACAACTTCCGGAGAAGATCCATATCCGGCGAAATAATCGTCGGATTTCCCCAACTGATACCGAAACCTGCCGCATCGTTCCCATCCCGAAAATTCGAATTCCGTCCCGGTACAAAATGGCGGGGGCGCACCGCTATCGGTACGCCCCCTGGCAAGCAACAATTGTTTAACTAATAATAACCCTCCAAATTACTACTTATTATTTGCCTGCTCCGGTTGTGTTTTCTGACTCTCTGCAGCGGCAGGAATCTCGGATTCCGGCGTTACGGTTTCGACCTCGACAGCCTCGACCTGCTCGGTCGCTACCGGTTCCGTCGCGGCCGTATCCTGGGCGGCCTTCTGGGTTTTCTGACCGCAGGAAGCCATGCTTCCGGCCATTACGATTACAGCTGCTGCAATGAATAACTTTTTCATTTTGCGATTGTTTTTTAACTAAAAAATAATTTTTTTCCTTCGGTTCCCCAACCTCTGTATTCATTACATCGTCAAGGTGTATGCCAATCCGCCGGCATAAATCATTATGCTGGTAATCAAAGATATAAGAAATTGATAATTTTATATGCGGCTGTGGAACGGTGTGGAAATCCCCAAAATGATGTGGAATATTTCCACACCCGACGACTATTCGATGCCGTACAGATGCAGTTTGTTGTAGAGCGTCTTGCGATCGATCCCCAGCAGCCGGGCCGCCTGGGATTTGTTGCCGCCGGCCGCCGCCAGCGCCCGCCGGATCCGCTCTTCCTCTCCCGCCGGATCGCGCAAAGCGATCGGCGCCGGAACAGCCTCCGACAATTCGGCGGGCAGCTCGGCCGGAGTGACGTACTCGCCCGTCGTCAGCAGAACCGCCCGGGTCACGGCGTTCTTCAGTTGCCGCAGATTTCCGGGCCAGTCGCAGGCCACGAGCAGTTTTTCAGCCTCCGGATCGAAACCCACCACGTGTTTGTCGAGCTCGCGGTTGGCCTGGTCCAGAAAAAAGTCGGCATAGAGCATAATATCCTCCCTGCGCTCCGCGAGATCGGGCATATGGAGCACGAATTCGTCGATGCGGTGGTAGAGGTCGGCACGAAACGATCCGCGCGCGATAGCCGCCTCCAGATCCTCGTTCGTGGCACAGATCAGACGCACGTCCACCGGAATTTCGCGCAACCCTCCGACGGGTTTTATTCTGCGCTCCTGAAGGGCTCGCAGCAACTGGATCTGAACTTCGTAGCTCAAGTTGCCCACCTCGTCCAGGAAAAGCGTACCGCCCTGCGCCGATTCGAAAGCGCCCTTCTTATCGGACAGCGCTCCCGTGAAGGAGCCTTTGATATGGCCGAAAAACTCCGAAGCTGCCAGTTCACGCGACAGAGCGCCGCAATCGACCGCCACGAAGGGTTTGCCCGCCCGTTTGCTGCGCAGATGGATCAACCGGGCCACGTGCTCCTTGCCCGTGCCGCTCGCCCCTTCGAGCAGCACCGACATATTGGTAGGAGCCACCAGACGGACGTATTCGTACAGTTTACGCGAAGCGTCGCTGTGCCCTTCGATGTAATTCAATTCGCCTTCGCTCAAGGCCCTGTCCCCCTTCCGGCGCGGTTTCGCGGGCGCCGGAACCATCGCTGCGGATGCGGGCACAGCCGTTTCGGGGTGCGGGGCATCCAACGCCTCGCGGATCTTGCGGAGCAGCTCGTCCGGCTGAACGGGTTTGGAAACATAGTCCCTCGCGCCGAGCTTCATACTCACCACGGCATTGCGGATTTCGGCATAGCCGGTCATCACGATCACGGGTACCGTCACGCCCCGTTCGGCGATCCACTGCAACAGATCGGTCCCGTCCCCGTCGGGCAGACGCATGTCCGAAAGCACCAGATCGTAGCTCCCCTCCGCGAGAAGCCGGCGCCCGGCGGCGATGTCGGCAGCCGTATCGACTCCGAAGCCCTTCTTGCCGAGCCACGTGCGCAGCATCAGCGAAAAGGTTACGTCGTCATCTATGATCAATATCTTTTCCATACCGAAATTTCATTCAAAAAAACCGAAGCCGCCCGCAGAGGCTTCCCGCAACGCTCCTCTTCGGCGAGGCTCCTTCTCCGGCATCGTCCGGCACCGAAGCGTCCGATCCTCTGCAACTTCCCGTCCGGGCATGATGCGAACGGACGGCCTCCTGTCGGAATACGCCCCCGGCGGGGATCAACGGTCGCAAAGATACTCTTTTTTTGCCGCCCGGACAATTTCGCCAACCCTTTCCGCCACACCGAGCGCTGCGCTGCGCAAAGCCTCGTCCGCAGAACCTTCCGAACGCTCCAGACGGCGCAATGCCGCAGCGAGCTCCTCCTCGCCCAGCAACGTGTAGATCGGCACCATTTTGTGAGCGATCGCACGCAAAGCGACCGCATCTCCGGCGAGCGCGGCCCGGCGCAAGGTTTCGGCATGGGCCTCGTTCTCGGCGACAAAGGTCCGGATGATCTCCCGCGCGGCTTCGGCGTCGTCGCGGGCGAAAGCCGTCAGAGCTTCGAACCCGCGAACCGCATCCTCTTCCCGAAGACACTCCTCCGGGGCAACCCCCGCCTCCGGCACGACACGGCGTAACACGGCCACCAGTTCCGCCCGCGCGAAAGGTTTCCGCAGCACGGCCGCAAATCCCCGTTCGACATAGGCCGACTCATCGTCCGAACGGGCTGAAACGGCTACCACCGGCAGCTCCGCACGAACGGCCCGAATCCGTCGCAGCACCTCGAACCCATCCACTCCGGGCATCTGTATATCGGTAAAAACCAGATCGAAAGAAGACTCCTGCACCAGTTTTTCAGCGTATTCGGGAAAAGGACAGCTCTCCGTTTCGATTCCCAACTCCCGGCAGAGAGTCGCAGTCATCTCAAGTTGCAGGGGGTCGTCATCCACCAGCAGGCAGCGGAGGGGTCGTCCGCCCTCCATACACACCCTGCCCGGACACATTCCCGCTGCGGTTTCCTTTTCGGAAGCGTCGTCCTCCGCCTCCCCGACCGGGACGGCGACCAGGAATCGGCTTCCGGCGCCCGGTTCACTCTCCAGCTCGATCGTACCGCCGAGCAGCTTCACGAGGCGATCGACGATCGAGAGGCCCAGCCCTACGCCGCTCACGCCGCCCGCCGACGGCAGGCGCACGAACTCCTGAAAGATGCGCTCCCGCTCCTCGGGGCCGATTCCCCGACCCGTATCGCTGACACGGAACAGCAGCCGCCCCTCTTCCAACCAGGCGTCGAACGCGACGAACCCCCGGTCGGTGAACTTGATCGCGTTGGAAAGCAGGTTCTCGGCGATCTGCCGCACACGCGAGGGATCGCCCGCGACCTGTCCCGAAAGTTCGGCGGCGAGCGTACACCGCAATTCGATTCCTTTGGCCGCAGCCACCGGCTCGAACCCGGTGCAGACAGCCGTAAACAGATCGGCCGGAGAGAAGGCGATGCGATTGACGGCGACTTTGTTGGAGTCGAGTTTGTAGAAATCCAGCAGGTCGGTCACCAACTCCAACAGGTGATCGGCCGAGCTCTTCATATGATCCAGATAAAGCGCACCCCGCTTGCCCAGGTCCAGACGCGTAAGCAGATCGATATAGACCATGATCGAACCCAGCGGGGCCTTGATGTCGTGCGTAATGGTGAGCATCAGCTTCTCACGGGCCTCCAGCAAGGCTTCGTTGTGGCGATTGGCCGCTTCGAGCTGGCGTTTGTAACGGTTGCTGCGGTTCACGTCCCGCCAGAGGATTCCGACGAAGAGCAGCATCACCAGCAGCGATCCGGCAGCCACCGAGCCCAGAATGACGAGCGAGCTGCGCCGCACCTGTTCACGAGCCTGCATCCGCTCCCAGAGATAGGCCGTCTCCTCCTCCTCGAAGTCGATAATCAGGCGGTAAATCCGCTGATTGATCTGCTGGTTGTTGCGTTGCAGCCGCAACCCCTCCCGCCACGCCTTGTCGTAAAGGGCCAGCCGCTCGCTGGTCACCCGCTGCTCCAGATCCTGCAGCACTACGGCGATGGTATCCCCCAGACTCATCTGCCGAGGCGGAGCGTCGATCCGCACCCGGGTCTTCACCACCACCTGCGAATCGTTCTTGGGCGGGCTGAACAGGTCGCCGAACCGGCGGAAGAAATTGCGCTTCTTTTTCGGAGCCACGCGCACCGTATCGCGGACCAGGATCGTATCGGGTTCGATAGTCGGTTGCGACAGGGAGTCCAGCATGGGAATCATCCGCTGGATATTTTCGCTCAACAACGTCGCCGTGCCCGCCGAACGCAGGTTGCGGTCCAGAGCCTTGATCCCCTGCTCCTTGCCGGCGATCAGCCGCACGATCGTGTCCAGACGCATCTGCTGCGACTCGTCGTCCGCACGCATACGGAGCGAATCGATGCACTCCCGTACCAGCCGGAGTTCGCGTTTGTAACGATTCTCGTAGCTGGCATAACCGGCCACCAGCATCTGACCGTATGTTTCGGCCTCATAGAGATGGTAGAGAGTCTGATTGACCAGTCCGCGCCGCCGCCGAAGCTCCTGCTGGCTGTGGTCCGGTTCGAGGAGCGCTCCGGTCTGACGCCAGACGTAGATCATGGCCGTCAGGCCGATCAGGGCGATCAGCACGTAACCCACGACGATTTTGGTGCGTACGAATTTAGACTCTTTCATCATAGCGGATCGACTTATCCTTCGCCCAAAGATAGCATCTGTTTCGGTGATTTTCGCTGCGGAAAGCCTTTTTCTTTCCAAAGCCTTTCCGCAAGGGGGTCTGCACCCTATTTGATCCGGGCGATGATCCTCTCCAGCGTCAGCTCACGCACCGCATCGCGTCCGATCCGGCGGGCTGCCGCCCCCTCCTTCGCCGCCAGTCTACGGGCCAGCGCCAGCGCATCGGGGTAAAGCCCCCGGCTACGTTTGCCGATCTGCCGCAGGGCCCAATTCACGGCTTTTCCGATCCGGACGCGGGAATCCTCCGCACCCCGTTCGATCAGCGGCAGAAAGGCCCTGAAATCGTCGTCCGAAGCCCGTTTATCCCCGACGGCGAGCGTAGCCAGCAGAGCGAACCCCGCCCGTCGGGTAAACTCCTCGTCCGAAGCGGCGTATTCGCGCACCTTGCCGTAAGCGTACGACGTATAGCGGAACAGGTTGATACAACACTGGTCGCACAGGTCCCACGACCGAAATTCGGCGACCCAGGCATCCATCTCCTCCGGACGGAACAGCGCCGGATCGGCGATCATCGACGCCAGGATCCGCCCTTCGTGCACCGGCCTGCGGTAGAGTTCCAGCGCCAGCGCATGATCCCGGCCGATCTCCCGCGCCAGACGCCGCAGATCGACCACCCGCACCCCGACCGCCAGCCGGGCGTCGATTCCGAACCGCACCATTCCCTCCCGGAACTCCGGATTGGCATGGGCCGCAAGCCACTCCAAGACCTCTTCGCAGGTCATATCCTTTCCTTTTTTCGTCTTCATCTCTATCTCACTTATCCGCACGAATGAAATTCTAAAAATAGTCATTTATTTTATTTCTGCAAACCGATCCGAAAAGAAGGACGGTTTTCATACCCCGCAATGCGTAAATTTCATCCGACCGTTTTTCAACATCGAAAAGGGGAGAACGCTGCGAGCGTTCTCCCCTTTTCGATTCGCGGACATGCGCCTGCAAAGCAAACGCACATTCGCCGTATTTCCAGTTACTTACGCTTCTTGTCCGCTTTCTTGGCGTTTTTCTTCGAAGCCTTCGTCTCCTTTTTCTTCACATCCTTCTGATCGCATGCCTTGGTGCAGTCGCTCTTCACGAGGGTCATCTCGTCGAGCAGCCAGTCCGCACCCGCGAACTTGTCGATCACGAAGAGCACATAGCGAACGTCCACGCCGATAGTACGCTGTACATCCGGCTCGAAGGCGATATCGCCCGACATAGCCTCCCAGTTACCGTCGAAAGCCAGACCGATCAGCTCGCCGCGGCTGTTCATCATCGGCGAACCCGAGTTACCGCCCGTGATGTCGCAGTTGGCCAGGAACGCTACGGGAAGTTCGCCCTTGCAGTTGGCATAGGGACCGAAATCCTTCGCCTCGTAAAGCTCCTTGAGCTTGGCGGGAACGACGAATTCGGGATTCGAAGAATCCTCCTTCTCCATCACGCCCTTGAGCGTCGTGTAGTAATCATATACCACGCCGTCGGCAGGTTCATAAGGCAACACCTGACCGTAAGTCAGACGAATGGTGAAGTTCGCATCCGAATACCAGGCCTTGTCGGGCTGCATGCGCATCAGACCGGCTACGTAAAGACGATGTCCGTCCGCATATTTCTGCAGGTTGGGTACGGCCTTCTCGCGCAGCTCCTTCATCTTGTTCAGAACCGACGTAGCCAACACTACCGCCGGATCGTTCTTGATCTGCTCGGACGTAGCGGCCGATGCCTTGGCCTCGTCCGTGAAGACCGAATTGTCGTACAGGTAATCCACATAAGCGTCGATGTCGCCGCCGAACTGCGCGTCGATCACCTCCGCGAAAACGGTCGGCAGATCCTTCACGTTCTCCTTGACCATCGAAAGCATCTTCCGGGCTACCTTGCGGTCCGTCGGCAGGTTGTAATCCTTGTAGAAGTTGGCGTAATACTCCTTCGCCTGCGCTTTCGCTTCGTCGCTTACCTCCTCGGCCGTCAGCATCCGGTTAGCCACCAGAGCCGGGGTCATGATTTCGACCGAACGGACCATCGCCTCGCTCAAATACTGGAGCGGACCGGTGTAGGCCATGTTGTCGTTCACCGCCTCGCGGATCATGCCGAGCGCATCGACGAATCCCTCTTCAGGCAGCGTATTCTGCTCGGCCCAAGCCTGGAATTCGGCTTCCTGCGCCTCCTTCAAGGCTTTCACGTCCAGTTTTTTCAGACCGCGCAGCATGCCGATCGTATTCTTCCAATAGTTCGACGAATTGGCATATTTCGAAGCGTACTGGATACGCACCTTGTCGCTGGCGGCCATGTCCTCCTTCAGGATGTCCTGACGGGCGCCGCGAATGTCGATGCGCTGCGGACCCGAAACCTGGAACATCTCGTCGATCTCGTACGAAGTCATGTAACGCTCGGTCGAACCGGGGAAGCCCATGATCATCGTGAAATCGTCGGCCTTGTAACCGTCGAGCGACACCTTGAGGAACTCTTCGGCCTTGTAGGGTACGTTCTCTTCCGAATATTCCGCCGGACGGTTGTCCTTGCCGGCATAGATGCGGAAGATCGAGAAGTCGCCCGTATGACGCGGCCACATCCAGTTGTCGGTTTCGCCGCCGAACTTGCCGATCGACGTCGGGGGAGTACCGACCAGACGGATGTCCCGATAAACCTCCATCACGAACGCGAAGTACTGGTTGCCACCGAAGAACGGCTGGATGTTGATCGTCATGCCGGGATTCTCGGCCCGCAATTTCTCGTACAGCGCCTCGATGTTCTTATCCTCCATTTCCGAACGCTCCTCGCCCTTGGCGATCGAGGGGATGTTGCCCAGCACCTCGGGCGTTACGTCGATGATTCGACGGATGAAAGTGACCGTCAGCCCCGGAGCCGGCAGCTCCTCCTCGTTGGACATGGCCCAGAAACCGTCCTTCAGGTAGTCGTGCTCCACCGAAGAGAGGGCCTGAATCGAACCGTAACCGCAATGGTGGTTGGTGAAAACGAGTCCTTCGGGCGATACGACCTCGCCCGTACAACCGTTACCGAAAATGACGATCGCATCCTTGAGCGATCCGTGATTCACCGAATAGATATCTTCGGCCGTGAGCTGGCAGCCCTTGGCTTTCATATCCCCGATGTTCATCTTCTGAAGATAGGGCAGAAGCCACATACCCTCGTCTGCAGCGGCAGTCAGCGATACGACTGCCGCAGCCAGGCATAAAATCAGTTTTTTCATCTCTCCTTAAAATGTTTGTTTACTTGGTTTATAAAAAATATATAGTTGAATTTCTCTGTTCGCACTTCATACGACCGGCTCCGCATCCGCCCAACCGGATCGGAATGCCGCACTCTCTCCGTTCCTTCCCCTGTTCTCTTTTTTCGTCCTTCGCCGCAACCGGCCGGGCAGGTTCTCCCTCGTTTCTCCTCTTTGGCCGCCGACCGGAAATCCGCCGTTCCGCCTCCGTAACCGCACAGGCCGTGCGACCGGAGGATCGCCCTCCGGCGAGCGAAAAACCTACTTGATGGCGATCATGTTGAGGATCGAACGCTCGGCACGGCGGCGTACCTCCTCGTCGAGCGATATTTCGGGCCGCTCGTCGCGCAGCGTGGTGAAGATATTCTCCAGCGTAATCATCTTCATATACCTACAATTGTTGCATCCGCACGCCTCGTCGTCGGGAGGGGCCGGGATAAACGTCTTCTCCGGATAGCGGCGCTTCATCTCGGTCAGAATCCCCGCTTCGGTCACCACGATGAACTCCCTGGCGGAACTTTTGCCGCAATAGTCCAGAATAGCCGCCGTCGAACCGACGAAATCGGCCACCTGCACGATATAGGCCCTGCATTCGGGATGCACCACCACCTGCGCTGCGGGATGCTGCCGCTTCAGTTCCAGGATTTTTTCCAACGAAAACTCCTCGTGCACATGGCAGGCGCCGTCCCAGATCACCATATTCTCGCGTCCAGTCAGCTTTTGGATATAGGAACCCAGGTTCCGGTCGGGAGCGAAGATGATCGGCTGGTCGGCCGGAATCGACTCTACGACCTTCAGGGCATTGGACGAGGTGCAGCACACATCCGTCAAGGCTTTCACCCCGACCGAAGTATTGACGTACGAAACCACCTTGTAGCCGGGATATTTCGCCTTGAAAGCCGCGAAAGCGGCCGCATCGCACGATTCTGCCAGCGAACATCCCGCTTCGAGATTCGGAAGCAGCACCTTCTTTTCAGGCGAGAGCACCTTGGCCGTCTCTGCCATGAAATGCACGCCGGCGAAGAGGATGATCCGGGCGTCGGTCTTCTGCGCCTCGATGGAGAGCGCCAGCGAATCGCCCAGGAAATCGGCTACCTCCTGCACTTCGGGCAGCGTATAGTAGTGCGCCAGGATAACGGCGTTCTTCTCGCGTTTGAGCCGCTCGATTTCCGTTTTGAGTTTCGATGAGTTATCGACCATCGTTTTTTATTTTTTATACTTTTATTTTATTAAAAGAATAATTAAAAATAAATATAATGCCTGTTGATAGTGTTGATAATTATACCGTATTTCGGGTTATCCACAGCATAGCTTTTCGAAGTTCCGTATTCTGTTCTGCCGATAAGGTCCGGGAGGTTGTCGAAACCCGGTTTTTTGAAAGTTACCGACAAATGTTCAAAACCGGTTTCGACATTTCGACATCTCCGGATTGTCAACATTCGCTTCTCTTTTTCCGTGCATATCCCGAATCATACTTTGCGAAAACTTTTTTTTGCCGTTTTCTTGTTTTGTCTATACCGGGCGAAAGATGGATTTTGCAAACGGTTTCGGGTTTTTCTTTTCAAAAGTTATTGCGGGTTTATCAACATCGTTCGTGGGGTTATTTGACCACCTTATCAACAATCCGGTCGGCTATCTCCCGGTAATAGGGTTCGACGCGGGCGTCGATCGACACCGACGGCGTTCCCGTGTCAGCGCCTTCCATAATGGACTGTATGATAGGTATTTCTCCCAACAGGTCTATGCCGTTTTCCTCGGCGAAGCGGCGGGCGCCTCCCTTTCCGAAGAGGTAGTAACGGTTTTCGGGCAACTCTTCCGGGGTGAACCAGGCCATGTTTTCGACGATGCCGGCCAGGGGGATGTTCACCTGTGGATTGCGGAACATCTCCACGCCGCGCCGTACATCGGCCACGGCGATCTGCTGGGGGGTGGAAACGATCACGGCCGTGTCGATTTTCAACTCCGAGATGATCGAGAGGTGAATATCTCCCGTGCCGGGAGGAAGATCCACGAGCAGGAAATCGAGCGCTCCCCAGCGTGTCTGGTGGATCATCTGCCGCAAGGCGTTCACCGCCATTGCACCGCGCCACAGCAGGGCGTCCGAAGGTTTGATGAAGAAGCCGATCGACATGATTTTCATATCCATCGCTTCGGCCGGCAGGATGATGTCCTGCCCGTCCACCTGTTCGGCTTCGGGCAGGTAACCTTCCAGACCGAACATCTTGGGCTGCGAAGGGCCGTAGATGTCGGCGTCGAGGATGCCGACCCGGAAACCCCGGTTGCGCAGGGCGACGGCAAGGTTGGCCGTGACGGTCGATTTTCCGACACCGCCCTTGCCCGAAGCGATCGCTACGATGTGGGCTATGTCGCCCGTCATGGTCGGTTTGTCCGCAGCTTGCGGTTTCTTGGGAGCGGCCTCCTTAATAATAACGGTGATGGATCCTTTCAGGGCGGGAAAATTCTCTTCCAGCAGCGCTTGAACCTGCCGTTTGATCTTCAGAGCGAAGGGATCGCGCACTTTGGCGAAATTCAGGGTGACGGTTATCTTGTCGCCGGGAGTCGAAACCTGTTCGACGAATCCGCTCTCGACAAGACCGTGCTGGGTCTCCGGATGGAGGATACGGTTGAGTAATTCCTTGACTCTCTCTTCCATATTTTCAGTTAAGTTGGTAGCAACGATCATGCAAACCGGGCGGCAAAGAGCCTGCTCCTGCTCGTCCGGATGCGGCTTATCTGGACAAAGATAACTATTATTTCCGATATAATAAGTCTTTATGGAAAATTATGTTATCGATAAACGATAAATATTATTTGTTTTTCATAAAATTAACGGTTATATTTGCCGCATATTAACTCCGATTCGGAGAGGGGACGGAATTCGGCGATGCGGAAAAGTTTTGCCCTGTTCGCTCCTCGTGCACCGTTTCGCAGCGAATGAATATTAAATAAATCGGTATGAAATTTTTGAAAATGTTTTTCGCCGGACTGCTCGCTTTTGTGGTGGGCAGCGCAGTGATGCTCTTTCTTTCCGTGATGATTTTGTTCGGAATCGTAGGTTCCATGACCTCTTCGGAGGCGGTGACGGTCGGAGAGCACGCGATTTTGAAACTGGATTTCTCGGAAGACCTGATCGATTCGCCGAGCAGCGATCCTTTCGCCGGCATCGATTTCGCCACGATGACGGCCAAACGTCAGGTTACTCTTTACAATGCGTTGCGGGCCATCGAAACGGCCAAGATCGATCCCCGCATCCAGGGTATCTACCTGCGTCCGAACGGAGGCGGAATGGCCACTTATGCCATTCTGGAGGAGCTGCGCGAGGCGCTTCAGGATTTCCGGCAGAGCGGCAAGTTCGTCATCGCCTATAACGAAACCTACGGCCAGGGGGGATACTACCTGGCATCGGTCGCCGACGAGATCTACCTGGAGCCTCATGGAGGGATGCAGTGGATGGGTGTCTCCTCGACGCTGATGTTCTACAAGGGTCTTTTCGACAAGCTCGACATTCAGGCCGAGATTTTCCGTCCGACGGCCTGCAGGTACAAGAGTGCCGTGGAGCCTTATTTCCTTTCGAAGATGTCGAATGCCAACCGCGAGCAGATGCAGTTGTTGGTGGATTCCTATTGGAATGTGATGGCGGAGGCCGTCGCCGAGTCGCGCGGTATCGAGCTTTCGACCTTGAACCGACTGGCCGACGGGCTCGAAGTGTCGCTGGCACAGGAGGCGCTCGATCATGGGATGGTGGACGGATTGCTGTTCGAGGATCAGATGGACGATGTGTTCCGGGAGCACGGCGCCGTGGCCAAGAGCGACGGACAGTTCGAGTTCGTGACATTGGGACAATACGTGTCGCAGTTGAATGCGGATCTTAAGAATATCTCTTCGTCGCAGATAGCGATCGTCTATGCCGACGGTGCGATCGTCGATGGCAAAGGCTACGGTGACGATATTTACGGCAATACGCTGGCTGCGACGCTGGCCGGTGTGCGTGCCGACGAAAAGGTCACCATCGCTGGCTTTGGCCGCTTTGAGATGCGTCCCCGCAAGCCGAAGGCTTACACCAATCCCAAGACCAAGGTCTCCAGCCGTCTGGAGTCTACCTCTATCCCCGGCTTCAAGGCCAGTGGTCGTTTCAAGCAGAAGCTTGAGTCTGGCCGTGCTACCAAGAGCGTCGAAGAGACTGCCTGATAGGACC
>OLXA01000738.1_pt1 | contig 14752 bp, 7 predicted proteins | sample 1644551 | NCBI WGS metagenome assembly OLXA01 (sample SAMEA103958150, study PRJEB25191) | human gut metagenome | biome: human-associated habitat [ENVO:00009003]; feature: intestine environment [ENVO:2100002]; material: feces | place: Germany | collected 2013/2015 | reverse complement strand
CCGGCAAAGAAATCCAAGGAGCTAACCCAGCCATTAATCGACCAAAGCACTCCATATAGGTTACTTTCTTGTTTCGCCCATCCCATGTAGGACTGACTTCTACCAGCATATTCTGTTGCAGCTTCCCTTCACTCAGATTACTAAGTACCGGAGCAGCCATTCGGTACAACACCCCCGCCCATAATTCACGGTCAGTCGGTTCCTTTACTTGTTTCTTCTTTTTTGCCAATAAGTCCTGTGACGGAATCAGCAAGATTGCGATCAGCAATAGTAATGTACAATGTTTATTCAATCTCATGATATTATTTAGGATTTTCGTACGCAAAGATACTTTATACTCATAAGAGTAAGGTTCAATTTTATATCAAAAAAGGGATACAAAACAACCATTTTTCATACAAAAGCTGTAATATATGCGAGTTTAATCAGGTTTCCACCTATCCACCCATTCTATAAAAGGTATTCCTTTCTCATCAAACCGGACAGGTAGCCAAATGTAACGAGAGTCAGCCAAACTTTCCGGCCTCCAACTATCTGCCATAAAAATAAATTGTTTTTCAGTCCCTTGCAAAGGGAGCACATACGTGCTCTGCCCTCCGAAAGTTTTATCCGCATTCTCTCCGACACAAGGATTTGGTAGTTGTTTCCATTCCCCTAAAATCGAAGTAGCAGTCAACAAACGAGCTTTATTAGGTTCCCAACCCGTACAGCCGGAAGTTATCATCCAGTAGATTCCGTCTTTTTTAAAAATAGCAGGAGCTTCATTATGTCCACCTGGAAAAATACGTATATACTTGCCTGTATGACTAAGATAATCATCAGACAATTCTGCAATCTGCAATGTCAGATTGTCTTCCGAAGAATAAATATGATAAGCTTTTCCATCATCATCCACAAACAAAGTCATATCACGAGACATTTGTCCTCCTTCCAAATCTCTTTTCACAAACATTCCCTTTTCAACTGCATCATACCATTCCGGAGTCCACCATTTTTCATATTCTGAAAGATTCCATTTGATCCGTTTCTCTTTCTTCGTCATATTCAATGGATAGATACTCGAATTTACACGAGCCGAACGAATAAAACAATAAGGTCCAGTTGGTGAGTCACTGACAGCGACGGCAGCACGGGCCGGTCCATACCCCCGGCCTTTCAATTCCAGATGAAACCACATTACGAATTTTCCGGTCTGCTTATTATAAATAACTTTCGGGCGTTCCATGATGCACCCTTTTTCAATATCACTTCCTTTTGCTTCAGATATGGGTAACACCACTCCTTCATAGTTCCAGTTCAACAAATCAGTAGATGAATAACAATTGATCCCTTTTTCGGTCACAAAGCCCGATTCGGGACGATGTTCACCGAACCAATAATATTTTCCTTCATGATACAAAACGCCTCCACCATGAGCATTAATCACATTTCCCTCCGTATCTCTCCAAACCTTACCAGAAACAATTTTTTTCTCTTTCTGATAAACCCGCACATAATCTATTTCATACTTCATCGGCAAAGCACTCTCATCAATCGGACCACCATTGATACCACCAATAGCCAAATTCAACAAAAGATATTGCGGTTTCGTAAAAGGATTCGTCCTCTTGCCGATACTTCCGTTTACAGTATCCTTTAAAGGAATCTCATTCAACAGTTCATCATCCAAATAGAGTTTGATAACTTCTTCATCCCAATCCATCCGCCAAATGTGAAATTTGGAAGCCCATTCCGGATCTTTCTCCGTAAAATGGATATAGGGTGTGGCCTTACTATTCCATTTAGCCCCCCATTGCTTGTCCGTGCCCCACGCAGCATTTGCCAAAATATGAGGAACTCCTTTGATTTGGTAATATTCCATAATATCTATCTCTCCACATGAAGGCCACTCCATATTACTACCCAATGTCCAGATAGCCGGCCATGCACCTTTCGCCACCGGTATGCGGGCACGTACTTCAAAACGCCCATAGAGAAACTCCTTCTTTCCGGCAGTCGTCACCGATGAAGAAGTATATTCTATAAATTCCCGTTCTTTACGCCAATCGTTACTACCGGGTATGTAAAGAGGATTCTGACGATTCCGCTCTTTCCGAGCTTCGATGACAAGGAAGCCTCCTTTACAAACTGCATTGTCCGGCTGATACCATTGAGCCTCCTCATTGCGGACATAACCCTGTTCATAGTTCCATACGGAAGGGGATAATCTCCCCTCCGTATTAAACTCATCGCTCCAGACCAGCCTCCAATCGTCATTCCGCGCAGTTGCGAGCAAAGGCAAGGTCGTCAGTAACAGCAATATAACTGAATAATTTTTCAAATATACCATTGCTTAATCCTATCGTTTATTCAAACTGATAAACACGAACATAATCCACATGATATTCAAGCGGGAACTTAGACAAGTCCGGTTCACCTCCATTGGATCCCAAAGCCAGATTCAACCAGATACATTGTCCGAATCCTTCATCATTCTCTTTACCCGCGTTATTACCTTCATCAAGATATGGATTACGATATGATCCTCTCCACCAATCATCCAGTCCACCAGATCCATTTCCTGTAGTCGCTTTCAAATCCTTAATTTCATTCATCAATTCGTCATCCAAATAAAGTCTCAAGGTATTCTCGTCCTCATCCAGGCACCAGTCCATACGCCAAATATGATACTTCTTCCCCCAATCTTTATCTTTCGCTATAAATTCAGCAACCGGCCTGTTATAAGACTGCCATTTGCCGTTCCAACGGGTGTCCGATCCCCAACAAACATTGGCGTGTACGCTCGGCTTCCCATTTACCAGATAATATTCAAGCAAATCAATTTCGCCTCCCAGCGGCCATTCCCAGCACCAACTGTCAGTGCTTCCACCAGTCGTCCAGATAGCCGGCCATGCTCCCATTGCCGTAGGAATCTTGGCTCTGACGAGCATTCGTCCTTTCCGGAATCTATAATCTTTTGTAATCAGGCAGCTCGAAGTATACTCAGCATATTCACGATTCTTTTTCCAGTCGCTACTTCCAGCTTCATAATTCGTATTCTTTACCCGTTCCTCTTTTCCTGTAATTATCAATGCCCCGTCTTTACAAATAGCATTTTCTTTCTGATACCATTGCAATTCCTGATTACGTTGGAAGCCTTCTTCCCAACGCCATACATTCCAGTCCGGTTCTCCCGTTCCATTAAATTCATCATGAAACTTCAAAACCAGTCCTTCTTCCGTCGTTTCCGGTGCATCATTGGGATCAGGCACATATTCCGGTCCTTTTTCATCTTCAGCCGATTCTACATAGGTCACATTGAAAAGTAACATCAACGTATTTGTTTTAGAATTAATTCCATAAGAGGATGAGCCCTCAATCGCTAACGGAAGTACATACAACAAATTCCTCTCCGCTTCCTGGCAAGCTGCAACCAGTTCACTAGAATAGACTGTTACTGATACGGCATCCGATTTTGTTTCACCAGCTTGTAGCGTTAATGTCTGAGAAGATAAATGATAATAGGACTCCGGAAGTAATTCCGCACCGTCATATTTTGCATAAATGCCTCCTTCCGCCACCTTAGCTAGCACTTTATTCAATGTATCTTTATTCACAACCAAGCTAACTTTAGCTTCTTGTCCGGCTGTGCGTCCTTGATAAAGAGACAAGCTCAACTTATAAGTAAAGTTTTTAACAGGCGTTTCATCCTCACTTTGCCGTAAATCCGTAGTCACGTTACATTCCGCACCATCCCACACTTCACGGGCTTGCGTCAGATTCAACAAATTCAGATCTAGTTGACCTTCATAACTAAAATCTTTATCATCGTCACAGCCATATACTCCACCGATGAGGGTGGCCGCCATACAGGCGACCATCCATATTTTATTCATTTTCATCATAAGTCTCATTTTAAATTAATCCAAAGGAACTGTTTCCGGGTCATACTTTTCAATATCCGCATCAAAAAAGGCAATCTCCCCTATATGAAAATATTTCTTGTTCAACGAACTTGTCAATACATTGAAACGGAAATATTTAAACTTCTTACCCGGCATTACAAAATCAGAAGCGTATTTTGTCTGACGTGTTGTGGGCAATCCACTCAAAGTAGAAACAGTTTCCCAATGTTCACCATCCGTACTAATCTGTAATTCCGCAGAAGTAGGGAATCCATCCGTGTTACCTGTATCCCGCGTATAATACTCGAATGCAAAATTTTCATGTTCTTCCTTTAAATCGATCTGTATATAATGCGGCAGGTCAACTTGCGGAGAATGCCAGTTGGTGTGAAAAAAAGAGGGATCCGCCGTTTTACCATCTATCAAACGGTCAAAATACCCTTCAGACGCGTCCGGATAATTACAAGATAATTGGTCTACTATCAGACTGACCTGTGTACGGGATTTCTCCGTATACGATGCCGGCATCGCTCCCGACCGTGCTTTCAATTCCTGAACCGCTCCTGCTTCATGAGCCGCATTAAAGGTCTGCAAATAAAAAGTATAGTCTCCGAAACGAGCACGAGTATTTTCTATCAACATTTCCGTTGTTCCTTTAGAAGCAATCTTACAGATATTTTTCTTTTGTAAAGGGTCATAATAGCGAATCTGCATATAAGCGTAATCTCCTTCCGGTGCTTTCCAAGTCAGTTTAATCTGTCCCGGCAAAGCCTCCGACACGACCGTAGAAAGTTCAACGGCAGCAGGACTTCCTCCCCCCGATGTTTCAAATTCTTCAAAATTCTTATCACAGCCAACCAGTCCTAAAAGCGCAAAGGCTGCAATCATATATTTAACATTCAACTTCATAGCTTTTATCTTTTATCATTAATAAAACTTACCAACCCGGATTCTGGCTCAGATTCGGATTCTTACGCATTTCCGAAGCCGGAATCGGAAAGAAATACATTTTATCATCCCAAACCAATGATTTATTTGTCCGCTCATAGAGGAAGTTTCCATCCTCTTTTTGGGTAATCTGCATACGCCCGATTTTAGTGAAGCCACCTTCTTTCCAACGGCGAACATCCCAGAAACGATGTTGTTCGAAAGCCAATTCTACCATTCTTTCTTTTTTATATCGTTCCCAAAATTCAGTGTTAGAAATATTATCCGGGAAATCCGGCATTTGTACATCCGAACGCTGACGCACCTTATTGATTGCGGCACAAGCAGACATCCTGAATTCGTTGTCCGTAGCACCGGCCGCTCCCAAATAACGGTAGATTGCCTCTGCATAATTCAGATAAAATTCTCCCAGACGGAAAATAACCCAGTTATGCCGTTTGCCTCCACTGCCACTTTCCGCACTGATGTCGGTAGACGCATCCAAATACTTCTTCAAATAATAACCGGTCGGTGTTGCATAAGGAAGAGGCAGACCATTCTTACCGCCAATAAATGTTTCTAACGGATTCGGATTCGGCCATTTGTCACCATTACATGCGATAGTCATGCCGAAACGCGGATCTTTATCTCCATTATCCTTAGATTCGTAAGCATCCACCAATGTTTGTGTCGGGCAATTACCGGAACTGGCATTCTCCATACCAACCGGGAAATTAGTATATTCCGGACTACTTGTATCTCCAATACGACGAACGAAAATCATTTCAGAAGCTTGATAATTATCCGTACCCCAAATATCCGTATATTTTCCAAGCCGGATACCGTTAGCCGTACAATAATCAATAACAGCTTTATTGGCCACAGCAGCTTCACGCCATAAATTCCGGTCTTCACCACCACTGAACAGTTTGCTTGCTCTATATAATGCGGCACGGGCTTTTAATGCCAAAGCCGTTCCCTGCGTGACACGACCGGCCTCCGGGTTGGAACCACCTGCAGCATCATTATCCAAAGCGGAATAAGAAACGGGTAACTCAGGCGCCACTTCCTCACATTCACTAATAATAAAATCAAAGACTTCCGACGCCGGAGTACGTGAAAGAGAATTAGCTTCTTTCTCTGTCAACACATTCACCGTAAAAGGCACATCCCCATACGCACGCACCAACAAGAAATAGTAATACGCACGTAGCAGACGAACTTCATACTGATAACGATTAAACCGGTTCATCTGAGCCTCATAATCCTGCGCATAGCGTAAATCATAAAAATCAAGGTCTTTACTTTCTTCCAGAAAGTAATTAGCGGCACGAATACCCGAATAATACCCCCACAGAGATTTAGGGTTCAATGCACTCCAAGCACCATTTGTATAGTCGAGAACAGATGAATAAGTAACAGCCATTTCTGCTTCATCACAAGCGGAAGCCAATGACTGATAGCTTGGCAAGTCGGAATCCAGATAACTATAGATATTATTCACAAATCCTGCCGTACGGGAAAAATCCGAAAAGACATAATCCTTGTCGTATGACGTGTATTCATGATAATCCATCTTATCGTTGCAAGCTGACACCACCGCTATACAAGCTATTCCTAGGCATATATTTTTCAATTTCATAGTTTCTTTCTTTTTATAGCGTTAAACGTTAAAATCCTACTGACAAACCAACATGAATAGATCGGGTAGCAGGATAAGAGTTATTCATCGCTTCCGGATCCAATTGGTCAATACTATCGAAGCAAAGTAAATCAACCCCTCTTACATATACTTTCGCATTCTTTACCCAAAAACTGTTCAACCAGGATGAAGGAAGCTTGTAGTACACCTCACAATTACGCAACTTCAAAAAAGAACGATCTGCCAACCATAAAGAGCTTGTCTGCAGATTGTTGTCAACAGTTTCCGTCGTCAACCTTGGGAAACGAGCGTTCGGAGTTTCCGGTGTCCAACGATTCCGGTAAACATAATTAGAAATTGTCGTATTATCCACCAATGGACGATAGTAAGTTCCCGACAAGATTGCCGTATAATTTCCCACTCCTTGGAATTGTGCACTAAAACCTAATCCCTTCCATTCCAAACCAAGACTGAACGAATAATAAATTTCAGGACATGTACTATTGTATCCCATAGCTACTCTATCATCCGAATTAATTACTTTATCACCATTCATGTCCTTGTATTTAATATCTCCGGCCTTTACCGGTCCAAACTGCTGTGGCAAGCTATTATCTATATCTGCCTGATCTACAAAATATCCAATAGCCTGCAATCCAAAGATTTGTCCTACCGGATTGCCCGTAGAGCGCGTATAGTCGTAAGCTGCCGGTTCTTCTAGCATTTCTATAATTTTACTTCGATTGTAAGTGAACGTTCCTCCCAAATTTAATTCCACATTACCCATCTTCTTATAGTAATTGGCGCCGATTTCCGTGCCCCAACTATCTACGATACCCGCATTTACATAAGAACCGGATGCACCCAACACCGCCGAGTTCTGTCCGTCTGAACTGACCCAAATATCAGAACGTCTTTCATAAAAGCCATCCACTGTCAAAGTCAATCCCTTGAACAAGGTAGCATCCACACCCGCATTATACTTATAAGCTTTTTCTGTGGTTCCGTTAACAGATGCCAGACGACCTTCATGCCAGCCTCCGTCACCACCGAAATTATTATTTATCGGATAGCCATTACCGCCACCTACCGTCTCATTCCAATAGCCGTTACCGGGAATATTATCCGTATTCAACATACCGAAGGAAGCCCGCAGTTTCAGGAAATCCACCACATTCTGGCTTTGCATAAACTTCTCATTAGAAATAAGCCATGCCAGCCCAACTGTAGGAGATACATTCCAGCGATGATCGGGCGCCAATAAGTTGGAGGCAGAAGCCATCAATGTAAAATCTGCAAAATAACGGTTCTTAAAGCCATAATGAGTATACCAACCCGCATTCTGACGGTAGAACGTATTATTGATCCCTTTAGCATTATCATATTTATAGGTATAAAGTAACATGGAATACAGACTGTGTACACCAAACTGACGTTGCCAATCGACATTCATTTGGAAGTTAAAGGCGCGATATTGCCAGTCAAGTTTGCTGTCACCCGACATTTCCGTATCTTTTCCTCCCGTTATTTCCTCACCAGCTATCGGCAATCCGTTTTCCCAGGAAGCGACCGATGCCATACCATATTTATATCCTTTTGTGTGATTCTCCCAGTAAGAAGCGAGATTGTCATATCCTATACGGACAGAAGCTCCTAACCCCTTGGTTAAAGAAGACAAATCCTGCCGTAAAGACATATCAGCATATAATCCACGAGTATGTCCTTTTGAGTATGCGCGCCCTTCAGTCAACGCTACCGGATTCCAGTTCTCACCCCAAGTAGTATTTCCTCCCCACAAACCACTTTCCGTACGGATAGGGAAAGCCGCTGAAGGTAATTGATACAGTTTGCTTATCAAATTATCGCTGCCCATACCCGGACGACTGAATTCATTCAAAATCCCCATGATATTGGCCTGCATCTTTGTTTTCGGTGACAAATCAATATCCAGATTGGTACGGAAGTTAGCTTTTGAATACTTTTCCTGAGTGGAATAGTCAGCATTCGTATCAAAGTTTTTGATAAATCCACGGTTATTCTGCAAATTCATCATTGTATAATAACGCATCTTAGTAGATCCGCCGCGAAAACTTAATGTTGCGATATCTGACGCCCCACGATCACGAAAAACTTCTTCCCACCAGTTTACATTCGGATAAAGATAAGGAGAAGTGCCATTCTTAAACGCATTCAATTCATTTTGCGAATATCGCACCTGCTTGCCATCATTTGTCAATGCTTCATTTAAGGCAGAAGCATACGTATAGGCATCCGCCAATTCCGGCTTGCGCGTCATATAATTGAAAGCATGGTCATAAGAAAAATTAATCTCACGAGTATCGTATTTACCACGTTTTGTCACAATATTGACTACGCCATTCACTCCCCTATAGCCATAGAGAGCCAACGCGGCCGCATCACGAAGTACACTAACAGATTCCACTTCTTCCGGAGTAATATATTTTAAAGCCTGCCAGTTATTATCCCGTTCAAGTCCGTCCACGACCAACAAGATGCCATTATTACCATTCAGTGTCTTCAGGCCGCGAATATACATCGACGGCATCTGCTCCCATACCACACCGGTACTTTGCATGGTAGTCAGTCCCAGCACATTGCCATATAATGAATTTCCGATTGAAAAAGCCGAGCTTTTATCTATATTCTCTGCATATACAGTAGATACGGCACCAGTAGACTCCGCATTCGTTTGCTGCAATCCAAATCCGTAATTTACTTTCTCTGAAGAGTAATCCATGACAACCGTCAATTCCGAACCGTTTTCTATTTTCACCACCTTCATTGCATCATCACCAGTCTGTACTTTCAAACGGCTTCCTTTCACAGCAGTGATTTCAAAACGTCCATTTTTATCTGTAGCCACCCGCACCAATGGGTTCTCTTCAACCGAAACCAAGGCTCCCGCTACCGGCTTCCCTTTTTCATCAAGAACTCTTCCGGTTACATTATCTTCACTTTGTGCCCAGCCGTTCAAGGTGACGCAAGCGAATATCGCTAAAGCTAGTATCTTATATTTTTTCATTTTATTCTATGATTAATCGTAGTTATTCCACATTAATTCCAACCAGGATTTTGAGTCAATCCGTATTTCTTGTTCACCTCTGTTGGTGGGAATGCTGACAAATACCACTTCGGACTAAAATTACTCCACCATGCACGGGAAGGATTCACTAGCGGAAACGCTTCATGAGTGAATTTCGTTGGTTTAGGATAAATACTGCTGTTTCCGGTACTTCCGGACCAAGGCGTATTTCCTCCCCCATCATTTCTATAAATCTTCAATCCATGGAGTTGTTTTCTAAAAAGATCTTCTCTTTTATATCGTGTCATGTCAAACAGACGTACATCTTCCAAGCCTAATTCGCAAGCACGTTCTCTGAGGATCTCTTCCAGCAAGGCGTCAGCGTCAGTCGTCAGATTCTTGCCGGGATTGCAAACCGCCAAGTCTCCTAAACCAACACGGGCACGTACTTTATTTACTTGCTCAATAGCACCTGGCAGATCATTCTTCGATTTAAGCAAGGCCTCCGCATAAATCAGATACATTTCTGCCAGACGCAGATATGGCCATTGCAGATATTTATCTTTCAGAGAATTGACACCTTCCTTATAGAACTTGTAACATCCGAATCCGGTAGCATATTTGCCTATCTCTTTCTCTGTATCATTAATATTGTCACGTCCTCCAATCCATAATTCGGCAGCATGATCTCCAAACTGTGTTCCATTCACCAGCATCGTTTCATACAACCGTGGGTCACGAATCGGTTTATTGTAATCATTGTCCGTATAAAACAAGTCTGTAGCAGTATTCAACTGGAAAGGTTCGCCATTACTCATTGGAAACATCTCCATAAATTCCAGTGTGGGGGTCAATCCACCCGTAATAACTGTACCATTTCCGCTATTGACAAAAATATACTGCCATTCATCCCATGAATTAAATTTACCGAAACGGGAAATATGCGTAGAAATCAACAGTTCTTTATTATTCTCACGGGTAAAATAGGCCTTATTATACGCATCTCTGTAACCTTTTGCCGTAGCTTCCGTTGCCTGTGTCAGTTCATAATACCCTCTTGATTGAAGTTCTGTAAAGAAATCAACACAAGCCTGCAAACACTGGTCCCATAACTCCGGTTTGTAAGCACCATACCACACCTGATGATTAGTCACAGCATCTTGCGGCGGCTCCGTACAATAGGGGACATTGTCATTAAACAATGGGCTGGCTGCAAACAAAAGAATCTTACACTTGAGCCCCATAGCAGCTGCTTTGGTAAAGCGTCCTTGCCAATTCGTGTCATCCGTACCTAAGTCCCACGGAAGTTGAGGAGTAGCAGCAGCCTCATCTAAAAGATTAATCATGTAATTCACCGTTTCTTCCACCGTAGCGCGAGGCAATTCATAAGAAGGCTGCACGTCATAGGTTTCCTTTATTAACGGAAGCCCTCCAAAGTGGCGAAACAAATCAAAATAACGAGATGCTACAATCACTTTAGCTTCTGCCGCCAAACGTTTTTTCTCCGCATCTTCCATATCCGGAACCCGCTCTACATTCTCCACAAAAAGTAATGCAGCACGAATCGCCTCCCAACAATTCTCTTTAGTATAACCAAAGCGCGTATCATCGCTACTATCCTCATCACCTGCCTTATAAGAGCCTGAATAGTATTTCCGGTTAATTCCATTCCAATCCGTGTGGCTATGCCAGCAATCGGACATCATTTCAAAGATTCCTGTGTTCATTTTCCCCTCCACCGTATTCCAATATACAGGGAGCGCGTAATAAAGTTTACTATAAGTATTCCACAGGAAAGCACGAGCGTACGTAGCTTTTCCGAAGATTGTATCTTGCGTTACCGCTACCCCCGGAGCCTTTTCTAAAAAGCTATCTCCAAATTTCACTTGATCGACACAAGAAGAGGAAAACAAAGCTACTCCTGCCAATGTCGCTATAAACCATTTACTTAAATGTTTCATCATATTATTCATAAAGTATTAGAATCCAAGTTTCAATCCAATATTAAATACACGTGTCAAAGGATAATTAGGGCGGGAGCTCTGACGAGATTCCGGGTCTCCCCATTTGAATCCGGTAATAGTAATCAAATTATATCCATTTACATACAACCGGCAATTATCCATCTTCAGTTTCTTCATGAAAGGGAAATTGAAATTATAACCTATTTCCACACTTTTCAGACGCAAATAGCTGGCATTAATCAAATACAAGTCAGACCCTGCATAATTATTGGAAGCATGCAAACTAGAAGTACGCGGGAATTTAGCAGTGAATGTATCAGCCGATGAACGCCACGTTGTATCATACTGATAAAGCAACAATCCTTTTTCATTTGTGTCACCCAACGGACGTCTGAATTCGTCTAACATCCGATCCACATTCCAAGCTCCTGTCCATTGCATGGAAAAATCAAAATTCTTCCAACTGAATCCGGTATTCAATCCGGCAGTGTATTCCGGCATATCGGTATACCCTATATCGCGCGTAGCATCATTGGAATTTATTTCACCATCGGCATTCAAATCCACATAAACGCAATCACCCGGCACCAATGTAATACCATGATTAGCTATCGGACGTCCAAACTCCTCTTGATAACGCATATCTGCCGTTTCATCATAGAACCCCCAAAACTTATACATCGAACGGGAACCTATTCTACGTCCAGTCTCATACATCCAAGGCTCATTTTGATCTACCTCATTCTTATAGACAATTTTATTCCTTGAGAAAGAAATATTAAAGTTTGCCCAATATCTGAAATCATTTTTCAGAGTTTCGTTCCATTTCAACTGTACTTCAAATCCTCTATTCAATGTCTCCCCAACGTTAACAGAAGGAAGTGACATACCTAGAATTGCCGGCAAATAATCGGGTTTAGATAAAATATCACTACGATCTTCCCTAAAGTAATCTAAAGAAACCGTCAAACGCTCTGCCAGGAAGGTGGCATCCACTCCATAATTCTGCTTTACTGCAGTTTCCCACTTGGCATCCGGATTAGAACGGCTGACTTCACTGGCACCGGGCATTTTATTTCCAACATTCTGCCCGAAATAATATCCTCCATCACCATATTGATAAGAATCAGGCAAATATAAGAATCGTTGTGATACATCATTACCCACCATTCCTACAGAAGCACGTAGTTTTAAATAATTCACTACACTTTTAATCGGTTGGAAGAAAGATTCCTCACTTACAACCCAGCCCAATGAACCTGCCGGGAAGAAACCATACCGATTTCCTGGACGAAAGTTTTCCGAACCATTATAACCCGCATTAAACTCTGCCATATAACGGGTTTTCCAATCATAAGTCACACGTCCTACCAAACCTACATATCCGGTAGGAATGTCAGAGTACTCTGACGGATAGTATTTCTTTGATTGATTATAGAGTAACAATGCTGTCACATTATGATCCCCAAACTTACGGGCATAATTCAATGCCAGTTCCATATACCAGTTGCGCGCCTTAGAAAAACCGTTATCAGGTTCCCCATAACTTAATTGAGAGTCAGTCCCATATTTACGAAGAGAAATAGATCCATCAGCATTTGCAACAGGTGTATAATAAGCCTTGGATGAACTCGCTTTCTTAGTATTAGCATATTCTGAATTATAAGCACCTTTCAGTTTTACGGACAATCCTTTTGTGATAAAATCCAACTTTTGATTCAATGCAAGGTCTACATTCAACACATTTGTTGTCTTTGTCTGAAAGCCTTTTCCATAATAAGAGCTCAATCCATCCACTCCCGTAAAAGGAAGAACTTCAGAATTAGATACAACACGTTCACCGTTTACAATACCTGCACCCGCAAAAGGAACCGCCCAATAAAGTTTGCGGAACAATTGATTCTGATCTTCACCTGATTCCGGAGTACGCTTTGTCTCTATACGACCGCCAATATTGACTGACAGTAAGGTTGTTTTCGTTACATCAAAATCCAAATTAGCACGATAATTGTATCGTTTGTAATCAAAGTTAAAATCATCTGTCGCATTAAACTGCTTGAACATACCGCCTTGCGTGAACAAACCGGCAGAAACAAAATATTTCATATTACTAGTTCCACCAGATATATTCACATTATGCTGAGACTGAAAAGCAGCCTTATTCATACAATAATCAATCCAATTAATATCCGGATACATCAACGGATTAGAATGATTGCGGAATGTTTCCAACTGTTCATCGCTAAAAGTAGCCACCCCACCATCATTTACTTTCATCATATTATAATAGGAAGCATACTGGTAAGAATTAGCGAACTCCAGATCCTTCGTTCGCACATTGACACCAGCCGATGTAGAGAAAGAAACCTTAGCCTTACCTTCTGCACCACGTTTGGTTGTAATCAAGATAACACCATTGGCACCACGTACACCAAATACAGCCGTAGCTGAAGCGTCTTTCAACACAGTCACGCTCTCAATTTCATTCGGATCAATCTGAGAAAAGTCACGTTCTACACCATCAACCTGAATCAGCGGTTTCGCATTGTTCCATGTAGCGACACCACGCACATAAATATCTGCCGCATCCGCTCCCGGCTCACCGGAATATTGTACAGAAGAAATACCGGTGATTTGCCCGGATAATACATTAGATAAAGATCCTGCCGGAGTCTTCAACAGATCATCCCCCTTCATAGATGAAATAGCTCCTGTGATAGATACTTTTTTCTGTACACCATAAGCTACTACTTGCACTTCACCCAGTGTCTGTGCGTCTTCTTCTAATACTATATTTAGACTAACACCTTTCTTTGCGGTTACCTCTTTATCCTTGTAACCAATAAAACTAATTTTGATTTTCGCACTTGCACCGGATACATTGATTGAAAACTTACCCTCAAAATCGGTAATGGTTCCTTGTGTCGTTCCTACAACCTTTACATTGGCCCCAATCACCGGTTCACCATAGGCATCCTTCACTACACCTGTGATTCTTGTAGAATTCTGTTGTACTACCTCCGGCATGGGAGTATCGTCACCATAGCCGTTCAGAGGAATCAAAAGAAATAAAAACAAAGGGAATACGATTGGGAGTAACCGTTTCTTCCCGACTTGTCTTCCATGGAAGGTCTTTCGCTTTTCCATTCAGTATAAAATTAAGATTAAACATTAAATAAACAAATCTCATGATCCTTAGGAATCACAACGCAAAGATAGAAACCTCCCCTCCTACCAACCTCCAAAGATGCTTTTTAGAGGTAGAATTTTAGACATTCGCCTTTTTTGAATG
>OLXA01000730.1_pt1 | contig 14873 bp, 8 predicted proteins | sample 1644551 | NCBI WGS metagenome assembly OLXA01 (sample SAMEA103958150, study PRJEB25191) | human gut metagenome | biome: human-associated habitat [ENVO:00009003]; feature: intestine environment [ENVO:2100002]; material: feces | place: Germany | collected 2013/2015 | reverse complement strand
TGGCCCGGCCGCCATGCGTCCGTTCCATGAGATCTATACCCCTTGGAACTGGCGTGGATGGTGGGATTTCGGAACCGGAGCTTTCGGAGATATGGCTTGCCACGTGCTCGACCCGGTTTATCAATCCTTGAAGTTAGGTTATCCGGATCGCGTACAAGGCCGTTCTACCCAGATCAATACGGAATCCGCTCCTCAATCGGAGGTGGTAGAATTCCGCTTCCCGGCTCGTGACAATCTTCCAAAGGTAGCCTTGCCGGAAGTGAAAGTATATTGGTACGATGGCGGTATGCTTCCTCAGCGTCCGGACTTATTACCGGATGGTGTAGATATGATGCGTGACGGTTTGGGTGGATGTATCTTCGTAGGTACTAAAGACACGTTGATCTGCGATTGCGGAGGTTTCAACTCCCGGTTATTATCCGGCCGTGTACCTCAAGTAGCCCCATATTTGCGCCGTATCCCGAACGCTACCGGATACTTCGACGGTTTCCATGAGCAAGACTGGATCCGTGCTTGTAAGGAATCGCCGGAGAACCGTGTGGAAGGAACTTCCAACTTCGCTTATTCCGGACCATTCAACGAGATGGTGTTATTAGGCGTATTGGCGATCCGTCTGCAAGGCTTGAACAAGAAATTGATGTGGGACGCCCAAAACATGCGTTTCACCAACATATCCTCTTCCGACGTATTGAAGATCGTAACCAGCGATGATTTCAAGGTGATAGACGGTCACCCCTATTTCGATACGAAATACGCGGAGTTCAATGCGCTAGAGGCTGCCAACGAATATATCAGACATACCTATCGTGAAGGCTGGAGCCTTCCGGAAATGCCGGTATAAGTATGAAACGATATATTATATTAGCACTATGTACGGTCATGCTCCTTGGGCAGGCCGTACAGCTGGCGGCGCAAAAAGCGGACTGGAAGGTGGGTATACAGACTTGGACTTTCCACAATCTTACGTTGATGAAGACCTTGGATAAGACCCAACAACTGGGCATGGGGTATGCGGAAGCTTTCTTTTTCCAAGAATTGGGCGCTCCGTTCCCAAAAGAGACCTATCTGAATTACGACTTGAGCGATGATGACTGCGCTTTATTACGCCACGAGTTCAAGATAAGGGGAATCAAGCCGATCGCCTTTGGTGTAGCCTCTTATGGGACTAACGAGGAATGGGATAAGTTCTTCGCATTCGCTCATAAAATAGGCGCACATATCGTGACTGTCGAACCGGAGTTAAACCAGTTGGACTACATCGAATCCCTCGCCAAGAAGTACGATATGGAGGTAGCGATCCATAACCATCCGAGTCCATGCATTTACGCAAGTGCCGAGGTGGTAGAGAAAGCGCTGAAAGGCCGTTCTCCCTTGATGGGAGTATGCGCCGATATCGGCCATTGGAAACGGGTGGGTGAAGATCCGCTCAAGAATCTCCAGAAATTATCCGGACGCATCAAGGTGGCGCATTTGAAAGACCTCACCGACAAGATGGAAGACGCCACATGGGGAACCGGGATCTTACCGGTAAAAGCGTTCGTCAACGAGCTGAAGCGTCAGCATTTCAACGGGCTTATCTCCATTGAATACGATGATTTCAAATCCGATATCCAAGAGATACGCAACAGCTTGGAATTCCTACGGAAATACTCTAAATAGAAGTATACGCTTCCCTTAAAAACACCTATATCGGCGTAGGCCCACGCGTATATACGTATAGGCTTACGCCGATACTAATATGGGCCTACACGTATATACGTATAAGCCCACACCTATATATGCCTAAAAAGTCGTTATCAGAACAAGGGATTATCCACCTTTTCTCTCAGCAACGCCAGATCCACCACCTGTTGAATGTCACTCACATAATGGAACACCAAGCCTTTCAAATACTCCGGTTTAATCTCATTGATATCCTTCTCATTCTCCTTGCAAAGAATCAACTCCTTGATCCCGGCACGTTTAGCCGCCAAGATCTTCTCCTTGATACCACCTACGGGAAGCACTTTGCCACGCAACGTGATCTCGCCGGTCATAGCCAAGTTCTTTTTCACCTTACGCTGAGTAAAGGCGGAGACAAGAGAAGTCACCATCGTTATTCCGGCACTCGGTCCGTCTTTCGGGATCGCCCCCTCCGGTACGTGGACATGCACATTCCAGTTCTCGAACAACTCCTCGTTGATATTAAACTGAGCCGCATGCGCATGGATATACTCAAGTGCCAACATGGCAGACTCTTTCATCACATCTCCCAGATTCCCGGTCAAAGTAAGCTTTGACCCCTTACCTTTACTTAAGCTCGACTCCACGAAAAGAATCTCACCACCAACAGCCGTCCAAGCTAATCCCGTAACCACGCCGGCATAGTCATTCCCTTGATATTTATCGCGGGAATATTCGACCGCCCCTAGATATTCATACAAATCCTCCGGCTTAATGCTCGTCGGGATAGGCTCGTCGCTAGCGACCTTACGGGCTAGCTTACGCATGATTTTGGCGATTTTCTTATCCAATTCCCGGACACCGCTCTCGCGTGTATAGGCTTCAACGATCACTTGTAAGGTTTTCTTGGGGAATTTCACGGAACCTTTCTTCAAGCCGTGTACATCCATCTGCTTAGGCACGAGATGCTTCGCTGCGATCTCTACCTTCTCCTCCATGATATAACCGCTCACCTCGATCAGTTCCATACGATCCAGCAATGGCTGGGAAATCGTATTCAAATTATTAGCGGTAGCGATAAACATCACCTTGCTTAAATCGTAATCGATATCCAGATAATTATCGTGAAACGCGTTATTCTGCTCCGGGTCCAAGACCTCCAATAAAGCGGATGCCGGATCCCCCTTGAAATCATTCGTGATCTTATCGATCTCATCTAAGATAAAGACAGGGTTCGATGTTCCCGCCTTCTGTATATTCTGGATGATACGTCCGCACATAGCACCGATATAGGTACGACGATGTCCGCGAATCTCGGCCTCATCATGCAATCCACCTAAAGAGACACGTACATATTTACGGCGCAAAGCCTCTGCGATGGAACGCCCCAATGAAGTCTTGCCGACTCCCGGAGGACCGTACAAACAGATAATCGGAGATTTCATATCCCCTTTCAGCTTCAATACCGCCAGATGCTCGATAATACGCTCTTTCACCTTCTCCAAACCATAATGATCACGATCTAAGACCTTCTGGGCATGAGACAAGTTGAAATTGTCCTTACTATACTCGTTCCACGGCAAGTTAACGATATTCTGGACATATTGCGTCTGTACGGAATAATCCGGAGATTGCGGATGCAATCGTTCCAATTTTCGCAATTCCTTCTCAAAGACCTGCGCTACCTCGGCAGGCCATTTCTTACGACTGGCTTTCTCCCGTAATTCTTTTATCTCCAACTCATTGATATTCCCGCCCAATTCCTCTTGAATCGTCTTGATTTGCTGTTGAAGGAAATATTCTTTTTGTTGTTGATTGATATCCTCATGTGTCTTCATCTGGATGGAAGCTTTCAACTCCACCAGCTGATACTCGCGGTTCAAGATAAAAAGTAACCGATACGCACGCTCTTTTAAGTCCCCGATCAATAACAATTGCTGTTTCTCGGCCGATCCACTCGGTATATTGCTACAAGAGAAATTGACCACATACAAGACATTCTTATTATTCTTGATCGAGAAGATCAAATCCCGGGGAGGTTCAGCCACGGCCCCAAGCATCTTGATGGTCAAATCCTTGATCGTTGAGATCAAAGCCTCGAACTCGCGGTCTGTCTTGTCCGGCTTCGTGTCCTCCAACACGGTGATCTTACCGGAAAGATACGGATCTGTCTCGGTCAACTCATTCAATTCAAAGCGTTTCTTACCTTGAAGAATAACAGTAGTACTACCGTCCGGCATCTCTAAGACACGAACGATGTCAGCGATTACCCCGGTTGTATATAAATCCTCTAAGATAGGATCTTCCGTACCCATCTCTTTCTGGCAAACAACTCCGATCAAACTCTTTTTATGTACAGCCTCTTTAATCAGGCGCATCGATTTAGGACGCCCGATAATCACCGGCAAGGCAACACCCGGAAAGAGTACCATATTCCTTAACGGAAGAATGGGTATAGTGTCTCCAACTTTCTCTATTCCTTCTGTGAAATCCTCATCTACATCGCATTCTGTAAGAATTGGCATTACGATACCAATATTGTCATCCAAGTCATCAAACGAATTCTGGCAAAATACTCTCGTCTTTTCTTTCATATATACATTCATCATTGTATATGTTAATACAATAAACGTGCCAAAGTTACAGCTTTTCATTCAATTCTTACTAATTTCGCGGCATACAATCGATAGAGATATGGCAAATCCTTATTTTCAATTCAAGAAATTTACGGTATGGCACGATAAATGTGCCATGAAAGTCGGAACGGATGGCGTTTTGCTTGGGGCATGGGCTAGCACAGAGAGATGTCAGAGGATTTTGGATGTGGGAACCGGAACCGGACTGATCGCCCTCATGCTGGCGCAGCGTAGCACCGCAATCCTAGACGCTATCGATATAGATTTAGACGCATGTTTACAAGCTCGGGAAAACATCGCAAAATCGCCTTTCGCCAACCGGATACAAGTCTATCAAACCTCGCTCTCCGAATATATGCCGGATGAGAATATCAAATATGACTTGATCGTATCCAACCCACCCTATTTTATTGATTCATTGAAATGCCCGGATACTAAACGTAATCTAGCCCGGCATACGGATACTCTATCTCTCCCGGATTTATTGCGTGATAGCCGCAAACTGTTGGCACCCGAAGGAAATATCGCCTTGGTGCTTCCCTTCGAGCAACGGGAGTCTTTAATAGACATCGCTCGAGAAGAGTCTTTGTCTCCATCGAGAGAAGCCCACGTTTCTCCCATACCGGACGCCCCTCCTAAGCGTTTATTAATAGAACTCTCAGCGACGCCGGTAGCAAAGCCCAAGTCGTCTCATCTGACCCTAGAAATCGAGCGGCATCGATATAGCGAAGAATTCACCGCTATAGCTAAAGACTTTTACTTGAAAATGTAAGGAAGCTTTTTATCGAAGAAGCGAGTTACCTCGTCAAATAAATTATGTACCTCCTTGGTGAAAGACACAACCTCCGGAGTCAGCACATGTAAGGCTTTTGGTTCCACCGTAATATCGATACGGCGATCTGCCATGATCGGTTCTCCATCCGAGTGCATCACGCCCGGATGTTGGCGAATAATCGTGACTTGCTGGGCTTTCATCGTCTTAATCTTACTATTCCGATCAATCTGTTTGGTAAACAATTGAATGGCCAAAGGAGCGATATCCAATGGCATAAAAGGGGATAAGATCGTAACGTCCATCCGTCCGTCCTGTATATTCGCGTGCGGAGCGATAAACGCATTATTACCATATTGCGAAGCATTCGCGCAAGCGACTAGAAACGCCTTCTCCTTGATCGTCTGATTATCCACCACCAATTCATAAGGCTCAGGCTTATAGCTCAGATACTCCTCTATCGTATTCTTTATATAAGTAAGAGAGCCGCGCCGTTTCTCATTCGCGAATTTCTGGCTGACGGCGGCATCAAAACCGACTCCACAGGTACAGAAAAAGACCTGTCCGTTCGCCCGGCAGCAATCTATCGTCGTAACATGCCCTTTCGCGATCAGATCGATAGCTCTTTTCACGTCCATCGGTATGTGCAATTCTCTAGCTAAGCCATTGCCCGAACCTTTCGGGATGATACCTAAGATCGCGTTCGAATGGATCATAGCTCTCGCTATCTCATTCACCGTCCCGTCACCGCCTACCGCCAAAATATATTCAGCTCCCTCCTCTATGGCTTGCCGAGTCAACTCGCTGGCATGGCCTGCATACTCTGTAAAAGAAATGTTTAACGAACAGTTCTTTTTCGAGCAGATCCCTTCGATCATCTTAGGTATCTTGCGCTTCGACCCTACACCTGATATAGGGTTTATGATAGCTTGTACTTTTATATCCCGTTCGCTCATCCTCACTTCTTCTTTTTTATTTGAGAGGACAAAAATAATGCTTTTATAAAACTTTTAAAGCATTTCGACTACTATAAGTTATTTTTTTACTACTTTTGCGGCTGGATTTGCCGAAACATAGGATTATGTACGCGGCGAACCTGTGTTCTTTATTAGAATAAATAAATAGCGAGATAAATCATTCTCTTTTATAATAATATGAAACTTTTACAAGAGAAACTAGCAAAGTACGACGCTCCTCAAAGAGCCATGGCAATGGGAATCTATCCTTACTTCAGGGAAATCCAGAGCGATCAGGACACGGAAGTTCTAATCAGCGGGAAGAAAGTCTTGATGTTTGGTTCTAATGCGTACTTAGGATTAACCAATCATCCTAAAGTAAAAGAAGCAGCGATCGAGGCCATTAAAAAGTATGGTACAGGTTGTGCCGGCTCACGTTTCTTAAACGGAACGTTGGACTTACACCTCCAGTTGGAAAAACGTTTAGCAGAATTTGTTGGTAAAGAAGACGCCATCGTATACTCTACAGGTTTCCAAGTTAATCTAGGTGTTGTATCCTGTATCACCGGACGTGAGGACTATATCCTTTGGGATGAGTTGGATCATGCATCCATTATCGAAGGACATCGTCTTTCTTTCTCCACGAAATTGAAATTCAAGCATAACGATATGGACTCCTTGGAGAAACAACTCCAGAAATGCGAGCCAGACAAGGTGAAACTTATCGTTATCGACGGTGTCTTCAGCATGGAAGGTGATGTCGCTAAATTACCGGAAATCGTAGCTCTCGCAAAGAAATATAACGCAAGTGTAATGGTTGACGAGGCTCATGGTATCGGTGTATTCGGTGATCATGGCCGCGGTACTTGTAATCACTTCGGCGTTACGAACGATGTTGATTTGATCATGGGAACTTTCAGTAAGTCTTTCGCTTCTATCGGTGGTTTTATCGCATCAGACGAACCGGTTATCAATTACTTACGTCACCACTCCCGTTCCTATATCTTTAGCGCAAGCAATACGCCTGCCGCTACTGCCGCAGCGAACGCGGCATTAGATATTATGTTAAGCGAACCGGAACGTATCCAACATTTATGGGATTTGACTCATTACGCATTGGATGGTTTCCGTAACATGGGTTGTGAGATCGGACATACTTCTACCCCGATCATCCCGTTGTTTATCCGTGACAACGACTTGACATTCCTTATCGTAAAAGAATTATTTGAGGCCGGAATCTTCGTAAACCCGGTAGTAGCTCCCGCAGTTGCTTCCGAGGATACACTGATCCGCTTCTCCCTTATGGCTACCCACACGAAAGAGCAACTAGATTACGCTTTGGAGACAATCCACAAGGTATTCAAGAGCCATGGGTTGGTAGACTAATCGTGTAAATATATAAGAAAAGGCCCGAAGGTTAGGTATAACACCTATCTTCGGGTCTTTTTTTATAACTGAAAAAATCATAACTATGATTTTGAATGGGAATAAATCACTATTTTTGCATATTTAGATAAATTGGGTGGTTATGTCGATGGCCCTCTTACAAATTAAAAATAAATGGATTTCATATTAGATAAAGGAAGTAGCCACATGGGCTGCAAAGGTTGCAGCAAAAGGCAAAACAATAAACTGAATACCTATGATTGGTTGTGCGATGTACCCGACGCGGAAGGCTCGACTGATTTCGTAGAGGTTCAATTTAAAAATACCCGCAAAGGGTATTACTTGAATAGTGCTAAAATACCTTTGGAAAAAGGTGATATAGTAGCCGTAGAGGCAAGTCCCGGTCATGATATCGGTACGGTTTCTTTAACGGGTAAATTGGTTCTGCTGCAAATGAAGAAGAACAATGTGCGCACGGAAGCCGAGCCTAAACGGATTTACCGAAAGGCAAAACCGACCGATATCGAGAAATATGAGGAAGCAAAAGCAAAGGAACATGCCACCATGATTCGCTCGCGGCAAATCGCGGCCGATTTAGGATTGAATATGAAAATCGGTGATGTAGAGTATCAAGGTGACGGTAATAAGGCGATCTTTTATTATATAGCGGATGAACGTGTAGATTTCCGTCAACTAATTAAAGTGCTAGCGGAGGCTTTTCGTGTTCGTATCGAGATGAAGCAGATCGGTGCTCGTCAAGAAGCCGGACGTATCGGTGGTATCGGCCCTTGCGGTAGAGAACTTTGCTGTTCCAGTTGGATGACAAGTTTTGTATCGGTCGCTACCGGAGCTGCCCGTTATCAAGATATTTCCATGAATCCCCAGAAATTGGCCGGACAATGCGCTAAATTGAAATGTTGTATCAATTATGAGGTAGATACATATGTGGAAGCCCAGAAACGCCTTCCTTCCCGGGAAATTGTCTTGGAGACCAAAGATAATAATTACTATCATTTCAAGACGGATATTTTCAAACGGGAAATTACCTATTCTACGGATAAATCATTTGCGGCTAATCTTATCACGATTCCGGCAAGCCGTGCTTTCGATGTCATTAACATGAATAAGAAAGGCATGAAGCCGATATCTCTAGAGGCGGATACGAAGCCACAACCACCGAAACGAGACGCTCAAGATATTCTTGGGCAAGAAAGCGTCACACGTTTCGACTCTGTTAAAAAGAAAAAGAAAAAACGTCCTGCCAACAAGAATAATGGCGAGAACAATGGAAACGGGAACGGAGCTAACACCACTGCGACGGCAGTTACCAACACCGACGCACCTGTTTCTGAGAATAAGAACAACGGAGGAAACGGAGCCGGTGGCAATAATCGCCGCAACGGAGGAAATAATAGGAATAGCAATCGGGAGAATAACCGAGACAGAGAGAATAACCGGGAGAATAACAAAGATAATAGCCGGGAAAACAGTCGGGAGAATCGGGAGAACAACCGTGATAATAACAGGGAGAGCAACCGAAACAATCGCCCGAAACAAAGGCCGAGAGCTAATAACGATAAGCAATCCAACAATGACAAGCCTGCGAATAATGACAAACCTCAGCAACCGATCAAACAGGCCAGACCTGATAAAACGGAGAATAGGCCAGAGACAAAGCCTGAGGCTTAAAAAGTTCATTGCCGCCTGTGTAACATGCTTCTTATGCTTCTCTTGCGAGAATGAAGCTGTATACGATCAGTATCAAGCTATCCAGAACACCTCGTGGGAGAAGAATAAGGAGTACTATTTCACTTTCTTGATTGAGGATATATCGGTTCCGTACGACCTAACCTTGGAAGTACGGAACAATAATATGTATCCGTATCAGAACCTATGGGTATTTTGCAGCGAGGAACTTCCGATAGGTCCTTTAAAAAGGGATACGATCGAATGTATGTTAGCTGATGAGTTTGGGAAATGGTATGGGGACGGGATCTCCCTGTTTCAATCCAGTTTCCCGATACGGTCTGCTTACTATTTCCCCGTTAAAGGGCAATATACCTTTAGCTTCCGGCAGGGGATGCGTAACGACCAACTTCCGGGCATTCAGGAAATCGGCTTACGGGTCTTACCTTCTTCCACTAACGCTCCTTCCGGGAAGCGTCCAAACGAAGAAAAATAAACAATAAGATCGTAAATCCCCAGAGCGAGGAACCTCCATAGCTAAAGAAAGGCAAGGGAATGCCGATAACCGGAGTCAATCCCGTCACCATGCCGACATTAATCGCCAGATGGAAAAAGAATATGGAGGCTACGCTATAGCCATAGACTCGCCCGAAAGCATTATCTTGCCGCTCCGCCAATACAATCAGACGAAGAATAAAAAGTCCAAATACGATCAATACGGCAGAGGCTCCCAAAAAGCCTTGCTCCTCGCCTACCGTACAAAAGATAAAATCCGTATCCTGTTCCGGCACATACTTCAATTTGGTCTGCGTCCCATTCAAGAATCCTTTTCCGGATAATCCTCCGGAACCGATAGCGATCTTGGATTGATTCACATTATACCCCGCCCCGCTAGGATCATCCTCCAAGCCTAAAGAGACTTTAATACGAATTTGTTGGTGAGGTTCCAATATGTCATTAAACACATAATCCACAGAAAACAGGAAACCGATAGAACCTAAAGCGAACAGAGCGATTAACGCATAATGCCATACCCAGTTTCGAATGGATAAATAGAATAAATAGATTGACGCGGCTCCTACCAAGCCTATCGATATCCAAGCGAAGTTTACCGGGACAAACAAAGAAACGACATACCCGATCAAGAATGTCGAAGCAATTCCCCCAAGCATGATCTTAACGCTTATATAATCCTTACGGACACTCCCAACTAATCCCATGGTTATTAATAAGACAAGGCAAGAGACGATTAATTCACCCAATGGGGTAATACCCACCATCACCTCTGAATATTTCATTCCCGTAACGAAAAAGACGACCGCACAAACTCCTATCAACAAAATATATCCAGTCATTCCTTCCCGGTATAACATCAGAAAGAATGCCAAGTAAACCAATGCCGACCCCGTCTCTTTCTGTAAAAGAATACAAACCATCGGCAAGAAGATCAAGAACAAAGTGATTGAGAAATTCTTGACCGTCGTTAGCTTAAAGCCATAGCCATTCATAAACTTCGCCACGGCCAAAGCGGTAGCGAACTTAGCCAACTCCGCTGGTTGCAAACGGATAGGTCCCAATACGAGCCAAGAATGCGATCCCTTGATATTAGGTGCTAAAAATATAGTGGCGATCAACAATACGATCACGCACGCATAGATCAGATAGGCGAATATATCGAAGAAGTCACTTTCCAGCATCAATATGACGAAAATAAGGGCGAGTGAGGTACCGATCCAAATCATCTGCATCCCCGGACGGCCCGACGGGTCGAACAAGCCAACGTTATCAAACTCGTAGCTCGCCCCACAAATACTAAACCAACCGGCGATTACCATAATCAAATACAACAAAATGGTAATCCAGTCTACCGACTTCCATATTTCCGTTTTCCTATAGCGCATTGTTCGGTAGTATTACGGCATTCATAATATATTCCTCCGTCGCCTTGTTAGCCTCGGATATTTCTCCTTTCAAATATTTCTCCAACATCAATTTACCGATAGGCACCGCATAGGTAGCACCGAATCCGGCGTTTTCCACAAACACGGCAATGGCGACCTTCGGCTTTTGATAAGGAGCGAATCCCATAAAAATAGAATGGTCCTTACCATGCGGATTCTCCGACGTTCCCGTCTTTCCACAAACCTCAATATCCGGTAAAGCCGCCCCACGACAGGTTCCACCATAAGCGGTTCCCGTAACAGCCCCTCGCATACCCTCGGCAATATAACTATAATAATGCGTATCCACCGATGTATAATGCCTCTTACTATATAATGTATCCAGCGGAGTGTCTTGAATCTCTTTTACGACATGCGGAGTAATATAATATCCCCGATTAGCGACAGTAGCCGCCAAATTACAGATTTGCAAAGGCGTAGCCAATATCTCACCCTGACCGATAGCGATCGAGATAACCGTACTGGAATTCCAACGTCCCCGGTACACCTTATCGTAGAACTTACTATTCGGAATGAACCCTCGCTTCTCTCCCGGAAGATCAATTCCCAACTTATAGCCATATCCCATTGAGACCATGTGATTCTTCCAAACCTCAAAAGCCTCCTGTACCGAGGGATATCGCTTCCGGCTGTCGATCATATCATGCAGTCCCCAAGGGAAAAAAGAGTTACAAGAGGTCGCCAACGCCCCGACCAGATTCAGAGGAGACGGATGCCCGTGGCAAGCCGGCTTACCACCCCGGAAGGTGTATCCATGCGCACAGGTATATTGAGTTTCCGGGGTAATCACACCTTCTTGCAAGAAGATCAAACCTTGGGTCGGTTTAAAAGTAGATCCGGGAGGATATTGCGCCATGAGCGGACGGTTGAACAGAGGTTTCAACGGGTCCTTCTGCAAAGCCACGTAGTTCTTTCCCCGCTGGCGCCCGATCAAGATACTCGGATCATACGTAGGGGCGGAAACCATACAAAGCACCTCCCCTGTCTCCGGCTCTATCATCACGATACCCCCTAATTTATTCTGCATTAACTTCTCCCCATAAGCCTGCAAGTCCATATCCAAGGATAATTTCAAGTTTTTGCCGGATTCCGGCTGGATATCGTGCAGGCCTTCCTCGTATCGCCCCTTGATACGTCCGTGAGCGTCACGCAACAGGATCTCGACACCCTTCACGCCCCGCAAATATTCCTCGTACGATTGTTCGATCCCGGTCCTGCCGGAGTAATCGCCTTGTGTATAATAAGAGTCACTCTCTATATCTTTCCGGTTTACCTCGCCGATATTTCCCAGCACAAGAGCGGCATTGGGATACTCGTATTGGCGGATCGTGCGATTCTGTATATAGAAGCCGGGAAATTTGTATAACTTCTCCTGCAACACGCCATATTCCTGCGCGGAAAGCTGGTTCATAAATACTTGAGGGACATAGGAAGAATAACCGGGATTTAACCGCCGGTTCTTAATATCCGCTATACGTTTGAGGAATTGCTCTTTCGTGATGCCCAGCACATCGCAGAAATCGAGGGTATCGAAAGGCTGTATCTCACGCATGATAAGCATCACGTCGTAAGCGGGCTGGTTATAGACCAATAATTTACCATTACGGTCGTACATCATGCCTCGGGAAGGATATAAGGTCTTTTTCAAGAAAGCATTACTATCCGCCCAAGCTTTATAATCGTTGTCGACCACCTGAAGGATGAACAAACGGATAATAAAGATGATAACCAACAGGATCACCGCCCCACCTAAGACATAGCGCCTGTTCTCAAACTCATACTTGGTATTATTCTCCACTTTTCTGAGACTCTATATTGAATGCTTCTACCGTACAAATCAATAAGGTTGTCATCACCACGCTCGAGAGGATACGGACAACCAGAAACAACGGGTCAAATAAAGTCAACGACTCAATCACGAAAAGAGTCGTATGTTGTATCAACACAAACGATAACACATATCGGAAAAAGCCTCCGAAACCAAAGGTCTTATAAGACGGGTAAATACCTTCCGGCAAATCTTTCCCCATGAATACACGGATTAAGGGCTCCCTGCAAAATCCCGCCAATGTACAGGCGGCCGCATGCATACCCGGTGTGTTGCTGAACGTATCGATAACCACCCCGGCTATGAAAGAGAAGAAAACGACTTGCGTCCGTGAGCTACCGACCGGCATCTTAATAATGAAATAGAGATACAGAAACGGGGTAGCGATCCGCAAGAAATGAATGTTGTTCAAGATCAAGACCTGAATCAACACAAACACCACGAAATATATGAAACCACGCAGTAAATTATTAATCATTTCTTTTCGCCTCTTGTTCTACACCAATTTGCTCCGTCTGACGGAAATTCTTGATAATACGCACGTTGTTCAACGCTTGAAAATCCGTAGCCAGCTCGACCTGTAATGAATAGAAATTATCATCGTGTTGTTTCTCGAAATCAGCGACCGTACCTACGATAATACCCGAGGGGAATACGGCGGAGTAACCGCTCGTCACGATCGTATCGCCTTTCTGGAACTCCACATGGCGCGGCAACTCATCGAGGTTGGCGTACAGCGTATTGCGTCCATTCCAGCTTAATGACCCGAAATAACTACTACCTAATACCTTACAACTCAACCGGAACTTAGGATTCAGCAACGGAATGATCACGGAGAAATGATCGGAAACCGTCGATACGATACCCACCACACCTCGTTCCGAGACAACTCCCATATCGGGCATGATCCCGTCCAGCTTCCCTTTATCCACGGTAATATAATTAGACAAATGCGTGACACTGTTGTTCACTACATCCGCCACGACAAACGAATAAGGAAATTGCTCCGTCGAATCCGGCGCAAATCCCTTAAAACTAACCGTATCCGCAATCAGCGCATCTAACTGATCTTGCAGATCCAGCATTTGCAATTCCAACTGTCCGTTACGCTCCAATAACTCCTTATTGATATCCCGAAGATTCAAATAAGAAGTGACAGATCCGGATATCGAGGCGATATATCCTGTCACGACATTCGCTGAGCTGAATATAATATTCCGTTGGTACGCGTTATTACGATAGACCAACATCAACGAAACAGCCTCAAGCAGAATGAACAAAAACCAATGCCTCTTCCCGATCAGGAATTCTAGTAACTTACGCATAGGAATTGAAAACTGAAAGTTGAGAATTGAAAATTAGCGGGAGACAAGAACCAGACCTATCGGCTCGCTAATTTTCAACTTTCAATTCTCAATTCTCAATTATTTACTCTTATCGGATTAAGAAATTAAACTTCTCAATATTCTTCAAAGCGACTCCCGTACCTTTCGCCACGGCATGCAACGGATCCTCGGCGATATGGAACTGGATATTCATCTTATCCCGCAAGCGCTTATCCAAACCGCGAAGCATAGCACCACCGCCAGCCAAATAGATACCGTTTTTCACGATATCGGCATATAACTCGGGAGGGGTTTGCTCTAAGGCGCTCAAGATAGCCGCCTCGATCTTCGAGATAGACTTATCCAGACAGTGGGCGATCTCCTGATAAGAGACGGGTACCTCCATCGGTAAGGCAGTCATCTGATTCGGGCCATGAACCACGTAATCCTCTGGAGCGTCCTCCAATACCGTAAGCGCGGAACCCACGTTGATCTTGATACGCTCGGCCATACGCTCACTCACCTTCACGTTGTGTTGGCGACGCATATACTCCACGATATCAGCCGTTAAATCGTCACCCGCCATACGGATTGATTTATTCGACACGATACCACCTAAGGATATGACAGCGATCTCGGTAGTACCACCTCCTATATCCAC
>OLXA01000726.1_pt1 | contig 14920 bp, 7 predicted proteins | sample 1644551 | NCBI WGS metagenome assembly OLXA01 (sample SAMEA103958150, study PRJEB25191) | human gut metagenome | biome: human-associated habitat [ENVO:00009003]; feature: intestine environment [ENVO:2100002]; material: feces | place: Germany | collected 2013/2015 | reverse complement strand
CATCATTACATCCATCCAATCCACACTCGGGAAACGATCCGGATCCAAACCTGTGCGGAACAACTCCAACTCCGTATCAGAATAAATCGGTGCCTGATTGCGCGCCGCTTTTGCTTCATTCGCCATTGAAGCATACGTATAACCGTCCACGAACTCCGGTGTTTTGGTAAGCATACTGTAAAAGCCTTCCGCTTTCGCATTGATATTAATCTTTCCTTCCTTACCCCGACGTGTATTGATCAAAACCACACCATTGGCACCTTTACTACCATAAATTGCTGTAGCTGAAGCATCCTTCAATACAGAGAATGACTCAATATCTTCCACATTGACTTCATTCAGGCTACGTTCGAATCCATCTACTAAAACCAATGCTCCGGAACCTGCCCCAAAAGTAGAGATACCACGAATCCAGAATTCTGACATATTGGCTCCCGGTCTACCGGAAGTCTGCCTTGCTAACACACCAGGAACATTTCCAGCCAATGCATTTGCCAGACTTGAAGTAGGAGATGACTTCAACACATTCACATCTACCGTAGAAACTGCACCTGTCATTGTTATTTTCTTTTGAGCACCTGTACCGGTGATAACCACTTCATCAATCACACTAGCAGAAGATTCTCGCAATGTGACATCAATCTTACTCATATTATCCTTTATCAGGACTTCTTGTGTTTCAAATCCTATATAAGAAAAGATCAGCGTACTGTAAGGAGCTATTTTAATCTTATACTCACCATCAATGTTGGTGATAACTCCCAAACCTGCAACATTCTTTACCGAAATATTGACTCCAGCCAAAGGTATCTTTTCGGCATCTCTGACCATACCGGTTACCTCTATCGTCTGACTCTGGGCATACATATCAATGACGTAACCTGTTGTCAATAATAATATCATAAATAAAAATTTCCTCATAAAATAAGAATTGTGTGTTAATCATCAATTTACTGTAATGCAATGGTACGAACACGGTGATTACCGTTGTCACCAACATAGAAAGTACCTGTAGACTCTTCATAACAAAGTCCTAAAGGATAGTTGAAACGTGCTGTTTCACGAGGATCACCGTCAATATATCCTGACACGATCTGATCTGTCGAATAACTTCCACGACCGGCAAACGTTGTAACAATACCATCAGGAGTGATCTTACGAATACAATGATTGGCAGCATCAGTAAGATAAAAATCATATATATCCGCACGTTGCTCTGCCACATATTCTTCGTTCAACACAAAACACCCTTGCATTGGATTATCAAAACGGGCAGAATTCTGGGATGCGTCCTTGTAACCATATGATCCGAACTCTCCAGCAAAAGTAATAGGAGTTTCCAGATATTTACCAGCCCAATTATATTCTGCTTTCATCACACATTGCTTGTCACGTGCTATTAAATAGGCAAAATTTCCACTTGGATGAAAAGTAACACATTGGAACCAGCCGCTTGGTCCCATCTTGGCAATCTGCTTCGGATCCCACATTTGTGTCTTCTCATTCCAAACCGCTTTATGAAGCGTAGCATCACGACCACGACACAAAAAGATAGTACCATCTATAGGATGCGTGAATAATGTATTGAAATCATCTCCATTTAAAGCCGGATAAGAGTTTTTAAAATTTTCTTTACGAAGTAGGTAATAAGCTCCTGCACGTTCTACATTCCCCTGCGGACAGTTCACAAACATAGTATCCCTGTCCACACTCCAGCCAAGTCCACTCGGAGCACTACTCCAACCAGCAGCACCATTAGTAATCACAGTAGCTATGGAATCCTTATCTAGATAAATTTTACGTAAACTATGTTCATTCTCGAAAAAATAAATGCAACGTTCGCCTGATGATTCGTCATAGTACATGGCAAGAGGAGTTTGAGTTCCTGCTTTATCAAAATTACCATCCGTAATAGAAGTATTGCCTTCACTATCTACTACACCGCACAACGTGCCGACAACTACATTATACTGATAAGAGAACTTTTGGTCAAATGTATAGGTAGCATTCAAACTTTTATCTTTATTCAATATATCCACCTGCACAGACCCTCCATCCGCACGGGAAGGAACAATACAATAAATCTGTGTACCGGAAGAGCTAACAACCTTCGCTTCCTTACCACCGACAACCACTCGTATCAGTGAGGGATCAGTCCCAAAATTACTACCATTGATAAACATGTTCGTGCGTACAGCACCTTCCAAAGGAGAATAGTCAGTAAAAACAACTTCAACATTAGGATCAGAAGCTACATAAGACGGAAGATTTACTTCCACATTTTTGTCCATGCAACTACCCAATCCACCCAAGCAAATCAAGGAAAACAATACAAACCTAACCTGTTTCCCTCCTTTTTTTGTTTTAAAAAGACTTTTCATTGTATTAAATTATTCGTTAAACAATAAATATAAAAATCAAAAGAAAAAATAACTATGCATTATTCCAATGTGCACTATTAACGAAATGCAAAATAAAACGCTATCCTATTAATAGAATAAAAATAACGGTTCAATAAATGACAAAAACAGGTCAAAAACCTATAAAACAGCTATCCTAGTATGTTTTGGAGCACTTTTACTATTTTAGCTTATGTTGTGTGCTTTTCTCTATTATCATCCAACCTATATCTCCCCCCCCGAAAGTGATATTACATATAGCATAGTTGTATAAATGGTCATAAAAATACAAACTCTTTCTAAAATGGAGCAACATCAGAAAATATCAACTACAGTAGTATCTGGCTTGCCCTTCATTACTTATATAAAAAAATAGTGGGAGCTTTTATCACCCCACTATTACATTTCTCATACTATTGCTTGCTCCAGCAAATAGATTGCAAAAACCAAGCTTTATTTTCGTCATTCAAACCCTGACGCTTCAAAACCTCCGGGAGGTCAGTATAACTTTTCCAAAAATCGGAAACTAAAGAAGAGATCTTCTCCGGTGCATAGATTACCGCTTCACTCAGACTTCCCATTTTACCAAATTCTTCCTTAAAGCAAATATATGAATCACGGTATTTTAACTGCTCCATAGATTTAGCTATTCGTCTAGATACTCCCAACAAGCCGTTCATATCAGCTGTTTCCGTAGGATAAACTATTTTAATAACCTTTTCCTGATCACATGACAAAACAGGCAAATCAACCGAAAGAGCAAACTCTTCACCCAAATATTCATATTTGGCAGGTTGACCATTTACAGTGACAGACTGAGGAACAAGTGATGAGAGCACTTTCACTTTGAATGAACGAGATTCAGGCATATCTTTATATCGGCCATCACGTTTACCGATAACAATCGTTCGTTCCTGCCCTTGGCTGAAAGATGTTAATTTAGTCACAGCATATTCCGAAGCATAGTTCTTATCATTTCCATTATCTTCATAAAAATTAAAGGACGAAATTCCATTTCCACCAGGGAATACGGTAACAACAACCTCCTCATCATTACCGTTCAGGTTCATCACCTTTCTTGTATACATCGGCAATACCGCTCCCGCTTTTACATAAATCGGATATTCGTCAATAGCAAAAGGACGTTCCACTATTTGTCCTCCTTTCAGTAAGGTACCTGTATGCAACTCATACCATTCACCTTCGGGCAGCCACACACGCACTTGTACATAACCATCTTTTGCAGGAGCTGTGGCAGGAGCAACCAGAATATCATCTCCAAACATATATTCATTACGGAACTCATATGCTTCCTTATTATCCGGATGATCATAATACATCGGACGGCAAAGTGATAATCCTTCATCATAACCTTTACGAGCCATTGTATAAATATAAGGCGCCATCTCATAACGTTGCTGGATTGTCTTACGAAGAACATCACAATATTCTTTGTTGAATACCCATGGTTCCTTATTCAAACCGGCACTTTTTTGAGAATGTGTACGCATAATCGGGCTTAAGGCTCCGAATTGCAACCAACGAGTGTACATTTCCGGATCTATACTTTCACCGATATGTCCTCCTAGGTCATGACTCCAATAACCATATAATACATTGGAAGCTGTCGAGTTGAAGTAAGGCTGAAAATCTAATGATTTCCATGAAACAACTGCATCACCGGAGAACCCCACCTGATAGCGATGATTACCCAAACCTCCCCAACGGTGATATAGCATCGGACGTGTGTCCCTGTTCTTTTCCATATTACTAAAGAAAGCATAATTAATCCACCAAGTGTTGCTCAAATTCTTCACCTTCGGATCATATATCCTTTGTTGCCAGTCCAGCCACCAAAAATCAACACCATCTTTCTCCATTGGCGTCAATACATTCTTAAACATATTTTTAATAAACTTCTTATCTGAATTTATCCATGGAATAGTCTGTTTGGACTGAGGATCAACTCCCATATCTTTTGCTAATCCAGAATATTTTTCTTCATAAGAAGCTACTCCATCCGCCGGATGTAAGTTAAGGGTGATTTTCACATCATTCTGTTTCAAGTATCCCAAAAACTCCTTTGGGTTCGGGAATAAATCACGATTCCATGTCCAACCGGTCCAACCACCTTTTCCTTGTTCTGTATAATGCCAGTCCATATCTACCACCAATACATCCAAAGGAATCTGATAAGTATGGAAATTATCAATCAGATTACGGAACTCCCTGTCAGAATATAACCAATAGCGTGACCACCAATAACCAAATGCATACCGGGGAGGTAATGGTACTTTTCCCGCAAAGAGGGTATAATCTTTCAAGGCAGCTTTATAGTCATGTCCATATGCCATGAAATACCAATCCTGTCCGCCATTAGCCGGACGCTCTTTCACCCAATCCCAATCTTTATTATCATCAAACAAAAGTCCCTGAGAATCATCAATCAGAGTCCAACCGTCCGTAGCCAACAGGCCATCTTCCAGTTTCAGTTTATCACCTTTCTTTGTATCAGCCACCCATGTTTGTGTCTGTGTATCACCATCCATACCATCCAATGTACGATAGGTTCCTTTCAAGTTGCCCTTCTGTTGCATACCGGGTTTCCAAGTAAAAGGTAATATTTCTTTAGAGGCAGTGATAACCAAGTTCTTATCTGTAAACTGTCCACTCTTTTTCTTATAACGCATCTTCATTTTGGAAGTCGTTATTTCAACCCATCCTCCTCTTGTTTTTAGCTTGTAATCTACCTGGGGATAGTTACGATTCACAACGATGTGAGATCTATCGTCCACGAATTTCCCATCCGGTGCATATTCCAGACGGATTGCTCCATCAGAAATGACTGTAAATCTTACATTGCCATCTGTATAAGCAATATTTCGCTGTGTGTTTTGCGCATGCAATACAAATATAAAACTCTGCATGACACAGAGTAAAAGCAATAATCCTCTTTTCATGATAACATTTAAAAGCAATAAATTTATAATTCGAGAATAAAATAGGGTCGTTGCAGTTATCATAGCTACAACCACCCTATGTCAACTACTTACTCTTCTTGAAAGTCGGAGCTTCCGCCTTCACAACCGGTCCGTCCCCTACGAGATACGGCCAATCATCGTCATCCCAATAAACTCTATCAAGCAATACTACACGACCTAAAGATGGATCGGCAGTCCGGTAAGCATGATAGATAATCCAATCTTTACCTTCATCATCCTGCACTATTTCAGCATTGTGCCCTGTCCCCAGAAACGCATCATTTCTGTGTATCAGTACCTCATGTTTATTATCATTCATGTTGTCACCTGATTTATTCAAATAAGGACCAAAAAGCTCGGTGGAACGACATACAACTGTCTGGTATGTACTATTTGCACCGTCACAGCAAGTACCTGTAGAGCAGAACAAATAATAGTATTTACCTCTTTTCAAGATATATGATCCTTCATAAGCATTGGTACCTCCAGTATTGGCAGCAACCTGTATTTTTGTCGCTTTTGCATTTTCAATACCTCCTTTCAGTCCAAGACCGTCTTCAGTCAATTCAATACCCCAAATACCATACCAGCTTCCCCAGAAAAGATATTTTTTACCATTATCTTCAATATAGAAAGGGTCGATACTATTATGAACATCGATCTCATTGCTACGGAATAATTTGCCTTGATCGGTAAACGGTCCTTCCGGCTTGTCCGAAACAGAAACACCAATACCACAAGTTGCTCCACCTCCCCACTTGGACAAGGAGTAATACATCACATATTTTCCATTGATATAATTGATATCCGGCGCCCAAATACCTGCTTCCGGTTCCCATGACGGTTTTTTATCATCCTCGTAAGCACCGCCCACATAAGTCCAGTGAACCAAGTCTTTGGATTTGTGTATCCATGTATTTCCTCCGGTAGCATACAAATAGAAATATCCGTCTTCCGCTTTTATCACTGTCGGATCCGGATTATCGGAATCGATGACAGGATTTGAATACCACACTTTGTCTGCCAATGGAGCTTGTTCTGCTTCACCTTTCTGTTTATCGCTGTTACCACACCCCCATGTAAGCAGGGAAAATATTCCAAGCGTAATTGTATGTTGTAAGTATAACATAAGTTCTCAGTTTTTATTAATTTTACTAATCTATTCCATACTCGAATTCAATTCAACACCAGGTCCCAATACAATATGGATTATGGAAGTCTTTGATTCTTTGTCCGTTTCTGAAGTAATTGGCATACCATCCGACTGAAACGCTTCCAATGTAATGCTAAACTGAGCTTCTTTTTCGTCCACTCCAAAAGCTTTCATATATTCCATTATCTGTTGATTGGTAAAAAGCTGTTCGCGTACTCCGTTATAAGTAAGTATGCTTTTATCTTCCACACCCATTGTTTCAGTTATTTCTCCATCTACCTGCAGTCCTAAAGTCATAACATACTTCGATGCTGTTTCTATATCCAGCCAACGGTAGACAAAAGCAACCCCATCCATATTTTCCTGTGTAATCTGTACATAATAATCATCAGATTCCACTTCTACTCTCGGTACACGTGGTTGTGGGTCACCCTCACTTTCCACATCTCCACATGCTCCCAATACAAATATATTAGTAAGCAGATATAGTATTATAAACAGTTTTTTCATGATTTTCATATTTTAATTTACTTCTTATGGAGATTATTCAGTCGGCTCCAAATATATCTTCATCTCATTAAGGTCTACTGTCAAAATGTATTTACCATCAGCAGCAACAATCCATTTCAAGTCACCGCCATTATCCTGATACCTTGCTTCTCCGAGTTCATGTTCTACGCCCGGATTTGCTCCTTGTGAAGGAGCAAAAAAGAATTTTCCTGCAAAATCTGCTCCATTCGGCTCCAACGCCAACTTAAACTCTTTACCGCCATAAAAGTTACCTGTATACGTCCAACGTTCTGGATGGCGTGGATCATTATTCACAAATGCACCTTCCTTTTTCATTTTACCCCAATCCCATCCGATGGTACTGGCATCGCCAACAATCCAAATCCCACCTTGCGGTAAAGGGTAAATACTAACGATATTCACATCCAAACGATTTAAGTCCACAACTATTGTATAGGTACCGCTTTTTGTGTTTTCAAACATCTCACCATTCCCTGCTTCTGCCACATATTGCAAAGAATTATCTCCATTCTCAGCTTTCATGTAGCATGGATAATCAGAATCCGGACTAAGTGCAAAGAAGTACTCACATGGCTTCAATTCTGCTGTCGACTGATATACTCCTGAACCCACAACCTTCTCGGTCATTCGGCGAACAGTTTTCTCTCCAGCATCATCCACCATCACCATATATATCGCAGTAGCATTCTTATCATATCCGATCACATTCAATTGCGTCTTCGACAACTCCGGTTTCAAGTATTCTACAGATGAATTGACCTGTCCTATAACCTCTGCTTCAATAGTCACCTTATCCCCAGGAAGTATACTCCAAGAAGCCAGTATATCATTTAACTCCTTATGCGTGAAACTAATGGAACGCTCTTCCGATTCAATCTCATACAAATCTGTCACATTAGAGTGTAAGTCTGCCATATACATTCTGAAAAAATAGGTGATAGTAGCATCAGCTCCTCCACGTTGAGCTGCAGCATCCCATGTAAATATAACAGCTGCTTCATTCTCTTTTTCTTTCTCCAAAGTAATTTCAGAAGAAGAAGCCTTCAAAAGCATCTGATCTACAGGAGTTTCAAGCGTGTAATACTCCGGATCTTTATTACAGCTCGCTACTATCAACATAAGAAAGAGCAAGCATATTAGTTTCATTATCTTATTCATAATTATGCTTTTCATTTAATTAATTCCAGAAAGGCGCCTGAACCAAGTTCGTGTTCTTATTCATTTCATCTATATATACCGGGAACCAGTACATCGCCCTTTTCCACACACGTGTCTGGAATACGGTTCTCTTATAAAATTCCTGACTATTTGTTCCTGCGAAATTCATACCATAATCATCTCCACACATCTCCGGGAGCTGTTCCACAATTCTCCATCGACGGATATCCGACCAGCGTGATCCTTCACAGCAAAGTTCAACACGGCGTTCCATACGAACTGCCTCACGTACTGCCAGTTGATTGTCATCTACATGAATGTATTTTGCATCATCTGCCGCTACGGCATCCAACGTATATTGGCGCACGCCTGCACGTTCACGGACTTTATTCACATATTTTAATGCATCCTCACGAGATGCTCTATTATCATAAGCCTCATTAACAGCCTCAGCATAATCCAAATAGGAAGCAGCTAAACGATATAGGAACATTTGACGCCATTTGTAACTACCATTCTTCGGATTATCCTGTGAATATACTTTCTTACGAACCAAATAACCATTTTGGGGTGCATCATGTGTATAATCATTATCTTTCTGATTCTTAAAGAATTCGAATTTACGCTCTGCCAAAGCATACCAAGAACCATTATAACTTACTGTAGTATAAAAACGAGGTTCGCGATTACAATACATATTATATGTACCTTCGGCAGTTATTTCTCCCTTTTGCCCTGTACCACCAGTCCAATTAGTAGATCGGGTTTCTGTCTCCGTTGAAAAACCTTCTTCTACATATTTCGAATTATCATCGTCTTTCGGAAGCCCATTCTTCATGAAGAACGCGTCCACCAAACCTTGATATACACCTAAACCATTTCCACCACCATATTCTTTAGTTACAGCTTTATTCGTATAGAACTGGTAACTTTGATAAGCATCTTCTTTTGTATATGGGAACAATATCTCCTTATTTCCATCTTGAAATTTCGTAAACCAAAGATTTTCAAGCGAAGTAAACGGGTCTATTTCTCCCTCATCATTATATTCTACGTACAAACGATAACCGGCTTGCTCTGCTACATCAAGCAATCGTTTGCAGGCTTCTGCCGCTTTCACCCATTTTTCCTGGCTATAAGTAGAATTGAACAATTCCTCACCTTCTTTATTCTTATGTCCAATGTACCACTCATTTCCATTTACCAACGGACTTGCAGCAAATAATAACATCTTCGCACGAACAGTTAGACACATAACTGAAGTTATACGACCATATTTCTCCACACTCTGCCATACAGCAGGCAATTGTTTAGATGCTTCCAACATCTCATTATCCAAATGGCTGACAATCTCATCAAAAGGTCTTTGTCCGACCATTAAATCTGAAAGAGTAAAGTCAGTCGGAGCAATGTAATTCGGTCTAAATGGGATAGGACCGTATGTCTCCAATAATTGCCACCAATAATAGGCCGCAAGGAAACGTGCTTCCGCTTTCATATAATCCACTTCTCTCTGAGGAAGGTCGGAATCAGGTAATGCATGTACACGTTCTATAAAAATATAAGCCTGACGTATTTTTCTCGGAAGACCATCCCAGAAATTTCCTGCCCATTGTGTATTCGGTGTCCATCCACCAAAAATCTTGGTGATATTGGGCCAGTCCCATTGCTGCCAACGTGCAGAAGCAGTCAAGTCATCTGCAAACACTTCCCAACCATACGTATTTAACCAGTCATTACCCGGATTAGGGATACGGCTGTATACATTGGCCAGCCATGATTCTACTTTTGTCTTATTCTCAAAGACCATGTCTATATCAATTTCCGTATCCGGTTCTTTATCAAGATACGTACAGGAACCCAACGATACGATGCCTATTAAACCAGCAACTATATATTTCTTAAGTTTCATTATCGTCATTTTTTTTAATTAGAAATTCAGGTCAACTCCAAACATTACAGAACGCATAGCCGGGTAACGCAGACCGGTGTTCGTATTTAATTCCGGATCCCACAGTTTGAAAGGAGAGAAACAGAATAAATTATTACCACTCACGTAAAAACGAATAGCTTTAGAATGTATCTTATCAGTTACAGATTGCGGTAAAGTATATCCAAGTTCCAGCGTTTTCAAACGCATAAAACGCATATTCTTTTTCCACCATGTAGAATTCCGGTAGTTCTGTCTGTTAGGTTCCTCCGTCAATCTCGGCCAGAATACATCTTGGGAAGGATTCTCTTCTGTCCATCTGTCGTTATAATTAGAGTAGACATTGCCTTGTAATGTTTGTCCACTACCCGGAATGAAATACGTAGTTCCACCAATCACACGATAAGTATCACCTGTTCCCTGGAAGAAGAAATTCAAATCCCAGTTTTTGTAGCTCACATTACCTCCGAAACCATAAACAATACGCGGGTCTACCGTTCCACCAATGTATCCTTCATCCGCATCAGTGATAATGCCATCGCCATTCATATCTATATATTTGATATCACCGGGACGTACTTTTGAAGCTCCAACGTCCTGTGTCGGTATACCGAATTTCAAATTACCATTCGCATCGAAATCATCTTCTGTAAACAATCTTTCTGCCTGCAATCCATACAAAGTATTTAATGAACGGCCTGTCAATCCTCTGTATGTACCTTTCACAGTTTCTGGCTCATCGTATTCGTCCACCCTATTAATAGCATATGTGAAATTAGAACGGAAACCTACAAACCAATCTTTATTAATTTGTTTATTATAGTTTAAGGAGAATTCCACACCGCGGTTAGTCACTTCACCAAAATTGGCCCAAGGGTTAGTCAAGAATCCTGTCTGTGAAGGAATAATCTTACGCTGCATAAAGATATTGGTACGTTTTTCTTTGAAAACATCTACCTGTAATTCCAATTCATTCCATAATCCCAGTTCAAAACCAAGGTTCATTTTCAGAGCTGTTTCCCAGGTAAGATTTTCAACTCCAACTTCTCCTTCTGAAATACCGGTACGACCAATCTGTCCTGTATCACCCCAGTTATACTTATCTGCATTGGTATTCAATGTTGTTATATAGGCAAAACGGCGTCCTCCGATATCATCATTACCAACTTTTCCTATAGAACCTCTTAATTTCAATTTACTCAATGTATTTCTGAAACGATCCATGAAAGGTTCTTCAGACAATAACCATCCGACTGCCACAGAAGGGAAAAAGCCGAAACGTTTACCTTTAGCAAAATTCTCTGAACCATTAGGCTCGCCCATTGCAGATAGTTGGTATTTCCCGAAAGAACTGTAATAGTCCGGATAAAAACTGTTATTTATTCTGTTATATTCTTTAGCTATGTATTTTTCTTTTCTTAAGTCTCCATCTTTAAAACTTTCCAACAGATCATCGGAAGCTGTGAAGGCTTTCCGATAGTAGGTAATATTTATTCCCCAACCGGGATAATCGGGGTCTTCCTCTTCACGAGATACTGTTTCGTTATTAAATTCTGTGAGATCAGATACATTTCCATATAGCCAGATTACTTCTGATGATTTCAAAGACGTGAAATTGTAATAAGGTTCTGCTGTTGACGTAGAAGGCAGATTATTCAAATTGATTAAAGAGAAAGACCACTCATTGATTACCTTGTCGGCATATATCGCTGCATCCTTCCAATTTTCCATGTAAAGGAAAACACGGGATTTCAATAATTGTATCATAGGAAGGCTGATTAAATAGTTCGGTTCGTATTGCTTATCTTTCGATAAAGTGAGAAACAACCGTTCCGCTTCGCTCAAATCTTCTATAATCTGGTTATAAACTTCTTCTACACTATTACGTGTCATTAATAAATCTTCTTCGGGCAGTAGGTTACTTGTCAATTTAAGAGGTACTCCCGCTGCTTGCTTGTCATAATTATAAGGTGCACCGAAGTGATTGACTAACATGAAGTAGTAGAATGCTCTTAGACCTAAAGCTTGGGCAATCACATAGTTCTTTTCAGCTTCTGTTCCGTTTACATCACCAATATAATCAAGTGCGGCATTTGCCCCTAAAATAAATTTATAGTAACCTTCCCAGATATTGTAAACAACGGGACTGTTCTTTTCCATTATGAAGAACATATCCGGTTGCCATGTGAAAACTGCTTTCTTGGATTCTACATATCCTAATGAGTTGGAATCGAACTCATACCCGGTTTTGTGGAACTGGACATCATCATCGAGGAAACTTAAAAAACCTAGTAAATTGTTGCCTGACTTATGTTGGGGGTAAGCACTGCCGATTAGCATCTCTTGGAGGGCGTTAGCGTCTTTAGGAACATATTCGCTTTGGGATTTCGGTTCCAGAAAGTCGGAGCAGGAGGACAGTGATAATAAAACGATTCCTATAAGTATATATATAATTCTTTTCATTGTCTATCTTTTTATTTTTTTAGAAACCAATGTTAATACCTAGTGAGTAATTGCGCGGAAGTACACTATTGCTGATTTCCGGGTCGAACCCGTTGAAACGTTTGCTGGCGATAACGAAGATATTATCCATGTTGAAGTTGAGTGACAAGTTCTTCATGTATATCTTTTCGCACCATTCGCGTTTCATTTGCCAAGATAAACCGATATTACGGCAGCGTAGGAATGAACCACTTACAACCATAGCATCAGACTGCTCCCATACCGGGATTTTGAAAGTACTCTCTCCATTAGGTAATTGTATGAGAGACATATTGCCCTTAGGCAGTGAAGGTATGATAGTATGTGCTTCGTCTCCCGGCTCTTTCCAACGGTTTAACAAATCACGGTTTATATTCGTATATGGGTCTGGCATATAGTAGGAACTGCTAAACTGCGAGTAGGGCGAGGGCAGACGTTTTTTGTTGCCAAGCAAGAGTGAGAAACTGCTGTTCAGAGTCAGTGATTTATACCGGAAACTTAAACTTAATCCACCTGTAAAATAGGGATCTCTTTGCCCTGAATAAACCAGGTAGGTGGTCGGGTCTATCAATCGGCTTCGTTGGTCATCCGGAATATCCAGAAGGTTGAATTGAGGTTCTCCGGTTTGTCCATTCAGACCGGCAAATGAGTATGACCAGAAACTACTAAGGGGATAACCTTGTTTGAGTATGATATCCGAGCGTCCGTTCAGAAAATCACTAGCCTTGACTTCGATATCCGTATGCCCGCCCTCGTTCCAGTTTTTAGATGCATTCAGGCTGACACTTAATGCATAGTCACGTTTTTGTATCGGAGTAAAAGTCAATGTATATTCGATACCTCTGTTGTGGATAATACCTCCGTTACGTTTCATAGAAGAAATTCCATATTCATAAGGCAGGTCTAATTCGACAATCGCATTAGAGCGTCTTGTGTAATATTCCAGATTCATGTTGAACAGATTAAATAATTCCAGATCGATTCCGAAATTCCATGATTTGGTACGTTCCCAAGACAGAGTCGGGTTCGGAATCTGGGAAATAGTAGATTGATATCTATTGTATAGATCAGCTACTGTTCCTTGATTCAGAATTAGATCCGGGCTAAGACGTGTGAGTGCATTTCCCTGAATACCATAAGTGCCGCGGAAGTTTAAGTTAGTTATCCAGCCCACATATTTTCTCATAAACCTTTCTTCTGAAGCCCTCCATGAGAAACCAAATGAGTAGGTTGGGTCAATACGATGATTGGTATCTTGTCCGAAGCGGTTGGATGCGTCATTACGTACATTGGCATTTATTACATAGCGATTTTTGAATGAATAGGCCAGTGTGGCAAATACAGAGAAGAAATTATCCGTAGTATTAACTTTTCTCCAACCACCGTCATATATTCTTTGTAGAATGCCCCAACCGCTGTTTTGAGAACCGGTAATCGGTTCGAAAGCTTGTAAGGTGGTCGGGCTTGTGATGACTTCTCCTCTATCGGGAACATATCCCCATACCGTATTGTTGATTCCTTTGTTGGTAGTAGAACGCAATTCCATACCTACTAGTGCATTCAATCGGTTCTCATCATTAAAAGCCTTACTGAATTGCAACTTGTTCTGTATGTTGTAAGAGTATTGATGTGTGTTGTTAGTAAACAATTCACCACCAAAAGGAAGTAAGGCGGCTTTGAATTCTTTACTGGCTGGTGAAACCGAGTTAAAGTCATATCCGCGATAATTCTCGGCAATGTAAAATGTCCGTTCCGATTCCCATGCCTCGTTTGTACTATTATTATCCGAATATCCTCCGGTGAATTGATAAGTCAGCCAGTCTAGAATGTTCCATTTTAAGTCAAGTGAGGCGGACAGATAGCTGGATGCTGATTTTGAGCCGCTATTCTCCCGTTCATTAATGAAATTGTATGATAACGATCTTACTCCTTCATTATATGGATAGGAGGCTTTCATCTGATAATAGACATCAGGGTCTATTGAGCGGTTAGTGGTAGTGGCATATCCTAAAGGATTGACTCCTCCCGCAAATCCTTTATTCGTGTTTACACTTCCATTGATAGCTGCATTTATGGTTAGTTTCTGTACCGGACGTATAGTGATAGCAAGACGGCCGGTCATGCGTTCGCTATCATTTCCAATTTCTTGTCCTTCGCTTTTGGAATATCCCATAGAAGCCGAATAACTGTATTTGTTTGTTCCGCCGGAAACACTTAGATTGTGATTATGGCTGAAAGCGCGGCGGGTTAGTAGTTTGAACCAGTCTGTATTTTGTGTTTCCAGAAC
>OLXA01000719.1_pt1 | contig 15040 bp, 6 predicted proteins | sample 1644551 | NCBI WGS metagenome assembly OLXA01 (sample SAMEA103958150, study PRJEB25191) | human gut metagenome | biome: human-associated habitat [ENVO:00009003]; feature: intestine environment [ENVO:2100002]; material: feces | place: Germany | collected 2013/2015 | reverse complement strand
TTATACCGATTCCATTATCCGTTACCCTGATTACAAATGTATGCTGTTCCGGTTGCACCACACACGAAAGGATAACTTCATCTTTTGTATACTTACTTGCATTCGTCAGCAAATTACTGATAAGCTTTGTGACAGCCTCGCTATCCACCATAGCCGTAAAATTCGCATCGGGATACTCCACCGTAAGATGGGCACCATGTTGGGTAATGAAAGGATTAAACCGTTCACAAACAGCCTCCAGCAATTGACGAATATTCTGTAAGGTGTATTTCATGGTCATCCCCTCCTGTTCCACTTTGCGGAAGTCCAACAACTGATTTACCAGGAACAATAATCTCTGACTATTACGGTCTATAATATTAAGGTCATCACGCAGCATCGCCGGCATAGGTATGGATGATCTCATAATCTTTTCCAACGGACCAATGATAAGCGAAACCGGAGTACGGATTTCATGAGCTATCATTGTGAAAAACTTAATCTTAGCCTCATGCACCTCTTTCTCTTTATTCACATTCAGTTGCTTAATTTCTGCTGTATGTTTCTTTTCACTCCTTTTCAGCAGAAAGCGGATGAAGAAAGTCAATGCCACACACAGCAACAGGAAATAAAGCAATTTGGCCGGTAGACTCCAATAGAAAGGCGGATGAATAACTATTTTCAGGCTTGCTTCCTGCTCGCTCCAGATACCATCGTTGTTAGTAGCTTTCACCTTAAAAGTATAGGTTCCGGCAGGCAGATTGGTATAAGTAGCCTTATTTTGAGAACCTACATAATTCCATTCTTTATCAAAACCCTCCAGTTTATAGGCATACTGATTCTTTTCGGGCGTACAATAGCTCAATGAAGCATAAAGCAAGCTGAAGACATGATCTTTATAAGATAATTCCAGCTGTTCCATATGGTTCAGAGCCTTCGGCAACAACTTATCACCTATCCGGATCTCTTTATTGAATACTTCCAGTCCCGTAATAATTACCGGAGGGAGTACCTTGTTCGTTTTAATCTGATAAGGATAGAAAGCATTAAACCCATTTACAGAACCAATGTAGATTTTCCCATCGGAAGCTTTCAAAGCAGCATTCACCAGAAACTGCTCACTTTGCAATCCGTCACTTCGTGTAAAGACCTGGCAACTTTCTTCGGGAGCATATCGCACCAGCCCTTTTGTAGTAGTCAGCCATAAGACACGCTGATCTTCAATAATAGCACAAATATTACTGCTGGGAATATCCAATGGAATTAATTCAAACTGGTCTTCCTTTGCATTGTATTTGCAAAGTCCGTTCATCGTTCCAATCCACATTTCCCCATTACCATCTATCAATACACAATTCACCTGATCATTAATCAATGCACCGGGAGCATTGCTATGTACATAATTCGTCCATTCCTGCTTATCCGGATCATACTTGAACAGCCCGTTTCCCTGAGAAGAGAACCAGATATTTCCATCGGCATCCTGATCTATGTCCATGATCCAGGAACCAAGATCTCTTATTCGGGTAAAGTTATCCTCTTCCCTGTTATACAAGTTTACTCCCGACATGGAAGTTACCCAAATACGTGCTTCACGGTCCTTAAAGATAGCATAAGAACTGCTTCTATCAAGGGTAGTGGGATCTCCCGCTTTAGTTGTATAAACCCTGAATACCCCTGTCTTTGTATTCAACACATTAACTCCCCCCGTATAAGTACCAATCCATAAATCATCACCATCCATACAAAGTGCATGTACGTTATGATAAGAAAGACTATTTCCGTGCTCATCGGGTAGATAATGAGTAAAGTGTTTATCTTTAGGTGAAAAGCAACTCAAACCACCATCATCAGAGGCAATCCAAATATGCCCGTAAGTGTCTTCACAAAAGCGTCCGATAACAGTTCCATTGACAGAATTGGAAAAACGAGAATGAGCAAAGCACTCAAACTGCCCGGTATTGGGTGACAGATAATTCACACCTCCATAGAAAGTTCCTATCCAGATTCCACCTTCACGGTCTTTTACAATAGGATAAACAAAACGATTGGACAAAGAATAAGGATTCGTTTCATCTTCTGTAAATAATTGGTGTTCGCATGTAAGGGTATTAAACAGTAAAAGCCCGTCATCCGAACCTATCAGTAGTTGATGGGGAGCATATTCCATCAAAGAGTGAATATGCGTTGCCCCTTTACCATCCGACGGGTGCAAGTAAGTAGTTGCCTTACCGGTATACCGGTCTATCTTTTGCAAACCGCACTCCCAGGTTCCCAACCAGAGTGCATGTTCAGAATCTTCCAGCATAACCAAAGAGTTGGAATCATACCCACCCGTGTCGTAGGTAATATGGAAAGGCTCAAATTTATTCTCCGCTTTATTCAACTTAGAAACAGTCGGGTTTCCCCAATTAGTAACAGCCCATATTTGATTTTCACTATCAATCAACACGCTGGCCATCAATCCATCAGCATCTTTAAACTCATAACGCTCCAGATAATGTTTGGATACATTATATTTGAAGATTCCCTGACCTACGGTTGAAAACCACAAATTACCATCCCTGTCTTCAGCAATATGATTCACATTGGTTTTAATGCTATCTCCTTTGGCAGTCAGAAGTTTAAACGGCTCGAAGTTCTCTGTTTCATAATCATAAATATAAACTCCGTCCCCTGTTCCTATCCAAATCCTATCTGTAGTATCGTATAAAAATGAAATATAATCATTAACTCCTTCCGGATTCAATCTGTATATTTTAATAGTGGTACCGTCATAACGGTTTAGACCATCATCCGTACCTAACCACATAAAGCCATATTTATCCTGCATAATAGCACGTACAGCGCTGGAGGATAATCCATCTTCTACTGAAAAATGACGAAACCAAAAATCAGTAGAACCGGCAGAAAGCATCAGCGGAACCATAACAGCTACCATCGCAAGGATAATCTTTTTCATTTCTTTACCAGATATTGGTTGAACATAATTCCCAGTACAATCAATATGAGGCCGATATACGTTGTAAACACAATTTGTTCACCCAATATGATTGCAATAAAGAACAAAGACAAGAAAGGAGACAGGTAGCAAAGCTGATTGACCAGTGCCGGATTCGTAGTTTTCCGCATGGCAAGACTGAAAAAGATGAAAGGGATACCCATCTCAAATCCGCCGACATACATTCCTGACAAGATACCGGGCAAAGTATTCAAGTGAACACCCACTATCATTGCGCCAACCAGTAAATATGCCGTACCAAACAAAAAGCTCATAAACAGTGCAACGCTACCATCTGTCCGATCCTTAAATTTATTATTTATCATCCAGTACATAGCCCACAACAAGGCACTCAATGCTGCCAACAACAACCCATGAACAGGTATATCCATGCCACCCGACTGCCCGGTTCCTACAGAAATAAGTACTACTCCACCCAGAGAAATAAACATACCGATATATTTCTTCGGAGGTATGGGCTGACGGGCAAATAGGGCCAGCAAAATTAATAGCACAATAGGCCATGCATAATTGATAGGTTGAGCCACTTGTGCAGGCAGCAAATCATAAGCTTTAAACAACACCAGATAATAAGCCACTGGATTCAGTAAGCCTAATAATGCAAAATATCCCCATTGCCTGGCAGGCAATGCAGACAGTAGTTTCCACTTCTTCTGGAAGGTCAGCAAAAGGGCAAATATAAGTAATGAAGTACAACTGGCTATCAACAACATCTCAAAATGAGTAAGATGCGTCAAAGCAATTTTAAAAGCGGTGGCAACAGTAGACCAACTAAGCACCGCAATACAGGCATAAATGATGGCCCTCGTATTGTTACGACTATTTACATAAGTTGCCCTTGCAAGCATAGCATTTTGTTTATAAAGGTTTACTTCCTGTAACTTTGATACGATATGGCCATTGGGCATCTTTTTCCTCCGGATTGGGATTCATCCAATGTTCAGTAGGGGCACCCATCACAACCAGCCATAAATGAGTCAAATTATTTACTTTTGGAGCTGTAAAAATAATACTTTTTCCGCTATTATCACTCACATCCCCATAAATAGATTTGCCATCCTCCGTTATAGCTACAAAACCATAACGCCAATCGGCTTTATCCGTATGAATTGCATTATATCCTTCCTTTCCTGCTTCTCCACAGAACTCTACTTTCACTTTCTTTCCCTGTTCAGGTAAAGCTAACGGAATAGCATTGAATCCATAATTCTCGGGACAGTTGGCCGGTGCGATTCCATACCATCCGTCCGATAGAGTGGTTAAGCTGGTAGTATATTTATTGGCATACGGTCGAGTTTCTTTCCATACACGAGGAAAATCCCAATTGATAAAATGCCGATAAGCATCAAACATTTCATCACAGAACTGCTTCTGATCTAATCCGGCCATCCGCTTGTAAGTTATCACCGGATCTTCTCCCTGCTTACCTTGACGATAGAGTTCGGCAATAAAAGGCAATCCTCGTTTCATACCCCAATATTCCAGTACATAGGGAGAGTGATAGATATTTTCCAAATGGAGATAAGCTTTATGAGTCAGCTTCATGAAAGCATCCCAATGATATTTTTCATCAGTGATCCATTCGGGATTTACTTGCCATAACATCCACTGCGAGGTCATTCAAAGAAACCGCATCCTCCCCAAGCCTCTCCTTCTCCATCACAACTGATCTGAGCCTGAAAGCTATGTCCCAATTCATGGGCAATGCAATTCAGTTTCTTATCCTGCACACGATTGGGAGCAATCCATAATGCACCGATTTCTCCATCATAATCACCACCATAGGCAGTGCCTTCCAAAGAGTAGTTTAGCATGACCATCATACGATACTTATCACACTTTGAACCCGGTTTGGAAAACTTCAAGGTATCTCGGAAGAAATGATAGAAACTTTCCAATTTTTCCGTTAAGTTCGACAAATCCACTTTCATATCATGCCCTTCCAATTGAGGTGGATTAGACAGATCATTTCCAAAACCTTTTTCCCAGAAGATGACGAAATTATCAGTATATGCCATGCGGTGATAACTCCATTTACTATCAGGATTTTGAAGATCCATACCCCGCAAATCTTTAGGGATATAAATTTCTTTACCGGAAGGCATTGGAACTTCAGTGGCACTCTGAACTTCAGAACAACAGCTAACCAATAAGAAGGTAGATAGAAGAAAAATATATTTATTCATACAGTCTCTAATTAAGTAAAGGGTGGTAACTAAAAACTTTGATACATCGCTTCCAGTTACTCACCCTTTATAGTATTAATAATGCTCTCTATTAATTTTCATAAGGTTTTCCATCCAGATTAGGACATTTATTTAATTCATAACGAGGAACAGGCATCCAGTACATTTGTGGAGAAACAAATTTACGTTGTTGCAAAGGATTCTCATTATGCTGATAAAGCAATGTACCATCTTTCAGTTTATAAATTTTTAAACCAGTAGGCCAGTTCTCCTGAGAATAAATTGTTTCCATTTTCTTCCAACGGCGAAGATCAAAGAAACGCTGTCCCTCAAACATCAGCTCAATCATACGTTCATATTCATATTCTGCGCGAATATATGTTCCGAGAGCATCAGGCAACAGAGCACGGTTCCTAATATAGTTAATATACTTCAGAGCCTCATCCTTATTACCAAGTTCAATCTGGCATTCCGCATAGTTCAAATAGAATTCTGCCAAACGAAAGAATATCCACGGTGTTGTATCCATAATGGTCTCACTATACTGGTCATAAGTTGGATCCAGGAATTTGCGCATATAATAACCAGTCTGAGTTGCATTCCAATATTCTCCATCCGTATAGCTGGGTGACTGTTCTCCAGGAAGCACCCCTTCTTCCCCTGGTTCGTAAATAGCTATAGCATGGTTATCATCTCCATACCCCCACATGGCTCCATCATATAAAATATTAGCATAAAAGCGCATTTCACGACCTTCCCAAGGTTTGATCTCAGTAGCCTCAATAGTTGCATCTTTATAAATAATCTGATTTGTTTCCGGATCAACGCTAGGTAATGAAATATTATAAGAAGCTAAGCCCTTCACCGTATATTTGCTACCATCTTCATTCTGGAAAGCATTTACAATATCATAAGTAGGCAACCATACTCCCCAACCATTATAGCCATTGTAAGGGCCATTAGGAGACTGGAACAAATAGTGTAGAGCACTTCCATAAGTACCTTTATTGTTATACAGTTTCTCGAAAATTATTTCGGGATTCTGCGTATTGTAAAACAGAGCTGCATATTCTTCACTACTGCTGACAGTAGGTAAACTGTATACTCCTAAATCAATAATATCCTTGCTTGCCTTAGCAGCCTCTTGCCATTTCTCCGTAGAAGGTTCTCCAAACAAAGGACTTGCCTTATAGAGCAAAGTACGAGCTTTCACTGCCATAGCAGCTCCCCGGGTAGCGCGTCCAAAATCATCACTACTTTCATATTTTAAAGGTAACTTTTCAATTGCACTCTCACAATCTTTTACGATAAAATCTGCTACATCATCCATATCAGCACGTGTCTCCACCCAATCGGAATCAATATCAAACGTATGGTCTACCAAAGGAATGCGCCCGTAAAGTGAGTAAAGCTGATGATAGAAAAAAGCACGTAGAAAATAAGCCTGCCCGATAATTTCTGCTTTTCGGGTCTCTTCACTATCGGAAACAGCAGGTACCTTATCTATATTCTCAAGCAACTGATTCACCTTTTTAATACCACTATAATAAAAGTTCCATGTATTACCTCTGGCTTCCGAAAAACCGACATTGTAATTATCGCAAGAAACATTTCCTAATGTATAAACTTCCGTTGCATAGCCGGTACGATGAAACAATTCATCCGTATAACTACAGAAAGGTACACCGTTTTCATTTTCTCCTTCCACATAAGTATAGCAATTATTAAGGAATGCTTCTGCCAAATCCATATTTTCCCATACAGCCGCATCACTTATAGAATCGTGCGGATTGATATCCAAGAAGTCTGAGCAAGATACCGTGCTAATGCTCAGCAGAACCCAAAAAGCTCCTTTTAATATATTTCTTTTCATATTGTTTCTCATTAAAGGTTAATAATTAGAATGTAACGTTTACTCCAAAAGTCAAGGTGCGTTGGATAGGATAGCCCTTGATACCAGCTGTCATTTCAGGGTCGAAGATGCCCATACTGTCAATCGTGAAAAGATTATTTCCATTAGCATAGATACGTAACTTCTCAAGACCCAATTTCTTTACCATAAGATTCGGGAAAGTATATCCCAATTCCACTGATTTCAAACGGACAAATGAAGCATTACGAAGCCACCAAGTTGATGAAAGGGAATTACGATTATCTACGGCAGCTGCTTTCATAAAAGCACGGGGCCACTTAGCACTCGCATTCTCTTCGGCAGTATTGGTTTCTATCCAACGACCTTCATAAAAATCAGTAGGCATATTCATAGCTGGCATAACCAACTGTTCTGCATCAGCCTGTCCTTGGAAAAATACATTCAGGTCGATTCCCTTCCATGCACCATTCAATGTCAAACCGAATATCCATTTCGGAGTGGTCGATTTATCTATTCTGATTGCATCATCCCATGTAATGCTTTTATCACCATTTGTATCCTGATAAATCAAGTCACCCGGTTTAGTACCCGGAAGATGCGGAGTAGCATCGATTTCTTCTTGTGTCTGATAAATACCTATAGCCTTATATACTGTGATACCATCAATGGGATGTCCCGTTGCACGCTGCCATTCGGGAGTCTTTGTAGCTTCGTCCATATAAACCACTTCATTATTGGCATAAGTAAGATTACCTGTTGCTCCCCATTCAAAATCACCTGCCTTATCACGATAAGTAGCAACTACCTCAAAACCATGATTCTTAACTTTACCCAGATTCTCCGCCGGCAAAGACAATCCTGAATAAGTAGGAACAGAAGCATTACGAGTAATTAGAATATCATTACGACGTGATTGGAAGTAGTCAAAATCCAAGCCCAACTTTCCGCTCAATAATTGTGCTGAGAAACCTACATTCCATGTCTTAGCCTTTTCCCAGGTTACTAACGGATTGGCAGTACGTGTTTCATAAACACCTTGCACATAACTTGGGTCCGTACCGAACGCATACGATGCACTACTATTAAAAGAATACATCGATAAATATTGATAAGCGGTAATATTATCATTACCCATCATACCCCATGATCCTTTAATCTTGAAGAAATTGACAACATTCAGCAAAGGTTCAAAGAAGTCTTCCTGAGAAATGACCCATGCAGCCGATACAGAAGGAAAAACACCCCAACGATGACCTTGGGCAAAGTTCATGGAACCATCATAACGGATAGTGAATTCTGCCAGATATTTATCCTTATAACCATAATTGATACGTCCGAACCAGTTCTGTCGTGCTGTTTCTGTAGAATTTCCACCATTGTCCTTATCAGCATCCACTTTACTACCAAAGTCTAAGTCTGGTAATGCAGAAGACAGATAATTAGTACGGTAGCCACTTAAAGAGCTATAATTATATTTACTCTGTTCGTAAGAAGCAAAAGCATCGATACGATGGGCTTCATTAAAAGTACGTGTATATCCTATACGGGCATTCAATGTAATAGTATTGCTCTTATTTGACCATGAATTTACACTGATAGCACCCGTCGCATCTTTATGGTTAGTGTATTCATCAGTAGCAGAACTATAAGAATAAATATCATAAGGCGTATTTATACTCTTACCGTCATTGAATGAATAATCCAATGCTGCGTAACCTTCAGCATACAATCCGGGAGTAAGTGCATCCAGATCAATGCGAACCTTAGGTTTCAGATTCAAGGTATGATAATTAGTCTTATTGGTTCCCGGAGTATCAGATACCATCAAAAGCGCATTGTTAGTGATACCGTCATATCCAATTCTCAACAATCCGTTCGGATAGTAAGGCGCCGACATCGGATTGGTAGTAAGGAAGTATCCGAATAAATCTTCCGTAGAGTAAATACCACGATTACGTACTTCCTGGCGCCCCAGAATATCCATACTGAATTTAATGGATTTATTAATCTTCGCATCAATATTAGTAGTGAACTGATATTGATTATAATCCTGTGGAGTATTCTTATAAATAGCATCTTGGTAGGCATACTGTGCCGAAGAATAGAATGAGAGTTTATCATTTCCACCGCTTACCGAAAGGCTATGTTGGGTATTAGTAGCCCAATTCTTCGTTACAGAGTCCCACCAATCCGTATCAGGAAAGCTGATAGGATCGCTTCCGTCCAAGATTTTAGCCATAGCTGTTTCCGAATAAGTAGGTGTATTACCTTGTGCTGCATCGAACTCATTGACATAAGTAGCATACTGATAAGAATTTAACATTTCAGGGATACGTGTCGGTTGAGAGAATGATACATTACCACTATAATTAACCTTCACTTTCCCTTCAGCACCACGTTTGGTGGTAACCAAAATAACGCCATTAGCAGCACGTGCACCATAAATAGCAGCAGAAGCATCCTTTAATACGGAGATGGATTCAATATCTTCGGGATTCAAACGACTGAATGAACGGTCGGCAATACCATCTACTACAATTAGCGGAGCAGTACTTCCCAAGGTTCCCTTACCACGAATCAGGATATCAGCATTATCTTCGCCAGGTTCACCAGAACGTGTATTAGCAATAACACCGGCTGTTTTACCTGCAAGTGTATTCGTTAGATTGGCAGCAGCTAGTTTTTTAATTTCATCTCCGCCCACTTGAGATATAGATCCTGTCAAAGTAGCCTTTTTCTGGGTACCATATCCCACAACCACTACCTCATCAAGCATCTCAGTATCTTCCTTTAAAGTTATACTGAATGTTTTTTTTCCATCTACCGGAACATACACGGTCTCATATCCCACATAAGAAACAGTCAAGATTGACTTTACAGGAACAGTTAATGTAAAATTTCCATCAATATCTGTTATTGTACCGTTGGACGTACCCTTCACCACTACACTGGCACCAATAATAGCTTCACCATTGGAATCTATAATTTTACCAGTTATAGTACCTGTTTGCTGTACAATTTCCGTCCTCATAGTCTCTGTCACTTCCGAGAATGCAAATGCCTGGCTTACACTGGCACCTGCTGCAAGGAAAAGGCAGATTGTTGCCTTTAGGACAGCTTTGCTGAACAAGGCTCGATTTTCATGTGTATTCATACTACATCTTTAATTTAAAGGTTAATATTTTATTACAAGTTATAATTCACTAAATCAAGATAAAACTATTAGTTTACTTTCCATTCAATAACCCCACCCGATGCACCTTTCTGCAATTGGGCAGCTATTTTCAGTCCTGTCGTTTTCACCGGTTTGAAATCAAGGCTGTTGTAGCAGTCTTTCTTTACCGTATATTCGTTCAAAGCTTCTACTTCTTTCCAGCTTTTACCATCTTTATAGTAGAGTTTCCAACTTTTCGGCACCCGGAAATCCCCGTCATAATGATCGAAATCCAACCAGTACACTTCTACGTTTGAAATCGTATAAGGTTGATCAAATTGATAAGCCAAAGTTTCCTGTGTTCCATTTCTCAACCACCAGTAGTGATAAGGTTTGGAAATATCCGATGAGCGCTTTGGTTCCCACTGGTCATTCACACCCCATGCCCAGGTTTCAACCGAAGCAGATTCAGGAGCATCTTTCTGGATAGGTGCTTGTATCATCAGTGTATGTGCCTTGCTGGCGATTGTTGGCTCCGGAGTAGGACGGGCATACTCTGCAGCTTCAGGAATCCATATCACCATCTGGTCTGCACCACGATTATTCCAAGTGGAATAAGGAATGGCTTTGAAAGGGACCTCTTTCACACTACCATCTTTTTCTATTTCCTTAGCTGTACCAGTCAACACCATGACACCGTTTAATAAATCAGCATCGTAAGTTGCCTCCATTGAAGTTCCGTCAGGAATAAACTTATTAAAGACAATGCTGTCAACCTGATCTTTACCTTCCAGGCAGAACATAATTGGGCCACGCTCGATAGCAAGCTTACCACGGTCATCTTCTACATTATCATTCGCTTTCACACGGCGGACATCCATCGGGAAATTAATTTCCACAACATCTCCAGTCTTCCAGTCATGGAGAATCGTAGCATAACCATCCAGTTGCGTGGCATTTACTTTCTTGCCATTAATAGAGATAGTGTAAGCCTTTGCCTTATCAGTAAACGAATAAAGGTCCGTAGGTACAGGAGCATCCTGTGCCCATCCCGGAATACGAACGCGCAAAGCGAACTCCTGTTCTTTTTCGGGATTAACGGAAATGCTGACTTTGCCATCCCACGGATAGGTTGTGATCTGTTCCAATTTTACATTGTTAGTTTCCGTATTCAATTCGGCTTTACTCTGGATATAAAGATTGACATAAATATCATTGCCCTGAGTAGCATACATGTAAAAAGGTACGGAAGCCATGAAACGCGTTACATTACCCGGACAGCAAGCACAACCAAACCATTGCTGGCGTTCATGTTGCCCCATAGACTCAAGCGGATTATCATAGAAAAATTTATCGCCACTGAGTGAAACACCCGAAATAACTCCATTATAAAGAGCACGCTCCAGTACATCGGCATACTTGGCATTACCCGTAGCTAGGAACATACGGTGATTCCAATATACATTGGCAATGGCAGCACAAGTCTCACAGTATGCGGTATGGTTATTCAATTCATAGTTAGGACCAAATCCTTCACCTTGCGGACGTGAGCCGATACCACCGGTGATGAAGAGCTTCTTACTTGCCATATTTTCCCAGATACGACTTAAAGCATTGAAATAAGCAGTATCCTGAGTTAATGAAGCTACATCGGCAACACCGGAATAAAGATATCCTGCACGTACGGCATGACCTACTATTTCATCTTGTTGCAAAATGGGTTTGTGGTCTTGGCTGTATTCGCTGAGACGATGTCCGTCTGTTCCGCGACCGGTTTCCTCTACAAAGTATTTAGCCATTTTCAAATATTTTTCATCACCTGTCACCTTATATAACTTAGCAAGGGCCATTTCAGCGATAGGATGCCCGGAAGGAACATGCTTCTGTCCTTCATTCGGACCAAAGACCTCACATACCAAGTCGGCATTCTTGATAGCCACATCAAGGAGATTACGCTTCCCTGTTGCACGATAATGAGCAACGGCAGCTTCATACAAATGACCGCTATTATAAAGTTCATGACTATTAATCTTTTCCCAACGACTCTTTCCCCACCAACCGGAAAGGCGATAGCATTTATTAGTAACACAAGTGGTAAGATAGCCATCCGGTTCCTGAGCTGTAGCAATCAAGGTAATAACGCTATCCAGATAAGCATCCAGCGCTTTATCATATTTCACAGCCAGCGAATAAGAGGCTCCTTCTATAATCTTATAAGGATCAGTATCATCAAAAGAAAAGTCACCGCGATGTTCTCCCTTCATCAGACCACCGGCTATGGCGAAGTTATCAAAGCGTCCATTCTTCTCACATTCCTTAAATGCTGAAGGTATGGAAACAGTACGATTGGTTTCAATGCGTGGAGTCCAGAAGTTATCATCCAAGTGGACTTGAGTAAAGGGAACTTCTTTTATCGGTGCATCGGGCTGAACATACGAGTTGTTACAAGCACTCATACTAAAAAGGGCAACACTACCGAAAAGGTATTTAGTTATTCTATTCATAATATGTAATAAAGATATGGATTTCATAATTCTTCTTGCAATTAGCGTATTACAAAGTAATGGATTTCTTTTTTAACAGGATGAAACAATAATCTATATGAATGCTAAAATAGTCGAGCCACAAAGCCTCAGAAGGGGATTTAGACAATCATTTCATATATTGGATTATTTTTTCATACCTGTAGGTACTATACACAATAAGCCCATAAATGACAAACGAAAAGGGAACGTAACACCAATTATTAACTGAATCTGCAATATTTTGCAGGAAGTGCTTCTCATATTCATCGCATATAATGATCATTCAAAAACTACACCCAACCAGACAGATATCCGGAATGTACCTACTCCTACTTACTTCCTATCTACTTTTTCTTATTATACTAAGGAGAAAGAAGCGTTCGGCCCGGCGAATATCAGAAACAGATAAAAAAGAAGAAAGTATCCATCCATCTTAATTAAGCAGCAAAGTACCCGATTATTTCAGGTAATTTTGCTCAAATCATAGGGGGTAATTAGTCAATTTAGAGTTGATTAATTACCCCCTATGATTTGATTTATAAGCATTAACAGCTTTACTCTTATTTGTTTTCCTTTGCTGCCGAAAGATGGATGAGCTCACCTCTATCGAAAGAAAAAGAAACCTTTAATTTTAAATTCAAATTCATGAAGAACTATCATTTTAAAAGATCATCAAAGAAAACTCTCCTCTCCGTGATGATGGTATCCGCTCTCTATGCAGGCTACCCACAGGATGCTTTTGCAACGGTAAATGAAGTACAAGCAGTCATGCAATCCAACCCTGTAAAGGGACAGGTAGTAGATGAAAACGGAGACCCCGTCATCGGAGCTACCGTAATGATGAAAGGTACATCCAAAGGAGCTATTACAGACCTTAACGGTAACTTCACGCTGGAAAATGCAGCTAAAGGTACATTGGTAATTTCTTATATAGGTTACATTACAGAAGAAGTGCAGACAAACGGACAAGCATCTGTAAAAGTGGTATTAAAAGAAGATGCCAAGCGGCTGGATGAAGTAGTGGTAATAGGATATGGCACACAACGCAAGGAGGAACTGACAAGCTCGGTGATGAGTGTGAAAGCCAGTGAGTTTGTACAAGCAACAAAACCGGATGTAGCAGGGCTAATCAGGGGTAAGGTTGCAGGCTTAGCTGTAGTTTCGCCTGATGCCAATCCATTGTCCACTTCACAAGTTTCGTTGCGTGGTGTTGCTACGCTCAATTCAGGCACCTTTCCTTTGGTCATCATTGATGGTGTCCAGGGAGATCTCAACAGCGTTTCTCCGAATGATATTGCACAAATCGATATATTAAAAGATGGTTCGGCCGCAGCTATTTACGGAACTAGGGGTACCAACGGTGTAATACTGATAACCACCAAAAGTGGAAAAACAGAAATGAAGCCATCAATCGAAGTCAATAGCTATATTTCGTTTCAGAAGATAAATAAGAAGCTCCCTATGATGAATGCTGCCCAATATCTGGATAAAGTCCAACAAGGAATCCCCGGTGCAATGGATAACGGAGCCAGAGTTGATTGGATGGACGAAATATTACAGACTCCATTCAATCAGACATACAGTATTAACCTTAAGGGTGGATCAGCAAACACCAGCTACATAGCCAGCTTCGATTATACCTCGAATGAGGGAATTGTAAAACGCTCAAAAGTAGATATGATTTATCCTCGTATCAACATTGTTCACCGTATGTTTGACAACAAGCTTAAAATAGAGGCAAATTTGAATGGCTATCAAAGGAAGTACGACATCGGATACAGTAATGATGTATATCAGAGTGCATTGATTTTTAATCCGACAAGTCCTATAAAAGATGAAAATGGTAATTGGACTGAAATAGCACGTGATATGATTTTTAATCCGGTTGCCCTTCTGAACGAAACAAAAGGAGAGAATAAATCAACGAACTTAAGAGCCTATTCAGCCATAACCCTTATTCCTGTTGAGGGGCTGGATATTAAATTCCTCATCTCAAATGAGACATACAACAACTTTTCCGGATATTATGAGACTAAGAAGCATAAATCAACCACAATTAGTAAAAAGAACGGGTATGCTTCACGTTCAACAGCCCGCAATGAAAATACCATGATGGAGTTAACAGCTCAATATAATAAGCAATTCAACAATTCACACAATCTGAATGCATTAGCTGGATATAGTTGGAACAAATGGAACTATCAATCCGCTTCTATGGATAATTATGACTTTCCATCCGATGATTATTCATATAATAATATGGGGTTAGGCAATGCGCTGAAAGAAGGAAAAGAAATTCTT
>OLXA01000714.1_pt1 | contig 15154 bp, 11 predicted proteins | sample 1644551 | NCBI WGS metagenome assembly OLXA01 (sample SAMEA103958150, study PRJEB25191) | human gut metagenome | biome: human-associated habitat [ENVO:00009003]; feature: intestine environment [ENVO:2100002]; material: feces | place: Germany | collected 2013/2015 | reverse complement strand
TACACTTCCGAAATCATTCCTGCGTCTTATTCTACCATATATTATCCCAACTTCCCAGACCTGCAAAAAACAGGCGCATCTTCCTGTTGCGAAAGAATACGCCTGCTTTTCATTCACTTGCCTTACTACGCCATTTTATTTTGCTACTGCCTTAAATGCCTCATCCAGATCTTCGATGATATCATCAATATTCTCAGTACCGATGGAAAGACGGATGGTGTTCGGGTAAATTCCCTGTTCTTTCAGTTCTTCCTCTGTCAGCTGTGCATGAGTAGTAGAAGCCGGATGGATGACCAGAGACTTAACATCTGCTACATTTGCAAGTAAGGAGAACAGCTCCAGATTGTCAATGAAGTCCTTTGCCTTCTGTGCATCGCCCTTGATCTCAAAGGTGAAGATAGAACCGCCGCCATTTGGGAAGTACTTCTTGTACAGTTTCTGCTGCTCCGGATCATTGGATACAGATGGATGATGAACTTTTTCTACCTGTGGATGATTATTTAAGTACTGAACTACCTTCAGCGCATTCTCTACATGACGCTCTACACGAAGAGACAGTGTTTCCAGTCCCTGCAGGAAGAAGAATGCATGGAATGGAGATAAAGTTGCACCGGTATCACGAAGTAAGATAGCGCGGATCTTTGTAACAAATGCTGCCGGTCCTACTGCCTTTACAAAGCTTACTCCATGGTAGCTTGGGTTTGGCTCAACTAAGGATGGGAACTTGCCGCTTGCTTCCCAGTCAAACTTACCGCTGTCTACGATCACACCGCCAATGGTGGTTCCATGTCCGCCAATGAATTTTGTTGCGGAATGTACTACGATATCTGCTCCGTGTTCGATAGGGCGGATTAAATACGGGGTACCAAATGTGTTGTCAATAATCAAAGGTATTTTGTGGCGGTGGGCTATTTCTGCTACTGCTTCTATATCAATGATATTTGAGTTCGGATTTCCCAATGTCTCGATAAATACGGCTTTCGTATTTTCCTGAATGGCTTTTTCAAAGTTCGATAAATCACTTGGATCAACGAATGTTGTTGTGATGCCATAACTGGGTAAGGTATGAGCCAGTAAGTTATAGCTTCCTCCATAAATAGTTTTGGCTGCCACAATATGGTCGCCTGCACGAGTGATGTTCTCGAAAGCATAAGTGATAGCAGCGGCACCCGAAGCAACTGCCAGCCCTGCTACTCCTCCTTCAAGAGCGGCTACGCGTTGTTCAAAAACTCCTTGAGTGGAGTTGGTCAGACGACCGTAGATGTTTCCCGGGTCCTGCAGGCCGAAACGTGCGGCTGCGTGAGCGGAGTTGTGAAATACATAAGAAGTAGTCTGATAAATAGGTACTGCACGGGCATCTGTTGCCGGATCTGCTTGTTCTTGTCCTACATGAACCTGTAATGTCTCAAAGTGTAAATTCTTTCTTTCCATAATCGTATGCTTTTTAAGTTTAATATTCTCTCTTTATTTTCTTGCAAAGTTATGGGATGTAGATATATCGAACAATATATAGTAGAAATATAGAAAATAATGCTATTTTTGTATCGTTATACAGAATAAGGCAACTGCTTTATTCTTAAAAATCACCTGTTAGAAGAATATTTTTCTTATGGATACTTTTGAGAAATTGGATAAAGTGGATTTGCAGATACTCCGTACTCTGCAAGAGAATGCCCGATTGACGACAAAAGAGTTGGCTGCACGGGTGAGTCTTTCATCAACTCCTGTCTTTGAACGGCTCAAACGGCTCGAAAGCGGCGGATATATAAAGAAATATATTGCTGTGCTGGATGCTGAAAAGTTGAATCAGGGATTCGTCGTGTTTTGCAGTGTGAAGCTCAGACGGCTGAACAGGGATATTGCAGCAGAGTTTACGCGAATCATACAAGATATTCCTGAAGTAACCGAATGCTATAATATATCGGGAAGTTATGATTATCTGCTCAAGATTCATGCTCCGAATATGAAGTATTATCAAGAGTTTATTCTAAATGTACTGGGCACTATCGATAGTCTGGGGTCATTGGAAAGTACTTTTGTCATGGCTGAGGTGAAACACCGGTATGGGATACATATTTAGTGCTCTAAATATGTTATGTAGCATACTTAACTTCTTTTTGCACATTCATAGCTCCATTTTATAGCAACATCCCTAATTTTATCCAAAAGCTGGAATGGTATTTCAAATATGGAAAACAGATTGCCAAATATGGAAAATACAGAGCAAAGTCTGGAAAAAACAGACGATAATTATAAAGTGCCCAATCTGGAAAAAGGCATTGCGGTGATTGAATATCTTTCTTCGAGATCGGAAGGAGAAACATTGCAGGCAATCAAGGTGGCACTTGATATATCACAGACTACCGCCTACCGTATCTTGAATACATTGGTACGTTTGGATTATCTTTCTTTCGATGAAGATACGAAGCGGTATAAATTAACCCGGAAATTGTTAACTCTGGGATTCCGTTCGTTGAATGAACATAATCTGCTGGAAACAGTCTTGCCACATTTACGTGATTTGAGAGACAGGGTGAAGGAAACGGCCTGTTTTGGCGTATTGGGCGATGAAAAAGGCATTTTTATCGAACAAGCTAGAGGAGATCACGCTTTTTGCTTTGTCCTGTCACCCGGTAAACCTTTTGAACTGCATTGTTCTGCGCCGGGAAAAGCAATTATGGCCTATCTGCCGGTCACTGTCCGGAACCGTTATCTTTCTTATATGACTTTCCCTCGTTACAATTCCCGTACTATCACTTCGCGCGAGGTTTATCTGGAAGAATTGGAGAAGGTTTATCAACAGGGATACGCTTTGGACAATGAGGAAGAATTGAGCGGGGTGATTTGTGTAGGCGCACCTGTCTTGAATTATACAGGATATCCTTGTGGCTCTATCTGGATTTCGGGACCGAAAGACCGTTTGACGGAGGAACAGTTGCGAAGTACGGTGCAGATTATCAAAGAGATAGCCGGACAAATCTCAGCAGAACTAGGATATAGAAGAGTATAACAAAAGATCATGCTATAAAAATACGAAACATTATGATAAGGAACTTTTTGCTAATTTGCTTGCTCGGTTGCGGCATATCTTTGGCAACAGCCGGAAACCCTCCTTTCTTTACTACAGGTACTGCTGTTAACGAGAAAGGAGAATTATTGATGACCCAGAAAGGAACCAGACAGTTGGATGTATTTGCTGCCGACGGGAAAACTTTGCTCCGTTCGTACCCGTTTAAGGAAACTCCCACAGGAGTTTTACTTGATGGTGATAAAGCGTATGTGACTACTTTCGAGAAAACCGGGCGGTTGGAGGTCTTGTCGTTGAAGTCGGGACAGATAGAAGCAGCTATTCCTACCGGTTCGGGAGCTTGCTATCCGATATTCTCGGCGGACAAGAAGCATATCTATGTATGTAATCAATTTGCAGGTACAGTAAGTGAGATAGATCCGGCAACGTGTAAAGTTGTCAGAGGCGTGAAAGTCTTACGCGAACCAAGGTCCGCTATATTCAGTAAGGACGGACGATATCTATTTGTGGCTAACTTTCTGCCGGCACAAAGGGCGGACTTGAACATAGTGGCGGCTTGTGTATCTGTAATTGAAGTGAAAAGTTTCACTAAAGTAAAGGATATCCAACTGGCAAACGGCAGTAATGCTTTGCGGGATATGTGTATTACTCCCGACGGTAAGTATATTTATGTATCTCATAATTTAGGGCGTTTTATGGTACCTACCTCTCAATTACAGCAGGGGTGGATGAATACAAGTGCTTTCAGTATCATCAACGTAGAAAAGCAGGAATTTGAAGGAGCCGTATTGGTGGACGAACCCGACCGGGGCGCTGCCGGTGTGTGGGGGATTGCCTGTGATGAGAAGCACATCTACGTAGCCCATAGCGGGACACATGAAATAAGCGTAATCGACCATTCCCGAATGTTGGATAAGTTTCGGAATTATGCGGATAAAGGTCGTTTGGACTATGACCTGACTTTTCTTTACGGACTCCGCAAAAGGATTCCTTTGCAGGGCAACGGACCACGTCATCTTCTTCTCTCGAATAATAAACTGATTATTCCTACCTATTTCGCCGATGTATTAAATATGGTAGATCTGAATACGTTCTCGGTAGCTGCCGTTAATATGAATGTGGGGCGTACCGAGACGAAAGAACAAAAAGGAGAGAAGTACTTTAATGATGCGGGACATTGTTATCAGGGGTGGCAAAGTTGTAACGGATGTCATCCCGGAGACGGCCGTACGGACGGTATGAACTGGGATTTGATGAACGATGGAGTAGGGAATCCTAAAAACTGCAAGAGCCTGCTTTATAGCCACGTGACGCCTCCCAATATGATTTCGGGTATTCGTGCCAAAGCTGAAGTAGCTGTACGTGCAGGATTCCGGTATATTCAGTTCTATGAGCCGGAAGAAGAAATGGCCGAATGTGTGGACGCGTATATGAAGTCTTTACGCCCGGTTCCGAGCCCGTATTTAGTAGATGGAGAATTGTCGGAAAAAGCGAAGGCGGGAAGAAAAGTCTTTGATAAGTTGAAATGTGGCGATTGTCATAACGGTCCTTTCTATACGGATCTGAAAATGCATCGGATTGGTGAAGATGTCGAGTTTGAGAAAGGATGGGATACACCTACACTGGTAGAATGTTGGCGTACGGCTCCTTATTTGTTTGACGGACGTGCTGCCACTATGCAAGAAGTGTTCGAAGTTCACAAGCACGGAATTGACAAGAAAGTATCCAAGAAAGAAATAGAGGAATTAACTGAATATGTAAATTCTCTTTAAGAAGAAAGTGTATGAACTATTGTGATAAAATACATTACTCCCTGTTGACTGCTTCCCCGGAAGATTTTCCGTCGATGATAGACAGTTTATTGTCCCGGTTGCCCGAAGAAGAACGTATACTACGTTTGGTCTTGTTCGGTACGCCGGTTTTAAAAGATGAATATGTCACTCAACGTCAGCTATTCAAAGCGAAAGCGCGCCATTTCTTTGGAGACAGCGAACCGGCTCTTAGTTATGTTCTGCAACCCGTACCGGATGCTCCTTTAGTCATGGAAGTACATAGCTATCGTCCTGAAAGCGATGAACGGATTTTGTATCGGCATTATGATAATATTCCTTACGTATTGTTGGAAAATGAGTCGGGACGTTTCATGTTTGCCGGAGGATTTCAGGGCGATGACCCTTGTGCAGATATGGAACAGCGGTCGGTAGAGGCCTTCCGCCAGTTGAAGGGAGTTTTGGAGAAAGAATCGTTTCCTGTCAACAGCATTATTCGTCAATGGAATTATATAGAACAAATCACCGGATATGACGGAGCCGGCCAACATTATCAGTCGTTCAATAATGTGCGTACAGCGTTTTATGCAGGAAGTGATTGGTCGAACGGCTATCCTGCCGCTACGGGAATCGGGATGAACATGGGAGGTGTGCTGATTGATGTGGATGCGGCAATGTTTCACACTCCTGATGTTTTTGCCACTCCTATTGATAATAAACTGCAAGTTGCTGCCCACGCCTATTCCGAGCAGGTGCTTGAAGAAGCCCGGCAGAAAAAAACAACCCCGAAGTTTGAACGGGCCAAGAGTATGACTTTCCGGGAGCGACGTCTGGTTTATATCTCCGGTACAGCCGCAATCAGAGGAGAAGAAAGTCTGAAGGGAGTCGGTTTGGAACGTCAGTTGCAGATTACTATGGAGAATATCGCTCAATTGATAGATGATGCCCGTTTGGTTATGTTACGTGTTTACCTGAAGAACGAGTCTGATTATGAAGAAGCTCGCAGGGGACTTGAAAGTTATGGACTGAATATTCCTGTTTCCTATTTGCGGGCCGGTGTATGCAGGGAAGAACTATTGATTGAAATAGAGGGAATAGCGATAGATTAAATACGGAAATAATATTAATAATAACAGATAAAGCTATGACTAATTTGAAAAAGTACACAAATGCCGATTTCTACAAGAACGGTGTATTTCAGCAAGAGATTGCCATAGAGGCAATGAAAGAAATGTTTGTCCACTATAACATTCCCTTTACCGGATTTATGGCCGAGAATATGTGGGTAACGGATTTTGGTCTGGGAGACTTTGAAAATGTGGGTATGGGAGGTATCTTTTGGGTGAATGACCCGAAATATGGTTACTTTGCTCATGCCATTTATTTGCTTCCGGGACAGATGATTCCTGAACACGCTCATGTGAAAACAGACTTTCCGGCCAAACATGAGTCATGGATGGTGGAGAAAGGTTGGGTTTATAATTTCTCGGAAGTAGGAGAAACGACTCCGAATGCTCCGGCGATTCCCGCCACGCATGGGCCTGTCAAAAGCAAGAATTGCGTGATACAGAAAGTAGGCGATATTTTGCGATTGAAAGAAATGGAGACTTTTCACTTTATGATGGCAGGTCCGGAAGGTGCCGTTGTTTGTGAATGGGCAAACTATCACGATAATGCCGGACTGCGTTTCACTCACCCTACTGCTACGTTATGAAAAACTGGTACCGCATATTAATATTGTTTTTAGTATCTTCTTCTTTGCTGACTTTTACAGCCGCAGCTCAACAGAAGAATACTGATACTGAGCGCGCGCTCGTCTTGAAACTGGCTGCCTACTTGAAGGATTCTTCTTACATAAAGAATACGATTCGACAAATAGAGACTGAAAAGAAAGTCGAAACCCAAATCACCGGATATCAAAAACTTCATAAGCAAGTGCAACGTATGCTTCTGTTGCAAAGCGAATTGAAGTGGCTGAATATGGAAGCGATTCGTCTGGCTTATGAGGACATGAAGCGGATCGAAGGCTTCGATGCAGTAAAGTACCTGCCTATTTTGACCGAACTGGAACAGCAAGTAAAGCAGGGATTCGGCAATATATATAGCGGTGATGAGGCTGTTTTGGCAAATGCGGAAAAGGCCGTAGCCAATAAGCGTGCTATTTTACTGGCCAACCCATTGTTGAACGGCGATAAGATATTGACCGTTCGTTATCAACTGGGAAACAGGGATCGTCGGGCAATGGCTCCCGAACTGGGTACGCAGTCGAACAACTGGAGTAATCAGGAATCAGCCCGCCGGAAAGGTTTTAACGCCGATATTGTTGAGTTAAGTAATTTGCGTGATGAAGTACAAATCCGCACTATTTATAAACCTGACAATACTTCTTCCATTGCCGATTTGAAACTGCATTGGGATGGAGACCGTGCGATGTTTACCCAGACAATGTCTGACAATCGTTGGAATGTGTTTGAAGTAAAACTGAATAACGCCGATTGTAAGAAATTGATTGATAATCCCGAACCTGATTTGGAATTTTATGACGGGACTTATCTGCCGGATGGACGTATCATAGCCAATTCGAACATCGGTTACCAGGGAGTACCCTGTGTCAATGGGAGCGACCCTGTAGGAAACATGGTACTTTATACGCCGCAGAGTAAAAATCTCCGCCGTCTGACATTTGATCAGGATGCAAACTGGAATCCGGTGATTATGAATAACGGACGTGTGATGTATACTCGTTGGGAATATACTGACCTGACTCACTATTACACCCGTATTGTGATGAACATGAATCCTGACGGGACGGAGCAGAAGGCACTGTATGGAAGTGGTTCAATGTTTCCCAACAGTACATTTGACGTGCAACCTTTACCCGGTTATGCTTCTGCCTTTGTCGGAATCATTTCGGGACATCACGGGGTGGCACGTTCGGGACGTCTTATTCTGTTCGACCCGGCAAAAGCGCGTAAAGGAGTTGCCGGTATGTTGCAGGAGATTCCTCATCGCAACCGTCCCATCGTTGAAGAAGTGAAAGATAGGTTGGTCGACGGGGTATGGCCTCAATTTATCAAGCCTTCTCCACTCAATGATACTTATTTTCTGGTTGCCGCAAAATTGGATAAGAATGATTTGTGGGGTATCTATCTGGTAGATAAGTTTGATAACGTGACTTGTCTGCATAAAATGGAAGGGGAAGGATATATCAGTCCGATAGCCGTGCGCAAAACGGTGACTCCGCCTGCTATACCCGACCGGGTGAAACTGGATGATAAGCAGGCAACGGTCTTTATACAGGATATTTATGAAGGTGAAGGATTGAAGGGGATTCCGCGTGGAACGGTGAAGTCGCTCCGTTTACACGCTTATGAGTATGCTTATGTCCAGACACAATCTGACCATAACTGGCATGGTATCCAGTCGGGTTGGGATATTAAACGTATGTTGGGTACCGTACCGGTGGAGGAAGACGGCTCGGTTATTTTTAAAATTCCTGCCAATACTCCGGTTTCTATCCAACCCTTGGATAAGGATGGAGTGGCTGTACAATGGATGCGTAGCTGGCTGACAGGGCAACCGGGAGAGATTGTCTCTTGTGTGGGATGTCATGAAGATCAGAACCAGATTGTAATCCCGAAACGTGTGATTGCTTCACAGAAAGCACCGCATGCTCTCACTCCCCCGGAAGGAGGAACCCGTTCATTTACTTTTGATCTGGAGGTACAACCTATTTTGGATCGTGCCTGTATCGCTTGCCACAATGGTGAGGGAAAAGCATTCGATCTGCGTGGGGGCAAGAAAGATGGCAGGGGATATGGAACATCCTATCTCAATCTTCATCCTTATGTGCATCGTCAGGGCGGTGAGGGAGATATGGTGGTACTTTATCCTTATGAATATCATCCTAATACCAGTGAGTTGGTCCGTCTTTTGAAAAAAGGACATTATAATGTGCAACTGACGGATGCGGAGTGGAGGAAAATTTATAACTGGATTGACTATAATGCTCCCGACAAAGGATATTTCAATGCTAATGTTCTGAAATCGTTCCCGTATCAGGGATACGACCAGATAGAACGCCGCAAGCAACTGACCGATAAATATGCGGGCGGTGCCGGAGTGGATTGGAAAAAAGAGATTGCCGATTATGCTGCCCAACTGAAAAACAAAGGTGAGATAAAACCGGTAATGCCCAAGAAGGTGAGTCCTGTGAAGGAGAAAGTCCTGAAGGTAAAAGGGTGGCCGTTTGCTCCGGACAGGGTAAAGGAAATGCTAGCCGATGAGAAAGAGACCGTTAAGGTGTTGGAAATAGCTCCGGGCGTTCAAATGACATTTGTACGTATTCCTGCGGGTGAATTTGTTATGGGCAGTTACCATGGGGAGCCGGACACTTATCCCACTACCAAGGTGAAGATAGATAAAGCGTTCTGGATGGGCGAACTGGAAGTGACTAACCAACAGTATAATACTATATTCCCGCAGCATGACAGCCGTTATGTGGATCAACAGTGGAAAGATCATGTCGTTCCGGGGTATCCGGCTAATAAACCGGAGCAGCCTGTTATCCGCGTAAGCTATAATGACGCAATGGAATATTGTAAGATATTGAGTCAAAAGACCGGACTGAACATTACGCTTCCTACCGAAGCGCAATGGGAATGGGCGTGTCGTGGAGGAAGCGACGAGGATTTCTGGTTTGGTAACTTGAATGCGGATTTCGGTAAGAAAGATAACTTGGCCGATGTGACAACCAACAAGTTTGCAGTGAGTGGAGTCGATCCGCAGCCGATGTCTCCCGAATCGCCCTGGTACAAGTATTATACGTTCCTTCCTAAAGCAGCCAATGTGGATGACGGAAGTTTGGTGCAGGTAGGAGGAAAGAAGTATGAGGCAAATCCGTTCGGATTATACTGTATGCATGGCAATGTTGCCGAATGGACGCGTTCGGATTATGTCCCTTATCCGTATAAAGAGAATCCGAAAAAGGTTTCCGAATATAAAGTGGTTCGTGGCGGTTCGTATATTGAACGGCCGAAATATTCCACAGCATACTCACGTAAGGGATTCTATCCTTATCAATGTGTGTTTAATGTCGGTTTCCGTGTCATTATCGAAGATTAATCGAATATACTAATGAAAGCTACTCTGAAAAGACTGATTTCCTCTTCAACAACGACTATTGTGTTGTTGCTTGTATATGGCGCAGGTTTGGCGATTGCTACTTTTATTGAGAAGTATCAGGGGAGTGAAGTAGCCCGATCGGTGGTGTACTGTTCTCCTTTGTTTTTCCTTCTTCAATTTTTGATAGTACTCAATTGGTTGGCTATCGTTATCAGGCAACGTTCGCTGAAAATGCGCAAATGGGGAATGTTAGTTACTCACGGGGCTTTCATTCTAATTCTGCTGGGAGCATTGGTATCTCATCTTTATGGTGAGGAAGGTATTCTTCATTTGCGTGAGGGAGAGACGAGCAATCGCTTCGCTGTCCGTCACGCCGGTGAAGTGACTTACCATACGCTGCCTTTTAGTGTGGAACTGATAAATTTTACATTAACCCGTTATCCCGGTTCGTCCAGCCCGTCTGCGTATGAAAGTGAGTTGCTGGTACATCTGGATGGAGAAGTCATTTCGGAACGGGTTTATATGAATAATGTGCTGGATGTGAAAGGTTATCGTTTCTTTCAGGCTTCTTATGATCAGGATGAACAGGGTACGGTGCTTTCTGTCAACCGTGATGTGGCTGGACGTACCATCACTTACACCGGATATGCTGTTCTGTTGCTCGGTCTGGTATTGTGTTTTGTAGACAGGCGTTCACGCTTTATGTTACTCAGCCGGCGGTTGAAGGAGTTGCGTTGTTCGTTCTTTCTTATGTTGTTGACGCTCTCTTCTTTGACGGTTCATGCCGGTGAGACCTCGGTACAAGCGAGGGAGGCAGTGCTGAAAGACATCATTGATAGCGGGCATGCTGCCCGTTTTGGTGCATTGCCCCTTCAGTCGGGAAGAGGGCGTGTACTTCCTGTCAATACCTTCTCGTCTGAAGTATTGAGGAAACTGCATAAGTCTGATTCCTTTTATTCTTTAAATTCCGACCAGTTTCTTCTTAGTGTTTTGACAATGCCGGAACGTTGGACGTATATTCCATTTATTGCTGTTCCCGGCAAGGAATTGAGTGACTTTTATCAGTTGCCGTCCGGACAATGCGCCTATATGGATGTATTTGATGCGGACGGGAATTATAAATTGCAGAAGAAGTTGGAAGAAGCATACGGTAAGATGCCTGCTGCGCGGACTCGTTTTGATAAAGACCTGATTAAGTTTGACGAGCAGATTAACATCTTTCATCAGTTGCTTAATTGGCAGCTGTTGAATCTCTTTCCGAAAGAAGACGACCCGCAACATACGTGGTATGCTCCGGGGGATGATTTGTCGGCTTTTTCGGGAAAAGACTCGATGTTTGTCTCCCGGGTGTTGGCTTGGTATGTGGAAGAAGTACAGACTTCCTTGCAGAGTGGCGACTGGACAAAGCCTGATGAAATAGTAGGTATGATTTCCACTTATCAACAGGCAAAGAATAAGATAGCCGGTGTCACTTCCGGGAAAATGGAGGCGGAGATAAAATATAACCGTTTGGATGTGTTCAGCCAGTGCAAGAAAGGATATCTGATTTTTGGCGGGTTATTGCTGGTGTTTGCTTTTGCTTCTTTATTCAAGCGTGCCCGTTGGATGCGTTGGGCAAGTCGGGCACTTGGTGTGGCTGTCCTGGCGGTTTTTCTTTTCCATACGTACGGAATGGGGATGCGCTGGTATATTGCAGGATATGCTCCATGGAGCAATTCATATGAAACAATGGTCTACGTTGCCTGGGCTACGGTTTTTGCCGGTTGGCTGTTCGCGCGTCGTAGTCTGCTGACTTTCGCTTTGGCTACGTTGTTCGGTGGAGTCATCTTGTTTGTATCGGGACTGAACTGGATGGACCCGCAGATAAATCCGCTTGTTCCTGTTCTCAAGTCGCCGTGGCTGATGTTTCATGTAGCTGTTATTGTAGGTGCATACGGATTCTTCGGTATCAGTTGCCTGCTCGGACTGGTCAATCTGGTGATGATGAGTCTTAAGAAGGCAGTGCTGGCACAGCGGATAAAAGAATTGAGTATTATCAACGAAATGTCTCTTCTGATTGGACTGGCTTTGATGACGATAGGAACATTTCTTGGAGCTATCTGGGCTAATGAGTCGTGGGGACGTTACTGGGGATGGGACCCGAAAGAGACGTGGGCGCTGGTTACGATGATCGTTTACGCCATTGTCACTCATCTTCATCTGGTGCCGTTCAGAAACAGCCTATGGCTGTTCAACATAGCTTCGGTAGTCGCTTTTTACAGTGTGTTGATGACGTTCTTCGGAGTGAATTATTTCCTGAGTGGTATGCATTCCTATGGACAAAACGACCATGTCGGAGGAATGTTTGTCTATCTTTTGCTGTCGGCACTTTTGGTCGCGCTGATTGGATTTATCTCTTTCGCGAGAAGGCAGAAACAGAATAGCTAATCGAATGTAATGATGTGTAGTATGAAGAATTTTATATTGTTAGTTGCTTTATTCCTTGTTGCACCGTTTGCTCAAGGCAGTTCCCCTCAGCATCTGTTGGTCGGTGGTTCCGGCTGGAATAAGATTGCCATAATCAATAAAGACACAAAAGAAATAGTCTGGGAATATCCTCTGGAAAAAGGCTGGGAATGTAACTCGGTGGCAGCCACGAAAGCGGGAGAAATTCTTTTTTCCTACTCCAAAGGAGCAAAAATGATAACCCGTGACGGGCGGGAACTCTGGAATATCGCCGCACCCGCAGGATGTGAGATGCAGACGGCACGTATATTGCCGGACGGTAATGCATTAGTAGCTTGGTGCGGTCATCCGTCTACCATTCTGGAGGTAAATATGAAAGGAGAGGTCCTTTCTAAAACCGAGTTTGAAACAGGGATCGAACGTCCTCATGCACAATTCCGTCAAATAAACAAGAATAAGAAAGGCAATTATCTTGTGCCTTTATTTGCCACTTCGGAAGTGCGCGAAATTGCCCCTAATGGTCAACTGCTGAATAGTGTAAAGCTCTCCGGTACTCCTTTTTCCTCTGCTTTTCTGGACAACGGAGACTGTCTGGTTGCTTGTGGAGACGCTCATTGTTTCGTGCAACTGAATCTTGAATCGAATCGGATTGTTCGCCGGGTGAATGCCAATGACATAGAAGGTGTACAACTCTTTTTTGTAGCCCAACTCTTTCCTTTGCAGAATGGGGGACTTTATATCTGTAACTGGCAAGGGCACGACCGCGAAGCCGGTAAAGGGAAACACCCCCAGTTGGTCGAGATTGATTCGGAAGGCAAAGTGGTGTGGCAACTGAATGATAAAGTTAAATTCGGCATGATTTCTACTATTTGTCCGATTCGAGAATAGTGTCGGACCGTTTATTTTGTACATTTGCCGGGTGATATAAATCCTATTCTTCTAACGCAATGAAATGGCAACTCTGTAAATAGCTTCGCTTATATGGATGGTGAATAACGGAAAGAGCTGTTGTCCCCAACTGTCTGTGGCTTTACATAAGTCGCAGGGTGTTTTGTCAGTCTATATCGGAAACTATATAAAAGAAGTTATAATACAATGAATACGAAAGTATATCCTCGCACCAATGATTTTCAGACTATCTATCTGAATACAGTCATAAAGAATCCTGCCATTATTGTAGGCGATTACACTATATATAATGATTTTATAAATGACCCGCTTGATTTTGAGAAGAACAACGTTCTATATCATTATCCTATTAACAAAGACCGGTTGATAATTGGTAAGTTCTGTTCTGTTGCTTGCGGAACCAAGTTCCTTTTTAACAGTGCGAACCATACCTTGCGTTCTTTATCCAATTATACATTCCCTCTTTTCTTTGGAGAATGGGGCTTAGATAAAGAAGATGTCGCTTCGGCTTGGGACAACAAAGGTGATATAGTGATAGGTAATGATGTGTGGATCGGGTATGAAGCAGTTATCATGTCCGGAGTGCATGTTGGGGATGGAGCGGTCATAGCATCACGGGCAGTAGTTACGAAAGATGTGCCTCCTTATACGATAGTAGGAGGAACGCCTGCCAGGGAGATACGGAAACGTTTCGATACCGATACAATCACTCAATTGCAGGAATTGCAATGGTGGAATTGGAGCATGGAAAAGATATCGAGATGCCTGCCTTGTATAATGGACGGGAAGATGGATGAATTGTTGGAATTTCGACCATGACTTGATTGAAACATGATATGTTTTTCGTTTCTTCATACGTCCGATAAGCTGATTAGTAATGGTCGGCTCTGCCTCTCTGGTATCGGGTAAAACATTGATAAATAACCTAATTTGAATCAAACATTTTTCCATATCGGTTCGTTTAATAAAAAACGAACTTAATATGTGTCAGGTATGAAATCTTTTATTTTAATGGTGATAGCCATGGTGTGTGTGGTTTCTTTGGAAGCACAGAATAAGTCTTTTTATGACTTCACTGTGAGAACAATTGACGGTAAGGAATTTCCTCTTTCATCTTTGAAAGGGAAGAAAGTGCTGGTAGTGAATGTAGCTTCCAAATGCGGACTGACTCCACAATATGCCAAGTTGCAGGAATTGTATGAGAAGTATAAGGATAAGAACTTTGTTATTATCGGCTTCCCTGCTAATAATTTTATGGGGCAGGAACCGGGAAGTAATGAGGAAATTGCCAAGTTCTGTTCATTGAACTATGATGTCACTTTTCCGATGATGTCCAAGATTTCTGTTAAGGGCAAAGATATGGCACCGCTTTATCAATGGCTGACAGAAAAGAAACTGAATGGGAAACTGGATTGGGTTCGTTGCCCCCAAAGAGAGTCCGTTCTCCGAGAAAATCCTTACTTGGATAGAGAAGAAATAAGGGATACTTTCTTCAACTCCTCTTCAAAGTTGGGAGTGAAAATGCCTTTGCCTAAGTTCTCTTTTATTTCTTTGACCGTCCAAAACCGTCCTCCGTCCAGTTCGTCGCTGGGGTGGATTTCACCGTCGTAAACTGTTTTATGAACAAATACGAGCTCTTTTTCACGTTCGGACTCGAACACATAATGAGTCAGAAGCTCAGGAGTAAAGTCCGTGATGCCTAACTCCTCACGGACTTCCCGCTTCAGAGCTATTTCTACACTTTCTCCTAAATCAATATGTCCGCCTACGGCTGTATCCCATTTCCCGGGCTGGATGTCTTTCCATTCGGGACGTTTTTGTAGATACAACTCTCCTTTGGTATTGAAGATGTGCAGGTGGACAACCGGATGAAGCAATC
>OLXA01000712.1_pt1 | contig 15215 bp, 9 predicted proteins | sample 1644551 | NCBI WGS metagenome assembly OLXA01 (sample SAMEA103958150, study PRJEB25191) | human gut metagenome | biome: human-associated habitat [ENVO:00009003]; feature: intestine environment [ENVO:2100002]; material: feces | place: Germany | collected 2013/2015 | reverse complement strand
TCTTCAAAGCTGAGACGATTTATTAAAAACGAACTGGTAAGATGGTTATTATAGTAGGATTTTATATCTTTGTCCTGTTCGTAAACGTTTGTAAGCATGAAAGACCGGTACCTGCTTTTTGTAATCTCTTTGCTGTTCTGTTGCCTTCTGCAAGCGCAGGAGAAAATAGATTCTTTACTGGTAGTTCTGGACAGGACAATTGAAAACACCGCTCAATATGAGCAGGCCAGACTGAAACGCATTGATCAGATTAAAGAATATTTCCGGACTCGTAAAAGTACTTCTCCATCTGATGAGTACCATATCAATCAACAACTTTTTGATGAATATGAAGCGTATATTTGCGATTCAGCAAGACATTATATCAATCGCAATATCGAGATTGCCCTTCAGCACAACAATCAAGACTGGCTGAATGAGGCCAAACTGAAGAAGGCAAGTATCTTGGGAAAGACAGGTCTGTATGCAGAAGGCGTGGCCTTGTTGAAGTCTATAGATAGCAAGCAACTTTCCAGAGACCAACTCATTGAATATTACATCACTTTTGAAGATATTTATCTCTATCATGCAGAGTATGCGATGGATGACGAATATCAGATTGAATATCTGAATAACCTGTATATCTACCGCGACTCTGTATTGCAGATGGTAGAAGAGGGGGCTTATCAGTATGTCATAGCTTATACTCCCGAACTTCTGCAACAAGGAAGAGGAGAGGAAGCCATTGAAATGTTGGAAGTTTATCATCAAAAACTTTCACCGGATACACGGGATTATGCAGTGGTGACCTCTATTCTTGCCTTTATCTATCAGAGTACGGGACAGCGGGAAAAGCAAAAAGAATATTTGATAAAGAGTGCAATTGCCGATATTCGTGGTGTGGTGAAAGAGAATAATTCCTTGCGTGCATTGGCGGAACTGTTATATGAAGAGGGGCAGTTACAACGGGCGGATGTTTATATGAAGCGCAGCATGGAAGATGCCAATTTCTATAATGCCCGTCTCCGGAATGTGCAGGCTTCAAGGATGCTCCCGGTCATAGACCATGCCTATCAGGTGGAGAAACAGAAGCATCAGCAGGTGTTACAGATTTTCCTGGTTGTTACCAGTTTGCTGACGCTATTTCTGGCATGTGCGGTCTGGTATGTAATTCGTCAGGTGAAGAAGCTGGCCCGTGCGCGACAGGATTTGCTGGCAATGAATGAAGAGCTGAAACTTCTGAATGAAAGATTGATCGAAGTAAATCAGAGACAGCACGAAACGAATGATTCACTGACGGAGGCTAATCATATTAAGGAGGAGTATGTCGGCCGATTTATGGGATTGTGTTCCACATACATTGACAAGTTGGAGGGATACCGTCGGATGCTTAACAAACAGGCAGCTTCGGGGAAGGTGGAAGAACTCTATAAAACGTTGAAATCGTCCCGTTTCATCGATGAAGAACTGAAAGAATTCTATCAAAACTTCGATAATTCATTCCTTAGTATTTTCCCTGATTTTGTGAAACGCTTTAATGAGTTGTTGCCGGAAGAAGAAAGAATTATTCCTAAACAGGATGAACGGCTGACAACGGAACTTCGTATATTTGCCTTAATTCGTTTGGGAATTACGGACAGTGCCAAGATTGCAGGCTTCCTGCGTTATTCCATTACTACTATTTATACCTATCGTTCCAAATTGAAGAATCGTTCTCTTTGCCGTGATAATTTTGAGGAAGAGGTGATGAAGATTGGGTCTTTTGCTGGTTAGTGAGCTATATGGTATAGTAATGAATTTGCCCACCACAGATTAACACAGCTTCTCACAGAGTTTAATCAATTAAAATCAGAGAAATAAAATTCTGTGGAAATCTGTGTTAATCTATGGTGAATTAATTCATACCCCCTCCGAAATAACCCAAAATCCCGTTTTTTCTATTCTGCTTTCTTTGTTTTCATTTAGTTTTTTAACGCCCTTTATTTGTTTTATCTCGCTGATATATAATATTTTGATCCTTTTGTTAATCTAGATTTTCTTTAGTCCTCTTTTCTTTCCCCCTTCTTTTTACAGACATTTGCACTGTCGCCTCAACCTGTGGAGGTGAACAGAATGATTGCTAATCTAAAAACTAATAGTATGAATGTAAAAAGAACAAAGTTATGTTTGTGCCGGTCTCTTCTTCTTATGGCCGGATTACTTTTTGCAGTGGCATCCTTTGCCCAGGATTTAACCGTGAAAGGAAAAGTAACGGATACCACGGGCGAAACTGTAATTGGTGCTAACGTAACCGTGAAAGGTACAACTAATGGTGTCATTACCGATATTGACGGTAACTATACTTTGTCGGGCGTGAAGCCTTCTTCCGTCCTTGTTTTCTCCTTTATTGGCTACAAAACACAAGAGATCCCCTGTAGTGGACGTCAGGAAATCAATGTAGTGCTGTCAGAAGACGCTCAGGCACTGGATGAAGTCGTTGTGGTGGGCTACGGCTCATTGAGCAAGAAAGAGCTTTCCAGTTCCATTGTGCAGGTAGACAGATCGAAGTTCCTGCAAGGTTCCATGAACAATCCGATGGAGATGCTGACCGGTAAAGTTGCCGGTTTGACCGTAAACAATACGGCGGCAGCCAATCCGAATGCAAGTTCCTCTCTTCAGATTCGTGGTGCAACATCTATTTCGGCATCCAATGACCCGTTGGTGGTAATTGATGGTGTGGCAGGTGGCGATATCCGCAACCTGGCAGCACAGGACATTGAGTCGATGACCGTACTGAAAGATGCCGCTTCCGCTGCCATCTACGGAACACGCGGTGCCAATGGTGTGATCCTAATCACTACCCGTAAGGGAGCCGGAGAAGCCGGACGTGCCCAAGTGACTTACGACAGCTGGTTCGGTGTGAACCTGGCAAAGAGCGGTCCGGATATTTTGAGTGCAGACGAATTCCGTCGTTCCCGTCGTGCAACGGATTATGGGTATTCTACTGATTGGTATGACCTCTTGCTGCGTGATTTCTCTTATGATAACAACCAATATCTTTCTATCGACGGCAGTACCAAGAACGGATACTATGGCGCTTCTTTTAATTATAAGAAAGCAACCGGCCTCGATCTGAACAGCAGTCGTGAAGAATTCGGTGGACGCTTCGTCCTGAACCAGCGTATGATGGATGGAATCGTAGAACTGAACGGTTCACTCAACGCCCGTCGCGTGAATGAAGTATGGGGTAATGATGGTATGTTCGATACTGCCCTGAGCATGAACCCTACCATGCCTTTGTATAACGAGGATGGAACTTACTTCCAGCCTACTTCTCCTACCGGAGCACGCAACCCGGTGCAGGAACTGAAAGAAATCGACAATAACGGTCAGCGTGTTTACCTGCTGGGTACTGCTGAGGTGAAAGTCAACCTGATCCGTTCGGAAAAGCAAATGCTGAATACTTCATTGAGCTACTCTTTGCACTACAACGATCTGAAACAGCACTATTATACCCCTTCCACTGCCGGTGAATCTTACTGGAACGGTTATAACGGACGTGCAGAAGTGACTTACCAGAAGTGGTACACGTCCCGCCTGGAGTGGTTGGGTAACTACTCGTTGGATCTGGGTGATCACAACTTCAAGGCAATGGTAGGTTACAACTATGAGCAAACCACCTGGGAACGCCTGCAAGCCGGAAACAGTGATTTCAATTTCGATGATATTCTCTGGAATAACCTTGGAAGCGGTTCTTATCTTGCTAAAGGAAAAGCAAGCATGGGTACTGGTAAATCTCTTGCCAAACTGATCGGTGTCTTCGGACGTATCAACTATAATTGGAAGAATCTGTTGATTGCTTCCGCTTCCATCCGCTACGAAGGCTCTACGAAATTCGGTGCAGATCATAAATGGGGTGCTTTCCCATCTCTTTCTCTTGCCTGGGAAATGGCGAATATGGGTTTCCTGAAAGACCACCAAAACATCGTTCAGAGTTTGAAACCCCGTGTTTCCTATGGTGTAACAGGTCGTTCGGACTTCGATTGTTACCAGTCATTAGCCACTTACGGCTCTCATAAAAATGCCCAGTTGAATGTTACGGATACCTATCTGATGGACGGTGCCTGGGTAACAGGTTATGCTCCTTCAGTGAATGCCAATTCCAAACTGGGCTGGGAAAAGAGTGTCAGTATGAATATCGGTGTTGACTTTGCCTTGTGGAACAGATTGCGCGGTTCTGTTGAATGGTTCGACCGCCAGTCACGCGACTTGCTTTATAACTATACGGCTCCACAGCCTCCCTACATCTACTCTACAATTCTGGTAAACGTAGGAACCACTGTGAATCGTGGTATCGAAGTTTCTCTGGAAGGCGACGCTTTCAAAGGAACTCCCGTTGAATGGACAACGGGTATCAACTACTCTTACGGCACTACGAAACTGGATAAACTCTCCAACAGCCTGTACAAAGCTTCTTATGTGGAACTGTATCAGAAGCCGGGTGTAGGTACCAGTGAATACTTCTTCCGCGTGGAAGAAGGCAGCAAGATCGGCCAGTTCTATGGCTACGAGTATGCCGGTGTAGAGAATGGGGATATGATGATTTATACCGATGAAGGCGAAAAAGTTCCTGTATCCAAGGCAGATGTGAAGTACAAACGCCATATCGGTAATGGTACGCCGACCTCTTATCTTTCCTGGAGTAATACGCTCCGTTATAAGAACTTCGACCTGAGCCTGATGTTCAACGGTGCTTTCGGTTTTGAAATCTTCAATATGCGTCGTTACGGAATGGGGCTGAAAGGTTGTGGTACGGACAATGTGCTGCGCGATGCTTATGGAAAAGATGCGGATATTACAACCGGTGGCGGTGTAATCTCTTCTTTCTTCCTTGAAAAGGGTGATTACTTTAAGCTGGATAACCTGACTCTAGGATATACCATTACCCCGAAAGAAAACAAGTTCATCAAAGGTATGAGAGTTTATCTGACAGCTAAGAATCTGTTTACGCTGACCGGTTATTCCGGTAACGATCCCTCAGCCGTTGCCATCAACGGACTGACTCCGGGTGTAGATACGAACAGTGCCTATCCTTCGGCTACTCAGTTGAGCGTAGGCTTGAATATCCGTTTCAAATAGATATAGTTAACAAGGTTGCAGTTAACAAGGGAACGAGGATAATAGTTTCGTTTAGTAAGAGAGTCATTTCCCCTTGTCAACTTGTCGCCTGAAGCCTTGTCAACTCCTTTAATAACTAAATACAGAAAAGAATTATGAAATATCTGAAATATAAATGTCTGTTGGCAATCATTCTGGGTTGTTCATTGAGCGGTTGCTTCGACCTTACGGAAGAAGTGTTCGACCGTGTAGACTCCGGCGTCTATTATCAGGACGAGAATAGTGTGAAGAGTGCGGTAGCTACTATTTATTCCACAGGTGCTACCAGTTATGCCGAATACTTCTGGTACATGCAGGAATTTCCTGCCGATCAGGTGACCTGGCGTGTATGGAATGGCGGTCAGTGGGGATATGATGAAGGCGAAAAGTTTATCTTCTCCATTCAGAACTGGACTCCCGATGCCAAGATTATCCGTAGTGCCTGGGAGAATGCATGGACCACTATCGGCCTGTGTAACACCTTATTGGCTGATATGGGGAAGCTAACTTCTGCCGACCTGAAGATGACTGATGAGAAACTGAAAGCTTATGAAGGCGAAGTACGTACACTCCGTGCCTGGGCTTATTACAATATCTTTGAAATCTGGGGTGGTGCATTGCCGCTGAATATTGAACCGGCCACCGTAGACGGTGAATTGCCACCCACTGCCGACCCGGACTTCGATACAAGTTGCAAGAAGATTTATAACTTCATTGCTACCGAGCTGGATGATTGCTACGAAGGAATGGTCGAAAATCAGGTGAACCGCATGAACAAGGCTGTGAACCGTATGATCAAGGCCCGTCTGTTGCTGAATGCCGAAGTGTTCATCAAAGAAAGCCACTATACCGAATGTGCCGAACTGTGCCGTGAAATAATCAGCGGTAAATATGGAAAATATGAATTGGCAAAGGATTACCGCGATATTTACTCTATCAATAATACGGAATGTCCCGAAGTCATCATGGCTTTTGCCTGCGAAGACGGTAAACTGAATATGGGATGGATGCGCATGACTTTCTATCCTTATAATATCTGGGATTATTTCGGAGGCACTTACAGTCAGAGTGGTTGGAACTGTACTTGTCTGGTTCCTTCGTATGACAATGCGGGAACGGTGAATGAATTGGGAGGTACACAGGGAGCTACCTGCTTCCTCGATGCGGCTTACGGTGATAAACTGGGTGCAGTCTATGAACGCTTCGACGACCGCGACATCCGTAAAAAGAACTATAATTATGATAAGAAGAACGGCTACAGCGGTATCTTCCTGAAAGGTACCATAAAAGCTAACTATGGTAAGGGTGAAGCCTTGAAAGCCGATGCCGACCGTGACGGACAAGACTTGGCGTATGTAGACCAGGTAGGTACGTTTATGAACCTCGGACGCAACCTGGAAACCGTCATGTCACCGCGTTGGGGTGAGACGAACTCCGGCCTCCGTCTGGTGAAGTATCCGGTATATCCTACTTCCGCAGCCATCGACTTTCAGAACATCGATGAAGTGGAATTCCGCCTGAGCGAAGTGTACTATATGCTGGCTGAGTGTGAAATGCGTGCCGGACAAGCCAACAAGGCCAAAGAACTGGTGAACGAAGTACGTAAACGTTACTTCAGTGCCGGCGACTGGGCAGACGTGAAAGACAAACCGGGCCGTGGCTTCACTGCTTTCGATATGGACTGGATGTTGAGTCAGTGGGGTGTTGAATTCCTGAATGAAGGTCGCCGCCGCCGTACAGACCTGCGTCGTTTCGACAAATTCACGCAAGGCCAGTGGTGGTTCTTCGGACGTGCCACGGACAATGGTCAACTTTATCCCGCCAAGCGTGATCGTAAATATGAGTGGTATCCGTTGCCTGCTTCTGCATTGCTTGTCAATCAAGGACTGATACAGAACCCGAATTATAAATAACTCAAAAACAGAAAATCCATGAAAAAGATAATTTATTGGCTGTTTATGTTGCCGTTGTTTGCTCTGCTCAACGGGTGCGACGATACAGATACGATTATATTCGATGATGAACTGCCTCAGTTCGAAATCAAGGCGAACGCTATATTGCTGGAAGTCATCATGCCGAAAGGCAGTGCTGCCGATGACGAATACTACATTGTGGGCGACTTCAACGGAGGAGCCGAAGCTGCTGTAGGTAATCTGGAATGGCAGTTGGAGAAAGCTACCGGTAGTGAATCCAAGTGGGGAATCTATCTGCTACCTTCTACTTTCAAAGATGGAAAGACACTGGCAGACGGTTTTTACTTCGTATCGGCCTCGAAAGGTGAAGAACGTTCGGTGAAGAATGAAGCTGTGGTGCATCAGTTGGATGTAAAGGTGGGAACCCGTACCAATGTATGGGTAGACCGCTGGGAGGCTTACTTTAATACGGAAGAAGAAGGACATGATGGCTTTGTGGTTTATGTGGCTGATAAGTCCGGTTGGGATAATCTTTACTTGTACGGTTGGGCCGGTGCCGGTGATGTAACACCTGCTTGGCCGGGTATTGCGGTGAAAGGTACGGAAGTGATCAATGGGGTTACTTATAAATACTTCGATATGGGGAAAGCTCTGGATGGTTATGAAGGTGTGAATCTAATTTTCAATAATAATGATGGAAAGCAGTTTGACGGTCCGGTGGTGACACTCAACAGAAACTTCTACTTCCGCATTACCGATAAAGGCTTTGAAGAGATAGACCCGGAAGCAAGTTATTGCATCTATGTGGATGACCAGTCCGGTTGGGAAGATCTGGCACTTTACATCTCCGGGGCAGGTGATAACAATGAAGACTGGCCGGGACTTGAACCTGCCGGAACGAAGGAAATCAACGGAGTAGTTTATAAATACTTTGAAACCGATGTGGAATTGATGAATCAGAGTCTGAAGCTGACATTTAATAATAACAAAAAGGAAGACGATCCGGGACTCGTGCTGTCTTTCGTAAAGAACATCACTTTCAGCCGCGATTTCTATTTCAGCATAACTCCTGAGAAGTGTGAGGAGATAGATCCTGCAACACACGGTACAAGCTATTCCCTTTATGTGGAGGATAATACCGGTTGGAATGCGTTGGCGCTGTATGGCTATGGAGAAGCGGCTATTGGTAGCAGCTGGCCCGGCATACAGGTTTCAGAAACGAAGGAAATCAACGGTACAACGTATAAGTGCTTCCATTTGACACCGGCTTGCACAAATAAGAATATCAACCTGATATTCAATGATAACGGCGTTGGAAATCAGTTGAAAGACTATAATCTGACGATAGATCGCGATTACTATCTCCGCATCTCGGAAGAGGGTTGTAGTGAAATAAAAGATTGCACCGTGTATGTACAGGATAACTCCGGTTGGGAAGCTTTGACTCTCTATGGCTGGGGCGACGCTGCAATTGGCGACAGTTGGCCGGGCATACAAGTAACCGGAACGAGGGAGATCAATGGTGTTACTTATAAGTACTTTGATTTATCGGAGCACGTGGGTAAGTATTCGAATCTGATTTTCAATAACAATGGAGGCGGACAGCAAATAGAAGATGGCGGGCTGTATACAGCATTGATAGGAGATATCTACTTCTCTATCACAGCTACTTCTTATGAAAAATTGCCCAAGCCCTAAGATGCTTTGAGTTTCAAGATGGGAAACCGTTTGTTTCATGCCTTGGAACAAGTAGTTTCATTACTTGAAACTCTCTGTTTCACACCGAGAAACTCTTGGTTTCATTGCTTGAAACAGATTATTTGAAATTATAATTTATACTATCTCAATTAATTAAATAGATATGAGAATAAAGGATATCCTTAAGATTTTGTGCTCCAGCCTTTTGCTGTTGAGCTTTACCGGATGCAGTTCGGATGATGATCCTGACATGCCGCCTCCCGCAGATGACATTACTACAGACGGAATGGTGATTTATGAAGCCAATCCGGCACTCTTCGGTGAAACGCAAGCACTGAATGGACTGACTGCCCAACTGCCGCGTATCAAAAAGCTGGAAGCCAATGTTCTTTGGCTCATGCCCATTTTCCAGCAAGGTGAAAAGAATGCTGTCGGTTCTCCGTATTGTGTGAAAGACTATCGGGCTATTAATCCTGCCTATGGAACACTGTCCGATTTGAAAGCATTAGTCACGAAGGCCCATGCCGAAGGTATGTTGGTAATCCTGGACTGGGTAGCTAACCATACCGCCTGGGATCATGCTTGGACCACGGAACATAAGGACTGGTATACGCAGGACGCCAACGGCAATATTGTTTCTCCCCCCGGAATGGGTTGGGACGATGTGGCTGATTTGAATTATGACAACACTGCCATGCGTGCCGCCATGCAGGAGGCTATGCTTTACTGGCTGACCGAAGCTGACGTAGATGGATTCCGTTGCGACCATGCCGAAGGTGTGCCCAATGACTGCACTCTACGATGCAGGTTTTGATATGCTGTATGCCTGGAACTTCGCTTATAAACTACAGGATGTATATGCAGGAAGCGCTTCTGTGGCTAATTTGTATGATACACATCGTAGTGAGCTTGCTTCGGTAACAGATAAACGGTTACTTATGCGTTATTCCACCAACCATGATATGGCTTCCGAGAAATCGCCCGTGCAGGCTTATCAAACCAAGGAAGGTGCTTTCTCAGCCTTTGTGGCCTCTATTTCTATGGGTGGCTGCCCAATGATTTATAGTTCGCAGGAACTGGCTTATGACAAGGCCCTCTCTTTCTTTGGCTATCAGGCGATGGACTGGAACTCTAATGCCGATTATCAGGCGGATTATACCAAACTGATGCAGTTGTATCGCAACTCTCCCGCTTTACAGAATGGAGAGATCAAACTTTATCAGACGAGTAAAGCGATATGCTCTTATCGTATTTCCAGTACGGAAAAGATACTGGTACTGATAAATACCAGTGGCAATCAGGAAAGATTGAATCTGCCTATGGAGCGGGTAGGGGATAGTGCGAAGAATCTCTGGACCGGAGAAAGCACCGTGTTGCCAAGAACGATTACGTTGGAGCCCTATCAATATTACATCTGGAAAATAGAAGGATAATATGAAGAAATATATATTTGTTGTAAGCCTGCTGTGTCTGCTTGCTGCCTGTACAGGTAAGCGGCAGGGCGAAGCGGCGGTGGAAATTGCGGCATTGCCTGCTGTAGAAGATGTGGTGATGTATCAGGTCAATCCGCGAGTGTTTGCTCCTGAGAAGTCATTCAAGGCGGTGGAACGTCGCTTAGATTCCATTCAGGCATTGGGAATCAACGTGGTGTGGTTTATGCCGATCAATGAAGTGGGGCAGGAGAAATCAGTGAATTCCCCCTATTGTGTGAAGGACTACAAAGGAGTGAATCCGGAGTTCGGTACACTGGATGAGTTTAAGGCCTTGGTTGCCACTTGCCATCAGAAGGGGATGAATGTGATTATCGACTGGGTAGCCAATCATACTTCCTGGGACAATGCTTGGATTGCCAACAAAGAATGGTATACGCAGGATGAGGTCGGAAACATAATCTTTCCTGCCGGAACCGGTTGGAAGGATGTGGCTGACTTAAACTTTGATAATCAGGAGATGCGCCTGGCAATGATTGAAGCCATGAAGTTTTGGGTTACTGAAATCGGCATTGATGGCTTCCGTTGCGATGCGGCGGACTTTGTTCCTTTCGACTTCTGGAAACAGGCGCTCGATTCTTTGCGTGCCATCCCCGAGCGTTCGTTGCTGATGCTGGCTGAAGGGAAAAGACGCGATCACTTTGATGCAGGTTTCGATATGAATTATTCCTGGGACTTTCTGGAGTCACTTCGCGATGTATTCGTAAAAGATGCTCCGGCACAGGAACTGTTTGCTACGGATAAGGCGGAGTATGATACTATCCCCGTAGGAAAAGTGAAACTGCGTTTTACCACCAATCATGATGAGTCGGCAAAGATGTCGCCTATTAAAGAATTCGGAGATATGCGCGGCTCTATGGCAGCTTTCGTGCTGACTACTTATCTGCATGGAGGAGCGTTGATTTATGGTTCACAAGAGGCGGGTTATCCCGAAGCTATCAACTTCTTTACGTATGTTCCGGTGGATTGGACGGGGAACAGTGAACTGTATCAGGAATACTGCCGTCTGATGGCTCTTTACAACGAGTATCCGGCTATCCGTAAAGGGGGATTGACAACATACCCGCAACCCGATGTGCTACTATTTGAGAAACAGGATGGTAAAGATCGTGTGTTGGTTGCTGTAAATGTACGTAATCGTGAAGTAAATGTGACGCTTCCGCAAGAGTGGAACGGACATCCAAGTAAAGATATGTATAGCGGAACAGAAGAGAAGCTGGAAGCAGAACTGAGCCTGTGCCCTTATCAGTATCGAATCTTTAAGTATTGATAATATGATGATATGAATGATAATTTATCAAGTTCGATATAATTACGAAGTATTTATAATATGGAGTAACTGTAATATGGAGTAACTTAATTCTCCTCCTCCCAAGATGAGGGGAATTGGGATAGTTCTGTCTTTCAATGTTCGTCTTGTAAATTATCAGTTTATGTATAATACTAAAACCATAATAGAATATGAAACATTCTCTTTTTATTGCCTTTTTCCTTTGCCTCGGTTCGTTCGCCTCGGCCCAGCAACTCACTTCTCCTGACGGTAACCTGTCATTGGAGTTTATGGAGCAGGCAGACGGCGTTCCGGCATACCGGCTGGACTATAAAGGCAACCCCGTTTTAACTTCCGGTCGTTTAGGTCTCCTGACGGAAGAAGCCGACCTGACCCGAGGATTCAAACAAACAAACCTTGAACGTGCTTCTGTTGATAACTACTGGAATCCCGTTTGGGGTGAGTACAACCGGGTACGGAATCATTATAACGAAATGACCGTCACCTTAGAACAACCGGAAACGGGACGTATCCTAAATATCCGTTTCCGTCTGTTCAATGATGGTCTGGGCTTTCGCTACGAACTGCCTTTGCAACGCAAGATGAACTACCTCACCGTAAAAGATGAAGTAACCGAATTCAATCTCACGGGAAATCATAAAGCCTTTTGCATTCCCGGCGACTATGATACCAACGAGTTTGCCTATACCACCGCCCTTCTATCGGAAATAGCAGTGGATATGGAGAAAAGAATTGCCAAGAAATCTTATGAATCTAAAGCCGAAGGCGGTCTGACGGTACAAACCCCGCTAATGATGAAAAGCGAAGATGGCATCTACCTGAATATCCATGAAGCCGCTTTAGTGGATTATGCCGGTATGTTGCTAAATGTAGATGATAAGCAGTTTAAACTGAGTGCCCACCTGACTCCCGATAAATTAGGTAAGAAAGGTTACTTGCAACTGCCCGTGCTGTCTCCTTGGCGTACCGTTATTGTTAGCGATGATGCCCGTGACATTCTTGCTTCTCAATTGATTTATAATCTGAACGAACCTTGCCAATATGAAGATACCTCCTGGATTCGTCCGATGAAATTCGTCGGCGTGTGGTGGGAAATGTTCACAGGCGAAGGAAAAACCTGGGCATATAGTGATTTCTACCAGGCCAAACCCGGCATTACGGATTATGCCAAACTGAAACCCAATGGTCATCACCCTGCCAATACCGCCCATGTGAAGGAATATATCGACTTTGCCTCCGCCCATGGCATCGACGGAATACTGGTAGAAGGCTGGAACGAAGGTTGGGAAGACTGGGCTTCTTACCGGAAAGACCGTCAGTTCCTCTTCAACAAAGCCTATCCCGACTTCGACGTTAAAGAGCTGCAACGTTACGCCAAAGAAAAAGGCGTGCAAATGGTGATGCATCACGAAACAGCCGCCAATGCTGCCGACTACGAACGCCAATTGGATGAGGCCTTCCAGTTCATGGTAGACAATGGTTATCATGCTGTGAAAACCGGTTACGTAGGTTATATCATCCCCCGTAATGAATACCACTCTTCCCAATGGATGAACAACCATTACATCCATGTAGCCCGTCGCGCTGCTGATTATAAAGTAATGGTTAATAGCCACGAGGCAGTACGCCCCACAGGTTTGTGCCGTACCTATCCCAACTGGCTGGCTCAGGAATCGGCCCGTGGCGGAGAGTTCGAAACAATGGGTGGCAATGATCCCGATCATACCTGTATTCTGCCTTTTACCCGCCTGAAAGGTGGTCCGATGGACTATACCCCGGGTATTTTCGAGACAAGACTGTCTTATTACAACGGTGAGAAACCCAACGAACGTGTGCATACCACTTTGGTGAAGCAAATGGCACTCTACATGACCATGCCTTCTCCTATCCAGATGGTAGCCGACTTGCCTTCCAATTACGCCCGTTTCCCGGATGCCTTCCGATTCATTGAAGACGTTGCGGTAGATTGGGACAATAGCTGGTACCTGGAAGCTGAACCGGGAGATTATATCACCGTAGCCCGCAAGGCAAAAGGTAAAAACGAATGGTTTGTTGGCGGCATTACCGATGAGAATAGTCGTACGGCGACGATTCCTTTCTCCTGGCTTCCGGAAGGAAAACAATATATCGCTACCATTTACGAAGATGGCAAGGATGCAGATTGGGACACCAATCCCCAAAGCTATCGTATACGTAAGGTAGTAGTGACACCTAAGAGTGTACTGAAACAGAAATTAGCCGCCAGTGGTGGCGTTGCCATCAGCATCAAAGAGGCTGATAAAGCGGAGATGAAAGGTTTGAAAACCATCCGCTAAGGCATAAAGGCATTAAATGGAGATATACTCTGCATTTAATATTAAAGTTAACAATACGAATAGGGAGGCCGGGAGGTTTCCCTATTTTTTTGTGCTTTAGGGGAGCCTTTTGAGAAATTAATTCATATTGGTACAGTAATGAATAAAATGCTGAATAATACTATCTCAATTCCCCTCCTCCGACGGAGGAGGGGAATTGAGATACATTTACTTAATATTGGAATTATCATTTAACTCATATCCCGAAAAAAACGAATCGTCTTCGTTTGAAATAACATCATTGTATAAAAACAACGAAGGGCTTCCTCCCGGAACCCCTTTCGCTTGATGTTTGTTAAACTATCCTTTTTATAATAATCGTAAGAGAGAATCTTAAAGTTTGTACAAGCTCTTCTTCGGGTAATCCAGTTCCGGATTTCCTTTGTAGCCTATCTTTCCGCTGCCGCTGGTGCGTGCTTTCAGGAACTCGGTTGCAAAACATTTGATGCTGCCCGAGCCTGCTACACTGGCGGTAACGCGTTGAGCCTCGTAACCTTCTGTAAGTAAATCGCCTGATCCGGCTACGCTGTAAGTAGCTGTTTGGGTTGTACCGGTAATAGTTGCCGAGCCTGATCCGGCCACACTTGCTTCCGTGCCCGTAGCTGTTACATTTCTCAATACCATGTCACCCGATCCTGCAACGGATACTTTCAGGTTATTACAAGTAATATTATCAGCATTGATATCGCCCGATCCCGCTACAGATACTTTCATATCATTGCATTTGATGCCACTGCCTTTGATATCTCCTGAACCGGCAACATTGATTGATAAATTGTCATTAGTCTGGAGACCGTTTTTCAGGAAGACATCCCCTGAACCGGCAACAGAAATCCCATTCAGAGTTTCGGCAGATACACGTACTTCCAGTTTCTTGTAAGACACATTGACATCCTTCTTGAAACCTATATATAAGGTGTTGTCCTTTACTTTAATATCCAGCAAGTCAACAATATTGTCCGAGGTGTAGACTTCTACTTCGGGGCGTCCCGACTTTTGAGTAAACGTAACATCGGGGCTACCGGCTACACTGATTTTCTTGAAGTTATCTACCTTGATGTCCTTTGTTACGTATTTGTTGCTGGCTATCACTTTTTTACTACCCCAGTTGCCTGAACTGTAGTTCTTGCTTTGTGAGCACGCTGTTGTACTAAGGATTAAACAGATGCATGTAAGGAGGCTTGCTAACTTTTTCATAACTTTTTTAGTTTTATAATTATTCATTTATATTATTCCTGTTTATCTATTAGACGTAAGTTACTTAAAAAAGGTTGCATACTTTTTTCTCTTTTTTCAGAAACTTTTTTGGCAACGTCCGGTTGCATCTTATAGGTCAATATTCATGCCAATTTAA
>OLXA01000708.1_pt1 | contig 15275 bp, 9 predicted proteins | sample 1644551 | NCBI WGS metagenome assembly OLXA01 (sample SAMEA103958150, study PRJEB25191) | human gut metagenome | biome: human-associated habitat [ENVO:00009003]; feature: intestine environment [ENVO:2100002]; material: feces | place: Germany | collected 2013/2015 | reverse complement strand
GTACATCAAAGTCATCTCCATATGTCTCATGAATCGCTTTTGCATAATACTCTCCGAGCTTCTTAAGCTGTGAACCAGTCACATATGCTCCCGCATTCATGAAGAATGGGGACTTTCTTCCACTCTTTAATGTGAACTCTCCAAATTTGAGCACATCGCTCTCTACCATAAAGTCAATAAATTCCTGTTTGTAAGCTTCCATTGTTATTCTTCCTCCATATTCTACAGGTGCATATACCTGATACGTTCTTTTTCAGAAAACTGCTTTATATTATTACAAATGTACTGCAACCGGCAGTTGTCCTTTACTTCTCTTTATCTTACCATAACACCAAAACATTTTCAATTTGTAACTGAAACTCACATTGACAACTTACTTTTCTAAATGCTATACTCTCAGACAGGGAATGAGGTTCTCCCTCAATTACGATTGAAACCGCCAAATGGCTGATGACTTCTGTGAATCGCACAGGGGTTACCAGCTTTTTTTATATAATCAGGAAATTTCATTTCCTGATTATATAAAAGCCTCCGGCAAGATGTGCACTGCGGCGTACAATGATGATGTTGCAAGTAACCACCGCAGGCGCTAGAATGTGCCAAGGCACATTCTTTATTCTTATCAAAAAAGGAGTTTACAATGACAAAGGAAAAACAAGAACATTTGATTTTACAGATTAAATATGCATTTCTCGCATTAATTGTAGGTATATGCGTAGGAATTGTAGATACTGTATTTGGCCGGGGACTGTTAGCAATTTCTGTCTTTCGCACCGCCCATTATCAATTCCTGCTTCCATTTCTTCCACTGACGGGACTTCTGATCATCTGGTTATATCAGCATTTCAGCAGTCTGAGCCTGAAAGGCATGTCACTGATTTTTGAAACAGGGCAGAAAAAAAGAGAAGAAATTCCACTGGCGCTTGTTCCATTAGTTATGATCTGCACATGGATAAGTGGACTGTTTATGATGATTTCCTTAACAGCTCATTAGCTTATGGAGTTTCGATATGCTTGCCGGAAGGGTTATTATGTATTGGAGGATGCGATCGTATGCAATGTAGCGATAAAGTTTTTCTCATAAAAAAAGAGGGCGTTTCATTTGTAGTAGATTCTGTTAGTTATCCGGCTTTACCGGTTCCGTTGGCAAATGCAACGGGGGCTATTGGAGATAACTGTATTTATATTGCTGGGGGGCAGGAAACTATGACAAATGAACAGTCGACCAATCATTTTTATATGCTTGATTTATTGCATAAAGAAAAAGGATGGCAGAAGATGCCCGGTTGGGAGGGACCATCGCTCGCCTATGCGGTAAGTGTGGTTCAGGGAGGACGATTCTATCTTTTTAGTGGAAGGAGTTATGCTCCGAATGAAGTGATGGTAGAATATACGGAGGGGTACGTATATGAACCAGGTAGCAGGAAATGGAGCAAAATAGCTGGTAATTTTCCTGTAATGGCGGGGACTGCTATTCCATATGAAAAAGACAAGATAATACTACTGGGAGGAGTTGAAGAAATACTACCTACATCTCCCGAGCATCCGGGATTTAGCCGTAAGTTACGAGTCATCAGTACAGAAACAAATTCTTTGGTGGATTCTTTAGACTGCCCTTATCCTATTCCTGTTACGACAAATGCGGTTTATATGGGGAATGACGTTTACGTGGTAAGCGGTGAAATACAACCTGGTATACGAACTCCCTTAATTTTGAAAGGAACTTTCTGAAAATAAAGTAAAATAACAATCTAATTAAATGCACTATGAACAATTATGAAAAATTGGAAGGTATGGTTGCGGCCACCTTCACCCCATTGGATGAGAATGGGGACGTAAATTTATCTGTTATTGATAAATATGCTGATTGGATAGCATCGACTCCTATCAAAGGGGTATTTGTGTGCGGCACAACCGGTGAATTTTCTTCATTGACGATCGATGAGCGTAATTTAATTCTTGAAAAATGGCTCGTTTCTGCCCGTAAGCGATTCAAGGTCATAGCTCATGTAGGCTCAAACTGTCAACGAAGTGCAATGGAACTGGCACGTCATGCTGCACAAGTAGGGGCCGATGCTATTGCTTCAATTGCTCCCTCTTTTTTTAAACCGGGAACAGTAGATGAATTAGTTGATTTTTTTGCACCTATTTGCCACTCTGCTGCTGGCTTACCTTTCTATTATTATAATATGCCATCGATTACAGGGGTTAATTTGCCGGTGGATAAGTTTTTGGTAGAAGGGAAAAAGAAAATACCTAATCTGGTGGGTACTAAGTTTACTCATAATAACCTGATGGAGATGGGAGTTTGCATAGAGTTGGAGCAACATCGGTTTGAAGTATTGCATGGTTATGATGAAATTCTTATTTCCGGCTTGGCTATGGGAGCTGTAGCAGGAGTTGGAAGTACGTATAATTATATACCTAATGTCTATCAGGCTATTTTTGATTCAATGAAAATGAACGATTTGGAAACGGCTCGCCACAATCAGATAAAATCCATACGTACCGTGGAGGTTATTATTAAATATGGTGGCGGAGTGCGCGGTGGCAAAGCGATTATGAAGCTGATAGGTATTGATTGCGGTTCTTGCCGGTTGCCGATAAAACCTTTTTCTGTTGATGAATATGAAAAACTAAGAGGTGATTTGGACGCTATAAAATTCTTTGAATTCTGAAAATAATAAAGAGGAGATGACAGTAAAAGTGTATTGCTGGGGTAAGCTACTTTACTTTCTGTCTATCCCCTCCAATCTAGTTAAATGCGTTCAAAATTACCTAAAATAAAGATACTATGAAAGTAAGTAAGAAAATATTTATCATATTTTCGATGATTTTGTTATTGGTGTCACCAGTCACATCTTTAGGTAAAGACATAAAATGGGTACTGGAGAGACCTGTTATTCCTGTGTTGGTAAAGAAACCGGCAAATCCTGTAATGAAGATAACTTTAATCAGGACAGATAATCAACCTTATGTTATCCGGCAAATAGATCTGGATTTATTGGGGAGCACGAATGTGGCAGATATTGTTTCTGTTGCCATATATGGTGCGAAGAAGAATGGACTGATAGATACGTCTCGTTTACTTTGTAATGCACTTCCCGCTACACAAAAAATGTCATTTACTAATGAAGTGCAGGTTAATCAGGATTCTTTGTCTTTTTGGGTAGCCGTAACATTGAAAGATACGGTTTCACTGGATCATCGTGTTCAGGTTAATTGTAACCGGGTGAAAACCACGAAAGGCAATCTGAAAATTTTGGATAAAACAAGTAAACCTTTACGAGTAGGAGTAGCTGTACGACAGAAAGGACAGGATGGATGTATCTCATCACGTATTCCAGGATTAGCTACTAGTAATAAAGGCACTTTATTGGCCATTTTTGATGCCCGCTATGATTATCCTCGTGATTTGCAGGGAAATATAGATATTGCTCTTCATCGTAGTACAGATAAGGGAGTAACTTGGCAACCCATTCAAACTGTTTTGGATATGGGGGAATGGGGAGGTTTACCACAGAAATACAATGGAGTGAGTGATGCCTGTATTTTAGTAGATAAAAATACTGGTGATATTTATGTAGCAGGATTATGGATGCACGGTCTGCTGGATAAAGACGGAAAGTGGATAGAAGGTCTGAATGAAAACAGTACGAACTGGACACATCAATGGAAAGGTAGAGGTTCTCAACCAGGAACAGGGCTAAAAGAAACTTCCCAGTTTATGATAGCAAAAAGTACGGATGATGGTCTTAGCTGGGGCTTTCCGGATAATATAACCTCAAAGACGAAACGCCCTGAATGGTGGTTATTTGCACCTGCACCCGGACAGGGAATTACGTTGACAGACGGAACGTTGGTATTTCCTACACAAGGACGTGACGAAAACGGGCTTCCTTTCTCGAATATTACGTATAGTAAAGATCATGGAAAGACGTGGGTGACCAGTAATCCTGCATATCAGGATGTTACGGAATGTAGTGTCGTACAATTGGGTGACGGCGCCTTGATGTTGAACATGCGTGATAACCGGAACAGAGGAAATAAAGACGTGAACGGTCGTAGAATCTGCACAACTATTGATCTGGGAGAAAGTTGGAAAGAACATCCAACTTCACGGAGAGCACTCGTAGAACCTACTTGTATGGCAAGTCTGCATCGACATGAGTATATGGAAGAAGGAAAGAAGAAAAGCATGCTTCTGTTTGTAAATCCGAATAATTATGGGACAAGAGATAATCTGACTTTAAAAGTTAGTTTTGATGATGGAATGACTTGGCCGGAAGAACATTGGATTCTTTTCGACCAATATCGTAGTGCCGGATATTCCTGCATTACATCCATAGATGAAAATTCAATAGGTATATTATATGAGAGTAGTCAGTCGGATTTAGCTTTTATAAAAATCAATTTAATAGAGATTTTAAAGTAAACGGACATGAATAATAAAACTTCAAATATATATCCTTGGGTAGTGGTTGGGCTGCTGTGGGGTGTTGCTTTGTTGAATTATATGGACAGGCAAATGCTTTCCACTATGCGAATTCCAATGATGGAGGATGTGCGGGAATTGGAATCAGCAGCCAATTTCGGTCGCCTGATGGCTGTATTCTTGTGGGTATACGGACTGATGAGTCCTTTATCGGGGATTGTCGGTGATCGTATGAGCCGCAAATGGTTGATTGTAGGTAGTCTGTGTGTGTGGTCAGGAGTTACTTACTTGATGGGATATGCCACCACTTTCAATCAACTCTACTGGTTGCGTGGAATTATGGGAATTAGTGAAGCGTTGTATTTACCTGCTGCTTTGTCATTGATTGCCGATTTTCATAAAGATAAGACTCGTTCGTTGGCTGTGGGAATACATATGACAGGGTTGTATGTGGGACAGGCTATCGGTGGATTTGGGGCTACTTTTGCAGCAATCTATTCCTGGCATACAACATTCCATTGGTTTGGTATTATAGGTGTGGGTTATGGTGTTATTCTGGCATTTCTTCTGCGTGATAAAGAGAGAGGAAGTGTATCAGAAAATCAGAAGATGAAAAAGATTCCTGTATTGAAGAGTTTGGGAATGTTATTTTCCAATGTCTTTTTCTGGATTATCTTATTTTATTTCTGTGTACCGGGCACCCCGGGATGGGCGGCAAAGAACTGGTTACCGACTCTTTTCTCTGACAGCTTATCTATTGATATTTCGGTAGCAGGTCCTATGTCTACTATTTCTATAGCTTTGTCCTCATTATTCGGTGTGTTGGCAGGTGGATATATATCCGACCGTTGGGTATTAAAAAATGTACGTGGAAGAGTATATACTGGTGCTATGGGTTTGGGGCTTATCATACCTTCCTTGTTGTTTATCGGATATGGTCATTCTATTTTCGCACTGGTGATGGGGGCTATGCTGTTTGGGATAGGTTTTGGTATGTTTGACGCAAATAATATGCCTATTCTCTGTCAGTTTGTGTCTGCACGTTACAGGGCAACTGCCTATGGTATTATGAATATGTGTGGTGTATTTGCCGGAGCTATTATTACGAGCCTTCTGGGTGAGTCGATGGATGCCGGACATTTGGGACGCGATTTTGCGTTGCTTGCTATACTGGTATTTGTTATGCTGGTCATTTTGGTCACTTGTCTGCGACCTAAAACGATTGATATGAAAGATTAATCCTTAATTTTTTAGTTATGTTAAATGCACAATTTTTTTATAACAGGATAACTCATATGGTAGGAATCTTGTTGATGTTTCTCTATTTATGGTATCCTTTGGTTCAGGCTGCGCCTGGCCAGTCGGGTACAAGTCCTAAAAAGATAACAGTGAAAGGAGTAGTTCTGGATGATGCTAAAGAACCGTTAATAGGGGTTTCGGTTCTTGTCAAGGGCATTGAGGGAGGAACAATAACAAATGTTGATGGTAAATTCACCATTGAGGCACCTGCTAACGGAGTATTGATATTCTCGTACATTGGTATGGATACGCAAGAAGTTGATATCAAAGGTAGGCAGGATATTATTGTAACAATGAGAAGTGGGGTAGTTGCCCTCTCTGATGTTGTAGTTATAGGTTATGGAGAGGCTTCCAGACAGACGATTACTTCTTCAATCTCTAAAGTAAAAGGGGATGTGTTGAGTGATATGTCTATCTCTTCCCCAGTGGAGGGGCTAAAAGGACGAATTTCAGGAGTTCGGGTGGTACAAACAAATAATACTCCCGGTGGAGGATTCTCTATAAAGGTAAGAGGAGGTTCTTCTATTACCCAAAGCAATGAGCCTTTGGTGTTAGTCGATGGAGTAGAACGAAGCATGAATGATATTACTCCGGAGGATATATCTTCTATAGATGTGTTGAAGGATGCTGCTTCCACAGCTATATATGGTGCACGAGGTTCAAATGGAGTTATTTTAATTTCTACAAAGAAAGGCAAATTCAATAGTGCTCCCAGAATCACGTTCGAAGCGAGTGTAGCCTATCAGGAACCGGAAACTTTACGTGATTTCTTAAATGCAGAAGAATATATCAATGTGTTAAGACCGGCTATTGCTATCAGTCCGTCTCCACAATGGAATCAAAGTTCCGGTTATTCTGTATCATCTGCCAATACAGGAAGCAGTATTTACTCCACCCGTTATTACAATGAAGGAGATGTACTTCCCAATGGCTGGAAAACAATGCCCGATCCTTTGGATCCTTCAAAGACATTAATGTTCTGTGATACTGACTGGCAGGGATTAATGTTTGGTTCGGCTCTTTGGCAGAACTACCATTTAAATATAGACGGTGGAAGTAATATAATTCGCTATAATGCCAGTGTAGGATACACGGATGATGGCGGTGTCGGACTGGCAACCGGTTACAAGCGGTTTAACTTAAAAAGTAATGCTGAAGCGAAAATTTCCGATAACCTGACTGCCAATATCAATGTAAACTTTCAACGAACTTCATCAGAGGCTTATGCTAATCAACGAGATGCCATTTCCCGTGGATTATCAGCTACTCCAACGCAAATAGTCTATATGGAAGACGGCACTCCGGCACAAGGCTACAATGCTACCTCGCAGACTCCTATTTTTTATAATTATTATAATGATGATTCCGATATAACTAAATATCTTTCTTTAGCAGGAAACCTGAAATGGCAAATTTTACCACAATGGTCTGTTAACCTGTCGGGGTCTTATTATGATACAACGAACAAACAAAGTACGTTTATGCGGTCGAATTATTATTCGCAAGCTCGTGAGGCAACTTCTACATGGACTGAAACAAACCGATTGAAAACAGAACTATATACCCGTTATAATTTCAGTATACAACAAAAACATAATGTGGATGTCATGGTAGGTTATGCTTATCAGAAAAGAGATTATGAAAAACTGTATGCTTACGGTACGGGAGGTAGTAGTGATAAGATAACCACGATTGATGCATCAGCGGAAACATTGGGTTCCTCTACTATGAGCAAGGACGTAGAAGTAGGATTTTTTGGAAGATTTAATTATAATTTTAAAGAAAAATATCTACTCACTTTGACTGGACGCTATGACGCTTCTTCTAAATTTGTGAAGGACAATCGTTGGGGATTTTTTCCGGGTATGTCTGCCGGATGGATTATTAGTGAGGAAGAATTCATGAAAGACATGCATTGGCTGGATTATTTGAAAGCCCGATTTAGTTATGGTACTACAGGAAATAATGGAATCGGAGTTAATGATGCTCTTGGAAAATATACAGCTACCTATAAATACAATGGCAATGCTGCTGTAAGAGGAACAATTCTGCCTAATCAAAATCTGACATGGGAGACTACTACCCAAATGGATTTGGGACTTGAACTGGGAGTATTGAATAACCGTGTTTATTTATCGTTCGATTTTTATAATAAAAAGACCAAAAATTTATTGTATGACATGAGTTTGCCGAATACTACCGGCTATGCGTCTATAAAGACTAACTTGGGTTCTGTACGTTTTTGGGGATATGAATTAGAGCTGACAACGCAAAACATTGATTCAAAAGATTTCAAATGGGAATCTAAATTTGTTTTCTCACAAAATAAGAATAAAGTATTGGAACTTCCTAACAATGGAATGGCAAAGAATCGCACGGGGACGAGCGACTATCCGATATACTCTAATGGTAATGGAACATTTTTTGGCGGATTGGCAGAAGGAGAGCCGTTATATCGTTTTTACGGATATAAAGCTATTGGAATTTATCAGACAGATGAGGAAGCTGCTAAAGCAGAATACGATCAGATGGCAAGAGGATTTAATTATAAAGATGGAACGACTGTTGCAGGTCGAAAATTTGCAGGTGACTATATTTGGGCTGACAGAAATAAAGATGGAGTGATAACGAAAAATCAAGATTTGTTTTGTTTGGGAACAACCGAGCCGACTGTGACCGGAAGCATTGGCAATACCTTTACTTATAAAAGCTGGTCTTTGAGTGTCTATCTGGATTATGCGTTAGGACATTCTATCTATGATGAAAGTTTTAGCAGATATTTTTATGCTACTTTCTCTACGAATTATGCATTAGCCAAAGATGTAGAGAAATGCTGGAAACAACCCGGAGATGTTACTCGGTATGCCAAGTTCTGGGCAAATGATTCGGGAACTGGACAAGGTAACTTCAACAGAGTTTCAAACGTATTTACATATAAAGGTGACTATCTATGTATCCGGGATATTGCTTTAAGCTATAGGTTCCCTAAAAAATGGATGCAGAAGATTAGCATTGAAAATTTGCAATTGACCCTGTCTGGTAGTAATCTTTATTATTTTACGGCTGTGAAAGGAATCTCTCCTGAAATAGGAACAGCTTCTACTTATAATAGTTCATATAGTAATTATCCTCCAGTGAGACGTCTGTCTGTCGCAGCAAAGGTTACTTTTTAATCATTTAAAAAAAACAAGAAAAATGAAAACCAACACAATAAAATTCCTATTATTTCTGTTGCCATTGGGATTGTTTTCCTGTATCGGAGATTTGGACGTAATACAGAAAAGTACCATAAACTCTGAAAATATGTGGGAAAATGAAGGTGATATGAAAGCTGCCATGTATGGATCTTTTTATTCTTTCAGGAATGCATATAAGACAAATTTGAGTTATTGGGGTGATTTCCGTTCAGGGCTAATTGGTCCGGGGCTTGGCAGTTTTAATGGAACTGCATTAGTCAGTAACAAAATTACTTCGTCTGAAACAAAGGGAACTAGCTGGGAACTTTTATATAAGAGTATCAATGATTGTAACATGATTCTCAAATATGTGGATGAAGTTACTTTTCAGGATGAGAATTTGCGTAATCAGATAAAAGCAAATGCTTACTTTTTGAGAGCTTACATGTATTTCACAATAGTAAGGGTATGGGGAGACGCTCCATTGATGCTTGAAGGGATTGAGTCGGACGAAGGTGATATGATGCCATCAAGAGTAGATGCAACACTTCTCTATGAGCAGGTGAAGAATGATATAGAAGCAGCTTTGGGAGTGATGCCCGCTTCTGTTACAGACCGTACTACAGGTTCGCAAGCTGCTATCAATATGTTGGCTACTGACTATTACCTATGGATGTATAAATGTAGGAATGTTGGAAAAGATGCGTTGACTAGAGCTTCAGAAGCAGTTGATAATGTATTGGGGAATAAAACTTATTCATTGCTTCCTGATTATTCAAAGATATTCGATATAAAAAGTAAGAACAGTGCGGAAATTATCTTTACTATGCACTTTGAACGTGATGAGGCTGAAGGTGGTTACCCGGCAAGTTATCTGATTCCGGATAGTAAATATACAGACGATAAGAAATACCGGGATGCTAATAATGTAAAAACAGGAAGTCAAGACCAATGGTATTCTTTAAGTAGTACGATTCAGACGTTAATTAATGAAATCAGTGAGGATGCTCGTACAACAACGACTTTTACAGTCTTCACTATTCCCGAAACCGGTAACAGTTATTCCTGGATTAATAAGTTTACGGGTGAATGGACAGATAATACGCGTTACTTTACATCAGATATTCCTATATATCGTTATGCTGAAGCTCTTCTCTTTAAAGCTGAAATAGAAAATGAGTTGAATGGAACTCCTCTTTTTTATCTGAATCAGATTGCTCAACGGGCTTACGGAAAAGAAAATTACTATCCGTCTACTCTTACTAAAGAAGAAATAAATGAAGCCATATTTAATGAACGGCTCAAAGAGTTTGCTGCTGAAGGTAAAAGCTGGTGGGATTATATCCGTATGGGATATGTATTTACTAAGATACCGTCATTACTGGGAAGACAAAATGAAACCAACATTTTGTTATGGCCTATCTCTTCAGATTGCTTTGAGAATAATCCGAATATTCGTCAAACTATTGGCTATAACTAATAATTAATACGAAATCAGATGAAACATAGATTATTATACTCATTATTTATCTTCTCCATTTTATGTACAGCTTGTGGAGATGATTTGAAATTTGGTCCAAATTCGGGGATCGTAATTCCGGAGGAACCGACAGAAGATGATCCAAAGGAAGACGAAGATCCGGAAATAAACTATCCGGATAATCGTGAAATAGTGGAAAGTATTGTATATGAGGCTGGTAAAGATAATCATATTTATTTCCGGATACCGGCACTTACCGTAACTAAAAAAGGAACGATACTTGCATTTTGTGAAGCTCGTAATACTAAGGCTGATTTTTATGAGGGAAATGAGGATAAATTTCCTGTTGTTCCGGTGGGAAGTACTAAAGATTTGGGTGATATTGATTTAGCTGTCAAACGTTCTACGGATGGTGGAAAGACGTGGGACAATATGATAACTGTCGTTGATGATTATGATAATACCTGTGGGAATCCGGCACCTGTTGTAGTTGAATCTACGGGAAGAATATATTTGTTTTGGTGTTGGGGACGTTATCCCAATCAATTGGAAAGCAAGTTCGTTTCATCTACTTCTGACGGTCATACCAGGCGTGTGTTTTATTGTTATTCGGATGATGACGGACAAACTTGGAGCACTCAATATGATTTGACAAGCCGATTGAAAAAAAGCGATTGGAGTTGGTATGCTACAGGACCTTGTCATGGTATTCAAAAGCAGCTTGCTCCTCAAAAGGGACGAATCATTATTTCAGCTAACCATCGGGATAATGGTAATAAGGACAATTATTCTCATATTATCTATTCTGATGACAACGGTTCTACCTGGCAATTGGGAGGAAGAACGGAGATAGGAGGGAATGAGTCGAGCCTGACTGAACTTGCGGACGGAAGTTTATTGATTAATATGCGTCGGGTAGTGAAAGATAATAACGGAAACGATTTGCCTTCTGAGTATAGAGCTTCAGCTGTTAGTAAGGATGGAGGTGCTACGTGGGAGAAGTCTGTTGTCAATCAGGATTTGATTGACCCTGGGTGTCAAGGTTCTATTGTCAATTATCCTATAAATAAGAATCGTAGTAATACTTTGTTATTGAGTAATACCCATCATTCTTCTTCGCGTTCCAATCTTTGTATATCCAAGAGTATTGACGGAGGTATCTCTTGGACTACCCCGCTGGTTATCTGGAGTGGACGGGCCGCTTATTCGGATATTATTACCTTACAAGATGGTTCGGTATGTGTCATTTATGAAAATGGTTCCGGTAAATTTGGAAAGGCAAATCCTAATGAGCAAATAAGCTTTTACAGAGTGCCTCCTTCTCTTTTAGGGGATAAGTTGAATCTTTAATTAATAAACGAGTAGTAATTATGAAGATAATAAAAATAAATATCACATGCTTGGTGGCACTTCTTTCTGTGTTGTTTATAGGATGTGAAGTGGACTATAAGGATATAGACACATTAGGCAAGGCAGATAGTGGTGCTTCCGAGGTAAGTATCAATCTGGATTTATTTGTGGCTGGTAGTTGGACTCCTGACCAAGTTGCCACTAGTGCCGGAGAATTGAAAGTGGAAAAGTATGATCTCTTTATTTTCAAGGTATCATCTGACGGAAACTATTTGGAATATAAAGAAATGAATATTACACCGGATGCTTCTGAAATGGTACCGTATAATCAGAGTATTAAGATTGGGAATAGAAATATTGTTTTGCCTACAGGTGGGACGAAACGGGTAGTGGTAATAGCCAATGCCAATGATAAGGTTAGTTATCCTGTTTTGTGTTCGTTGGCAGAGAGTACAAAATCAGATTTCTCCGATGTGACCGTATATGATAAATTTATCAATGATTTTTCTATAAAAGCGGATAAGCAGCAGACCTCTCCGTTTGTCATGATGGGAAACGCCTTGATTGCTAACGCGGATATGGAGAATGTCGGCATAACCTTAGCCCCGCAATATGCGAAGATAAATATAAAGAATAAAGCAGCAGGTTCTGAAACAAACGGACTTTTTATTTCTTCCGTGCAATTGAAGAATGTACCGGAAAGTGCTTATCCTTTTATTAATGATTATAGTAAGAAGACATCGCGTTTTGTCAACTATGAGGTGAATATGTTGGATAACGGAGCATTGGAGGAAATGATTCCCGATAAGTTATATCTTTTGTATACTCCGGGTACCAGCAGTGCGTCAGCTGACTATAGAGTGACTGTGCTGATAAAAGGGAAAAAGAATGGAGTTGATTTCGAGAAAGAGTTTCCTTGCTCTAATCCGATGTATCCGGGATACCTCTTTAACATGATTTTGTCATTATCCGGGAATGAAGTGGAAGCGGAGTTTGTACCTAACTGGTCTGATGGTAATTTCTCTATTAGCGGTGTGCATCTGAAAAATAATAAAATGACTTTCCCATTCACAGCTGATAAATTCTGGGGATATGAAATTTTCTGGGCTACTAATATGGCGGGAGCCGTGAGTGTGGAGAAACAGGGAAATGAATCTTGGTATAGTATTACTGTGGAGGAAAATCTTGTGAGGGTTTGTTGTTTGGAAGATAATACTTCTGGTAGGGAACGAACAGCTTCATTTGCAATCGGTCTTGGGAAGAAGAAAGAAACGGTAGAAATAGTTCAGCAATCGATGCCTTCTACCATTACGTTTAATGGTATGGAATGGTTAGACCGGAATTTGGGAGCTATTTTACCTTTAACAGAAGAAAATATAACTCATTCAGATACGTATGGTTATTATTATCAATGGGGAAGGAATGTTCCATTCCCAACTTTTGGAACAGTTAGTATTGTAGTTAGTGATCCGGGGATAACGATACAGCAGGCACATGGCATGAAAGAATTTATAGTTTCATCTTCATCCTCCACGGATTGGTATACAGCCGTTTCTGTTGCAGACAAAACTACAACTTGGGAAGATAGGACAGGAAGTTTGGAAAACCCCTGTCCGGAAGGTTATCATGTACCAAGTTACAGAGAATATCAGACGATTTTACCATATAAAAACTCTGCAGGCATTGGTAATTTTAGTAACGTTGATTTTAAAATAAATTCGGCGGAGATATTGGATGATACCGGGACACTTTATGATGCGCTTTATGTTACATCTGCTAAGGATGAGGCTACTATTTATGCTATAAAGAAATATCAGACTGATGGTGCGTACTATTTGAGATTACGTCGTATAAAGACGGACTCCGGTATTTATCTTCGCATTGACAGATTGCCCGGTAATGCGCAGAGTGACTTTGTTGGTGAAAGTGCCGATGCTAAACTATCGTCTGCTTCGGCTATCTTTAACTCTGCAACAACAGGGATGGAAACCATTTATTTTCCGGCAGCCGGTAGACGTAATAATAAAACCGGTGAACTAGTTAATCAAGGAATAAATCTGTATAGTTGGGCCGCTACTTGCTGGGATGTAAGTTCTTCTGGTATTTATTTTGATCCTTTAGATGGGAATACTAGAATTTATTGTATAGCACAGGCTAGGTCTTTTGCCCAAACAGTTCGTTGTATTAAAAACTATTAGAATTGATGTTTATGAAAACATTTACATTATTATTTATAATATATATGTTGAGTGCTTACGGCAGTTATGCCGTAGCATTTGACAATGTCGTAGGAAAAATTACTTGTGGTCAGAAACCCGTTTCCAATGTTCTTGTTTCTGATGGAGTAGAAGTGGTGAAGACAAATGCTGAAGGATATTTCCATTTTAATTCGAAGAAAGAAGACGGATATGTGTTTATTTCTGTTCCAGGTAACTATGAAGTAGATCATATAGGCATTATTCCGAATCATTTTGCTCGTTTGAAGAAGGGATATAGTGAAGTGGACACTGTGAACTTCCATCTGACTAAAAGAGAAAATAAGGATTGTGAAATTTTCATGTTTACGGATATACATCTGACAAATGACCGTGTTGACAATGACTTACCGCAATTTGGAAAGACTTTTTATCCAGATATTGTATCACAAATAAAAGCCCGCGCAAATAAACCAGTTTATGCAATATGCCTGGGTGATATGACTACTGATGTGAAATGGCATATCAATCATTATGCATTACCAGAATATTTGGAAACGATGAAAGATTTTCCTATTCCCGTATATCATGCCATGGGCAATCATGATAATGAACGCAAGGTGATTGAGAATATATCCGATTGGGATTTTTATGGTGAATCAGTTTATAAAGATGTAATAGGGCCTAATTACTATTCTTTTAATATTGGTGCGTGGCATGTTATGATACTGGATAATATCATAACAGGTGGTCCGGTGAAAAAGAATGGGAAGCTGAATTATCAGTTTACCTATCGTATAGATGACCAACAAATGGAATGGATAAAAAAAGATTTGTCTTTTATGCCGAAGAATACTCCCATTATGGTAGGTATGCATGTCCCTCCATTAAAATACACAGGCATGAAAAATGGAGTGTTGGAAACTGACTATGACTTTGAGAATGCAAAAGAATTTTTGGATTGTTTTGCTGAATTTAATCAGGTTCAGATTTTCGCAGGACATACACACAGAAGTAGTAATTATGTTTATGGTGATAATATCACTCTTCATAATTTACCTTCCGCGTCTGCTGTTTCTTGGAAAATAAATGGAGAGACTAGTCGATTAATTAGTGAAGACGGTTCTCCTGCCGGATATTGGATTATAAAAGTAAAAGGTGATAATCTCCAATGGCAGTTTAAGGCTGCTGAAAGAGATTTGGAGAAGAGCCAATTCTTTGTATATGATTTGAATTGTGTCCCAGAACAATTTGGCGGGAGCAAGGATTCTAATGAAATATTGATAAACATTTATAATTGGGATCCTGACTGGAAAGTAGAGGTTACAGAGAATGGGCGT
>OLXA01000704.1_pt1 | contig 15307 bp, 9 predicted proteins | sample 1644551 | NCBI WGS metagenome assembly OLXA01 (sample SAMEA103958150, study PRJEB25191) | human gut metagenome | biome: human-associated habitat [ENVO:00009003]; feature: intestine environment [ENVO:2100002]; material: feces | place: Germany | collected 2013/2015 | reverse complement strand
CGAATATCGCCCCGCACACCGTGCGGAGCGACTATCTTGCCAATAACTATTTCTTTATCCATGAGCTTACTCGCGGAAAGCAATAACCTTTCCGTCTTCAGTAAGAATTTCAGCACCCATCAAAGCATCAAGATTGGTACCTACTGTAATTTCCACAGTACGTTCCAGAGTACCGTGACCAATTTCAGCACCCATTTCTAATGCTTCGGCGCGTTTCAGTTTTGCTTCTGCTTCATTTTTTGCAGCCAGACGTTTATTACGCTCAGCATCGATTTGTTCGCGCAAAGCCGGAAGTACGCTCAAATCACTGGCAGCCTGACTAAGAGCTTTCTTAGCCTGGAATTCGAACTGTTCAAGGTCCAATTCCATTTTCTTTATAGTATTTTGGAGATCTCCAATAATTTTCAATTTCAAATCTTCGGTTACTTTAGCTTTAACTGCAACAGGAACCCTGACATACATTTTATCCATTGTTATACCATCCTTGATCAGATAATTTCCACGATAACCTTTACATTTTCGCGTGTTGCAACTGCTTTCATAACTGTTCTAATCGCTTTTGCGATACGGCCCTGTTTTCCAATAACTTTACCCATATCCTCAGAAGCAACATGGAGGCGAAGCACCGTTGTTGTACCGGTTGTTTCCTCCTCCACGACTACTGCAGACGGATTACTTACAAGAGACTTGGCCATTACTTCTACCAATTCTTTCATGTAAACACGCCTCTCTTATTATTTTGCTGCTTTAGCTTCAGCAAATTTTTTCATGATGCCGTCTTTGCTGAACAAAGATTTAACGGTATCGGTCGGTTGTGCACCTTTGGACATCCAGTCGATTGCTTTTTCTGTGATGACGTTGGTAACATAGCCTTTTGATGGGACCTGTTTCCCGTTTTTGATAAATGGAGCGTTGTAATAAATGCCTTGGCCTATTAAAATTTCCGAATAATCAAATCCGGTAGGAGCGGAAGTTAGATGCCACTTTCCGATTATTGCTGTTTCATATCCGGCTTTTTGTAAAAGTTTGGGGTATGTTTGCTGGGAACCATCAAATGTGGAACTGTTATCGGTGAAACCATTAGCATGACTATGTTTACCGGTTAATATACAGGCTCGACTAGGTCCACTGATGGAATTGGCAACAAAGCTATTGGTGAAACGTACTCCCTCGTTTGCCAGTCGGTCTATATTGGGAGTTTGTATGAAGCGTTTATCATAAGCACTGATTGTCTGGTAAGAATGATCGTCAGACATGATATAGATGATATTCATCGGCTTTTTTCCTGCTATCTGCTCTGAATCTGTTTTTTTGATGTTGCAGGAAGTCGTAGTTATTAAAGCAGAGAATGTGAATAATAATTCTTTTTTCATTATTTAGACTTTTATTGTGTTCGTGATTAAGGAATTTGTTTGTTACAGGGTTTTAGCCTAAAATTTGTGAGGAAAGACTTTCTCTTTTATTAGGCTAAATCCTGTAATCAAGTAAATTACCAACCGGGGTTTTGGACCCATTGGTTACCTGTAATCGATAGCATACGAGGTTGTATGGGTAATAAATAATCTCGTTCCGGATTGAATTGCCATCCGTTAGGATAATGCTTATTATTGAACGGTATGATATAGCGTTTGGAGTCGGAGGGCGTACCTGTTAAGAAAAGATTTTCACCTTCTTGCAGGCTTTCTCCATAAGCGGTTTCCAAAGAGCTCCCTTTGAATAATGCACCTGTTGGAGTTTTTCCAATAATGAGGATGTCTGCGGCGGCCCAGCGCAAGATATCTTGGAGCCGGCTTCCCTCTAAAGCTTTTTCTATGCGTCGTTCTCTTCGTACTGCTTGTATATATTTATCCAATTTATTAAACGGATAATCGGGATCGGTATTGAACTCTCTGTCGAAATCCATCTCGGGCATGCCCACACGCTCTCGAAGTGGCCTTAAGGCTTCTTTTATTTTGCTAGCGTTAGCCGCGCCATCTAATTCTGCCAGAGCCTCAGCGTAGTTTAATAAAATATCGGCGTAACGGAATTGTATAGCTGGCGCTTGGCTTTTGCCTTCCCCATCTATAGTAGGAATATAAGTCGTATTATATTCTACGTATTTTAGGATAGAATAACCTGTCGTATTTTGATTCCGGCTTTCCTCATTCAAAGGAGGAAGTTTGAATACGAATTCTCCATTTGGACGTAAATCTTGTCCTGGCATGCAAATGGTCTGGGATAATCGTGGGTCTCGTAAGTCCGGACTCAATTCGTCCCCGTACATTACCTTTGCTTTGTCTCGTTCGGAACCGACAAAAGGTTTTCCTTCTTTTGTTAAATAATCATCAACAAGAGAAGCGGATGCCCCACAAGTGCCACCTCCTTTATTTAAATAACGTGTTACGGAATGGCCGATGTTATTGGCGGCATCATATTTCTTCCACCATAAAACTTCTGGATTATGTGAGAGATCCAAAGTGATGAACAAGTCTCGATAAGCGGTATTGGGATCCCCTTTTGAGATGCTCCATACCCCTTCGTCTATTACATCTTTAGCGGCATCTGCGGCTTGCCGTAGATAAGAGCTGATTTTCTCATCAGTTACTTTTTTATCATAGAATGGCGTGTTTTTCGCACGATGGTATTTCTCCCAAGTACCTTCAAATAAAGCGACCTCACTCTTAAGCGCTCTTGCTACATCTTTGTGTACACGCATTGTCGAGCTATTGGTTTGAGTGTTTAGATGCTCGATCGCTATATCTAAATCCGCCAATATACTATCAGCGACCTCAAGCCTACTGTTTCGGGGACGTTCCATCTGTTCTTGAATCGGATCTAATACTTTCGTTAACCAAGTGACTTCTCCATAATTAACGAATAACCTATAATAATAGCAGGCTCTGAAGAAATAAGCTTCTCCGATGCATTGCTCCATTTCCGGACCGATCTCCTCGCAATTATCGAGGTTGTTGATTAAGAAGTTTAGACTTCTGATATGTTTATACTCTGTTAATTCGACAGCGGAACTTAATGTGGTTTCTCCCGCAAGACGTGTGTCTATTACATTACTCTGCATATTATCGCTATTCAAGTCTCCAAAGGCGATACCCGTTGGATTTCCAATGCTGTTAGATTGTTCCTTTATGGCAGAGTTTGCCACATCTTTGTCATTAATTTTAAGAGTTGATTCATAAAACTGATTCAGATACTTGGTGATTTCTGTTGTACTGGTGAAAGAATTGACAGAAGACAATTCTCCTTCCGGATATTTATCCATGTCGAAACAGCTACATAGCCCTAATAGACATAGGGAAACCATTGATAGATATATTCTTTTCATAAATAAATTACGCTTTATAGATTAACAATAACTCCGATAGATAACACTTTATTCATTGGATAATTCTTTCCGGCCTCACTGGTATAGTCATTACCTGTAAAAATAGCTTCCGGGTCAAACATGGAAGGAAGCTTGGTAAATGTTAGAAGATTCTCTCCAGAGAAAAACACTTGTGCTTTGCTCAACCCAATTTTCTGGCTCCATGAATTAGGCAGATCATAACTAATTGTCAGATTTTTCAAACGGCAATAAGCGGCACTTTGCATGTATCTGTCACTTTTTTGTGAGGTCTTATTTCGAAACTGATTGATACTTCCTGCTGCTCCTGTATAAGGATTGGGATAATAGGCGTCTGGATTCTCTGGAGTCCAATAATCTAGATGATCGTTGAATACCGTGACTTGTGCATAAGCTCCCGATCCCCAAAAGTAAACGGTTCCTAGATCTGGAGACCAATTTCGTTTTCCTATGCCTTGGAACATCATGCTAAGGGAAATTCCTTTCCATGAAATGGAACCATTAAGCGTATATTGATATCGAGGAGTCGTATTCCCGATAACACACATATCACCCATATCTTCCAATGTGTTATTTCCATTGTTGATCTTTTTGTCGTTATTTAAATCCATATATTTAACATCTCCCGGCATCCATTTTTGACCGGATAAGAAAGATAAATCGTATGTGTTATTATATGTGTCAGCTTCTTCTTGGGTCTGGAGTAGCCCAGAGGCTTTGTATCCCCAAATCTCACCGACTTTCTTCCCTACATACCAATTATCTTGAGGATTGGTCCCTGTCGGATTTTCATAAGCTGTAACTTCGGATGTCGCATCAGCTAAAGAGCCTCCTATTGAATAATGAATATCCTTCCCGATTTTTCCTCGGTATTGCAGGCTAAGTTCCCATCCCCGGTTTCTCATCCTTGCGTTATTCGTATTGGGAGCCTCTGCTCCAAAGAAATCTGCAAGGTCGGCACTTGGTCCTAACATATCTTTTGTATCCCGCTGGAATACATCGAAGGTGCCGGTCAGAGCGTTGTTAAAGAACCCGAAGTCAAGGCCAAGATTCTTACTTTCCACTTTTTCCCAAGTTGTAAAAGGATCAATAACTCCAGGGGCGTTTATGTACATATCTCTTCCATCTTGAAAATACCAATTACCTAACGGCTGGATTCCCATGATTGAGGTAAAAGTATAAAGTCCGGCTCCGCTTTGATTCCCTAATAGTCCCCAAGAGGTTCGTAACTTTAGATTAGATAATACCTCTAAAGATTTTTCCATGAAAGACTCACGTGTAATATTCCATCCTAAAGAGACCGAAGGGAAAAATCCCCATCTATGATCTGAGGCAAAACGAGAAGAACCATCGTAGCGTCCATTCACTTCTAATAAATAGCGTCCGTCATAATCATAGTTAATACGTCCGAAAAATCCTCGGGTAGCCCATCCGTTTCGAGTATCTGTCGTGGATTTTTCTCCTGTGCCAAGATTGAGGCCTGGATTATTGGTGGAGATCATGTCGGTTACAGACTCATATAAATAGCTATATGCGTAATTTTCTTCTTGGTAACCAGCCATAACGGTGAAATTATGTTTATCGGCCAAAGAGAACATATAGTTTGAGTATAGATTAATTGATTGATATTGGCTTAAGGCGGATGAACGGGTGAATTGCCCATTCTCCATCACGCCTAATTCTTGCCTTGTCCCTTTGTATAAGGTCTCGTTATCCGCTCCCGGGATCATCGGGGCTACGTTGAGCGCCTCATAATTCTCATTATTTTGCCGGTACGTATAGTCGAAGAATATTCTCCAGTTCTTGATTGGTTGTGCTTCGAGACCACCAGTCAGTGTCAGATTATTTTTCTGTGTATTTGTATACGTGCCACTTTGTAAATAGGGAATCATTGTAAGCTCCGTAAAATGACCATTAGGATCGATTGGGCTTATGGTAGGACGGAAGCGAGCTAATGAATGATAAAAGCCTTCAGATAAGGCCCCTTTACCAAAAGGTGTGTCATTATCCGAGTTCATGAATTTAGTATTAACTTTCAAATTTAGCCAGTCCGTAATTTGAGAGGCGATATTTGCATTGAAATTTAAGCGTTTATATTTTATGTCCGCATATCTTAAAATACCATCTTCCGTATACATTCCGGTAGAGATATAATATTGCGCTTTTTTGCCACCTCCACTGAGACTCAAATTATGGTTTTGTTTGAATGCGGAGTTCTTATAGTGTAAATCAAAGTAATCCACATTGCCCAAACCCTTTGGTGTGTTTTCGAATGCTCCTACTAGATTATTTTCTCCATTAAGCTCTGCCCAAGGATTTACGCTAGCAGGATCTTTCATGTACTGCTGAAGTTGCTGTAATTTTTCCGGGTTATATTGCTTGATTACGTTAGCATTGGTACAAGCTTGATTGAAAAAAGTCGCATAGTCATAAGCATTAGCCATTTCCGGCATTACAGTAGGGGAACTCCATCCTACGGTACCTTGATAACTGATGCGCATCTTACCTTCTTCACCTTTTTTCGTCGTAACTAAAATTACGCCATAAGCGGCACGGGCGCCATAAATAGCTGCGGAAGCGGCATCTTTTAAGACGGAAATCGATTCAATATCATTGGGGTTTACATCTGCCAAATCCATCTCTACACCGTCAACTAATACATAAGGATTCGCTGTGTTCGCTAAATTTCCTTGTCCTCGTAAACTCAAGGCTCCACTAGCTCCCGGGCGACCTGAGTTGGAGTTGGATACGGTTAATCCGGGTACTAATCCTTGTAAACTTTGAGTTGCGTTAGCTACTGGGCGTTGGCTGAGTTCTTCGCCTTTTACGGCAGAAACAGATCCAGTAAGGTTTACCTTTTTCTGTACACCGTATCCAACAACTACTATCTCATCTAACTTCTGGGTGTCTTCCGTCATTGTAACCTGTAAGGAGGTTTCTTCCTTGACTGTTATTTGTTTGTCGGAAAAACCGATATAAGAGATATTTAAGATGGCATTTTCGGTAATTATTAATTCAAATTTTCCATCCAAATCCGTAATGGAACCGTTTGTTGTACCCTGCTCGATTACATTTGCTCCGATGATTGGTAAACCGTCAGGGTCTACAACTGTTCCTGTTATTTTTCTTGTCTTTCTCGGAGCTTGCGGTGAAGAAGATGATTTAACTGTTAATACAATCATATTATTGGCCTCTTTTTTATAGGATATTTCCGTATTGGCTAATAATAGGCTCATGACTTCATCAATGTTTTTATCCTGTACGGATATTGACGTTTTGTGATCTAGGTTACTTAGATCACTGTTATAGAAGAATTTGTATTCCCCCGCCTTTTCTATCTCTTTTAATATGTGACGGATGGATTGGTCTTGTACATCCAGTGAAATTTGGGCATAAAGTGAAGGAGCCAAGATTAAACTACTGAATAGTGCCAGACCGACTGTTTTGATTGACCGTATTTTTATGTATTGTGATACACGGACAAGTTTTTTTTTCATACTTTTGTATTCTATGGATATTAGTACTTGCGCTTGCTATTTGCGAGATACCTAAGCGCGGTTAACTGATTTCTTTTTCGGGGGGAAATGCCTAGCATTTCTACCCCGATTTTTTACGGGCTTTTCATGAAATTGCTATTTACTGTTTTAATACTCTGTTATATAACTCTTTTTTGTCGTTGTTCTCATACAAAATAACCACACTGTCTTTTATCTCGTAGGCTAATGGTGAGGTAAGAGACAATAAATGTAAGATGCTCGCTAGACTGGTATTCCCGGGCTTACCTGTAAAACGATAACTCTTTAAGGCCTCAGATTTAAATACGATCTGGGTATTGTAATAACGTTCCAGCGTATGAGCAATCTCGCTGAATGGTGTTGACTCAAAATTCAATGTATTGTACATCCAACTGGAGTAATCTAGACTATTGTCAACCTTGTTTTTCCCCAGTATGCTAGAGTGTTTATTGAAAATAGCTTGTTCATTAGGCAACAGGTCTACATGGTTATCGTTTGCGGTTACTTCTACTTTCCCGGTCATTAATACAACGGATATGTGCTCTTCCGTGTTATAGTTCTTTACGTTAAAACTGGTTCCTAAAGCTTTTACGGATACCTTTCCCGATTGAACGATAAAAGGACGTTTAGCATCGGGCTTGACTTCAAAATAAGCTTCGCCTTCTAGATTCAGAACCCGTTCATCTGCATTAAAACGGCTTCCATAAGATAACTTTGAATCTGAATTTATCCACCCTTTTGAACCATCAGGCAATGTTATATTCGCTTTTTGTCCTTTCTCGACAGCGACAATCATGTCCATCGGTTCTCGCTGTTTATCCATTGCATAATGATAGGTGACAATACTTGTTGTTATGAGCAATAGGATAATTGCTGTGATACGTAGCGCATAATGGAAAAGTGAAGGGAGAGAAAGACTCATGAATGTCCTTTTCCCTGTTTCTTTAAAAAAGATTTGTTTACGGAGTTCGTCCAGTAAATGTTGTTTTACTGAAGGATCCATTTCCATCGGGGATTGCATCCATATATCATCAGCCCATGTGTCAAAAGCTTTTCGTTCTTTTAGCCATTCTATCAATAGCTTTATTTCCGATGGAGTTGCCTTATTCTCTAGGAACTTGTTAAATATATGTATGTAATCGTTTCTTTCCATTTTCCTCTGTCTTTATTCAGTATACAAATGACAGGGAAGTTTCCGTTATCGCATCCTGCGGATTTAGTATTCGTTAACTATTGAGGAGGCAACTTAAAGCTAAAAGTCCTAGGTCGTATTGGTCTTTTAACCTTTTGCGTAGAAAGGAGATGGCTTTGGTCAGTTGGGATTCCACGGTATTCTCTGATATCTGCAATTGGTCTGCTATCTCCCGGTTGGATAGGTGGGATTGTCTGCTTAGTTTATAAATTCTTTGCCTTCCTTCGGGCATTTGTTGTATTAAAGAATCAACGAATTCTTCTAGGAGATGATATTCTACGACCTCGTCCGTACCTCTGGCATAAGGAGTTCCGGGGTGGTCTATTTGTTGTTCTATATAGAGAATCTCCATCATTTTATGTTGGTAATGGTTAGTTAATAAGTTTTTTGCTATCGTACATAAATAGGCTCCAAAAGACAGTTTTGGGTCTAATTGTTCTCGATTTTTCCATACTTTAAGAAATACAGTTTGTACCATTTCCTCTGCCAAGTAGGAATCCCCATGAGAAATTTTCATGACAAAATTATATAATTTGCCACTCCAAACCGTGTAAAGATATTCAAAAGATGAACGATTACCCTTTCTAAGGTTCTCAATATGCTTGTTCCTCTCTCCCATGGATTAATCCATCAACAACTTTATGAATAGTCGCGATATTAGCTAATTTTCTTGAGGAGGGCAAATTTTATTTAAGAACTAGCTTGGAACTATATAAATTTCCTGTTTCGCTATTGGGGCTTTTTTATGAAATTTGGTGGGGATAGACTTTTCTATGTGAACCTTGTTGACGAAATGTCAAAGTGCTATTATTGCTCTCTGTGGGTGATGAATTATGGGGCAGGGGGCTTGGTCGCACGGGAAAAACGCAAGCATTTGATGGTTGTGTAAATCAGAATGATGTTTGAATGCAGGTGCTGTTGGTCTTTTTTTATGATTGATGTTTGAAGAGCTGTCTATCGGTTGAGTATTTAAGGCTTTCTCTGTCTGAAAGTCATTTTGAAAATGTCTTTGCTTGAGCTGCTTCCAGCGTGGGTTATGCCGGATTTAGTCTTGATTTCAGGTGATTTTCATTCGAATGTTAACAAAATTTAGTCCGATACTAGATGAAATTTCTTCCTTATGTTCTTCGGAGAACTTCCTTATGTTTTTTCTAAAACATTATTATGAATTTTTTCAAGGCTATTTATAGTCTACAAGTGTTAATAAATATGTGATTTGGAGCTTATATGTATCTTTTTTGTTACTAGAATGGGATTTTCTTATGAGATACGTGTTATCGTAAGTCGTATTATCTGATAAAAATGTTATCTGAAATTTATTCTAGATGACATTTTTCTTTTCGCTGTCCTTAGTAGGAAATCGAAGTTTTTTCTCTTCTATACCTTCCGATTCCTAAGTAATACACTCTTGCTCCTGTTAAAATGCAATCCTAAAATGATATTTGCTTGAGAATTGAAAGAAAAATAAAGAATTTTCTTTTAAATCCTTTGCGCATATCAATTATTGTTCTACATTTGCAGCGTCAAACAAACAAAGACAATAAGAAAAGATGATGAACAACGTATTGCATATTATTCTCGTGGTGGTCCTTCTAGTCATTAGTAGGTAAGGAGAAAGGTGTGTAAGAAGTTGTGAAGTCGTAGAGATATTTCTTAAGCCTTTCTCCATATAGGGAAAGGCTTTTTTTATTATAAATAATTCAAGGTAGAGGCGTGGATAAAGCGCTCTACGAACAAAAAATAGGAAAGAGATGAAGAATCCGTTAAGAAGCTCATTTAGCACCGAAGGTCGTAGGATGGCCGGAGCCCGTGCGCTATGGCGTGCCAACGGGATGAAAGAGGAACAGTTCGGCAAGCCTATTATCGCTATCGTAAATTCATTTACCCAGTTCGTGCCGGGGCATACGCATTTGCATGAGATCGGGCAACTGGTCAAGGCCGAGATCGAGAAACAAGGTTGTTTCGCCGCTGAATTTAATACGATCGCTATCGATGACGGTATCGCTATGGGGCACGATGGGATGCTTTACTCGCTTCCTTCACGCGACATTATCGCGGACAGCGTGGAATATATGGTAAATGCCCATAAGGCGGACGCTATGGTTTGCATCAGCAATTGCGATAAGATCACGCCGGGTATGCTTATGGCTTCCATGCGATTAAATATCCCGACGGTGTTCGTGTCCGGTGGCCCGATGGAGGCAGGTGAGCTGGATGGCCGCCATCTGGATTTGATCGACGCGATGATTGAGTCCGCCGATACATCGGTAAGCGATGAGCGTATCGAGCAGGTGGAACGCCATGCGTGTCCGGGTTGCGGTTGTTGTTCCGGTATGTTTACCGCTAACTCTATGAACTGCTTGAACGAGGCGATCGGTCTGGCGCTTCCGGGGAACGGGACGATCGTGGCTACCCATAAGAACCGTATCCAACTTTTCCGTGACGCGGCTAAGCAAATCGTTGAGAACGCTTACAAATACTATCGTGACGGGGATGATTCCGTGTTACCTCGCAACATCGCTACCCGTCAGGCTTTCTTGAACGCCATGTCGCTGGATATCGCCATGGGGGGGTCTACCAATACGGTGCTTCACTTATTGGCCGTGGCACAAGAAGCCGGCGCCGATTTTCATATGGAGGATATCGATATGTTATCCCGCAAGACACCTTGCCTGTGTAAGGTAGCCCCGAATACGCACACTTATCATGTACAAGACGTAAACCGTGCCGGTGGAATCCTCGGTATCATGAACGAGTTGATGAAAGCCGGGCTTGTGGATGGCAGCACGAGACGTGCGGACGGCCTGACCTTGGCCGAGGCTGTTGATAAATACGCCGTCACTTCCCCGAACGTAACGGAGGAGGCGATCCGTAAATACAAGAGCGCTCCCGCTCATCGGTTCAGTATCCAGATGGGTTCCCAAGAATCTTATTATAAGGAATTAGATACGGATCGTGCCGAAGGTTGTATCCGTGACGTGGAGCACGCTTATTCCAAGGATGGCGGCTTGGCTGTTTTGAGAGGGAATATCGCCTTGGACGGATGTGTCGTAAAAACCGCCGGCGTGGATGAGAGTATTTGGAAATTCTCCGGCCCGGCGAAAGTCTTCGATTCACAGGATGCCGCTTGCGAGGGCATTTTAGGAGGTAAGGTCGTTTCAGGCGATGTGGTCGTCATCACGTATGAGGGTCCGAAAGGAGGGCCGGGAATGCAAGAGATGTTATATCCTACCTCTTATATAAAGAGCCGTCACTTAGGTAAGGAGTGCGCCTTGATCACGGATGGTCGTTTCAGTGGCGGTACGTCCGGTCTTTCTATCGGGCATATTTCTCCTGAGGCTGCTTCCGGTGGCGCTATCGGATTGGTGAGAGACGGGGATATCATCGAGATCAATATCCCGGAACGTTCCATCAACGTGCGGCTGAGCGACGAGGAGTTGGCCGAGCGCCGTAAAGCGGAAGAGGCGCGTGGAAAGAAAGCCTTTACGCCGCCGATGCGTCAGCGTGAGGTATCGAAAGCGTTGAGAGCGTACGGGAAGATGGTTAGCTCCGCCGATAAGGGAGGTGTAAGGATTGTTGAAGATTAAAGCCAATAATATACATTAAACACGTTATTTCTTATGGAGAAACAAAAGATAACCGGTTCGGAAGCTTTGCTGAAAGCGTTGATTGCTGAAGGAGTAGATACTATCTTCGGTTATCCCGGCGGACAGGCGATACCTATTTACGACAGTTTATATGATTATAGGGACCAGTTGAGGCATGTATTGGTGCGCCACGAGCAAGGCGCTACCCATGCGGCTCAAGGCTATGCTCGTGTATCCGGCAAGGTAGGAGTGACGTTGGTTACTTCCGGCCCGGGCGCTACGAATACCATCACGGGTATCGCTGATGCGCTGATGGATAGTACGCCAATGGTCGTAATCGCCGGTCAAGTACCCTCGCCGTTGTTGGGAACCGATGCTTTTCAGGAAGTCGACGTGATTGGCATCACGCAACCGATCACGAAATGGGCTTATCAAATCCGCAAGCCGGAGGAGATCGCATGGGCTGTTTCTCGTGCTTTTTATATCGCTTCTACAGGCCGTCCGGGTCCAGTTGTGCTGGATTTAGCGAAGGACGCGCAAGTAGGGCTGGTGGACTATGAATATAAGAAGGTAGATTACGTACGTAGTTATCAGCCGGAGCCGGATATCAAAAAGGATCGTATCAAGGCCGCCGCCGATTTAATCAATGAGGCGAAGAAACCCTTCTGTCTGGTCGGGCAGGGAGTATTGTTAGGCGGTGCGGAAGAGGAATTGAGAGCGTTTCTCCAAAAGAATGATATACCTGCCGGATCTACGGTATTGGGCTTATCTGCGTTGCCAACCGATTTCCCATTGAACAAGGGAATGCTCGGTATGCATGGAAACGTAGGGCCGAACCGGAAAACGAATGAGTGTGATGTATTGATCGCTATCGGTATGCGTTTCGACGACCGTGTGACTGGCGATTTAAAGACATACGCTAAGCAAGCCAAGATTATCCATCTGGATATCGACAACTCGGAAATCGGTAAGAACGTCCCCGTAGATGTAAAGGTGCTGGGTAATGCCAAGCACACGATACCGATGATCACGGCGTTGTTGGAAGAACGTAAACGTCCGGAATGGAATGCCGAGTTCGATCGGGACGAGAAAGAGGAATACGATAAGGTAATCGAGAAGGAATTGTATCCGACCGAGGGCCAACTGAAAATGGGCGAGGTAGTCCGTAAGGTTTCCGAGGCGACCGGTAACGACGCTGTATTGGTGACCGACGTTGGGCAGAACCAGATGATGGGTGTCCGCTATTTCAAATATAAACAAACCCGTAGCGTGGTGACTTCCGGTGGTTTAGGTACGATGGGATTTGGTCTGCCGGCCGCTATGGGCGCTAAGTTCGGGGCTCCAGACCGTACGGTCTGCTTCTTTACCGGTGATGGGGGTATGCAGATGACGATTCAGGAATTGGGTACCATCATGCAGGAGAAACTGAACGTGAAGATTATTATTCTTAATAATAACTTCTTAGGTATGGTACGTCAGTGGCAAGAATTGTTCTTCCACGAGCGTTATTCAAACACCATCATGGAGAATCCGGATTTCGTGGCGATCGCTAAAGCCTATGGTATCGCCAGCCGTGCCGTTGAAAAGCGGGAGGAATTGGACGACGCTATCGCCGAGATGCTAAACCACGACGGCGCTTACGTGTTGGTCGCTAACGTGGAGACTTGCGGAATGGTGTATCCGATGGTTCCTGCCGGGGGAAGCGTGACAAACATGATTATGGGAGACGAGAAATAAGGAGGAGATGAAGCTATGACAACAAAGAAATTATATACCGTTATTATCTTTTCAGAGAATATCGTAGGTCTTTTGAACCAGATAACGATTATCTTTACACGCCGACAGCTGAACATCGAGACTCTGTCCGTCTCTCCGTCCGCTATCAAGGGCATCCATAAGTTTACGATCACGACATTCGCCGATGAGGATATGATCGATAAGGTGGTGAAACAGATCGATAAACGTGTGGATATTTTGAAGGCTTATTATAATACGGATGAGGATCTGGTTTATCAAGAGATCGCTCTTTATAAGCTAAGTACCGAGCTTTTCATCAAGATGGGAACCGTGGAGGGATTGATCCGTAAATACAACGCCCGTATCTTGGAGATGAACGAGACCTGCGTGGTATTGGAGAAGAGTGGCCACTATGACGAGACACAGGCCTTGTTCAATGAGTTGAGCGAGACGATCGGTGTCCTGCAATTCATCCGCTCCGGACGTGTGGCTATCACGAAGAGCAAGGTGGAGCGCTTGAGCGATATGTTGGCCGATATGGAGCGAAAGTTACAGGAAAAGCAACAATAATAAGATATGGAGAAAGTAGGATTATTTCATTTCGTGGCGGAGCCATATTTGATGGATTTTAGGGGACGTGTAACGCTCCCTATGATTGGTAACTATTTGATTCACGCCGCTTCCAGCCATGCCGGAGAGCGTGGGTTCGGTTTCAATGATATGTCGGAGCGTCATACGGCTTGGGTGTTGTCCCGTCTGGCTATCGAGATGAAGGAATATCCTACCGCCTTCGATAAGATTAATTTATACACTTGGATCGATGAGGTCGGACGCCTCTTCACCAGTCGTTGTTTTGAGCTGGCGGATGAGAATGGGAAAACCTTTGGATTCGCCCGTTCTATCTGGGCGGCTATCGATGTGGAGACCCGCCGTCCTACCTTATTGGATATAGAGGCATTGGGCAAATATATCGACGAGCGTCCGTGCCCGATCGAGAAGCCGGGCAAGATCATGCCGGCGGAGAATAAGGCGGAGGGAATCCCGTATTCGATCAAATACAGCGACTTGGATATCAACGGTCACTTCAATAGCGTGAAGTATATCGAGCACCTGCTGGATTTGTTCGATATCGACCAGTTCAAGACCCGTGAGATCGGCCGTCTGGAGATCGCCTACCAATCCGAGGGCAAACAAGGTATGCCGCTTACGCTTCATAAGGCGGAGTCCGCTCCCGATAAGCAAGACATGGCTATTTGCCATGAGGGAAAGGCGATCTGTCGTGCGGCGGTTACTTGGAGATAATAAAAGAGATACATAAATAGGTTTTTAAACATTAATAGTTAAAAAGAAAATGGCACAAATGAATTTTGGCGGTGTTGTAGAGAATGTAATGACCCGCGAGGAATTTCCGTTGGAAAAGGCAAGAGAGATATTAAAAGATGAGACAATCGCTGTTATCGGCTATGGCGTACAGGGACCGGGACAGTCATTGAACCTTCGTGACAATGGTTTCAACGTAATCGTTGGCCAGCGCCAAGGTAAGACTTACGAGAAAGCGGTTGAGGACGGATGGGTTCCGGGTGAGACTCTGTTCGGTATCGAAGAGGCTTGCGACAAGGCCACGATCATCATGTGCTTGTTGTCCGACGCTGCCGTAATGTCTGTATGGCCTACGATGAAGCCTTATTTGACAGCTGGCAAGGCCCTGTATTTCTCTCATGGTTTCGCGATCACTTGGAACGATCGTACGGGCGTTGTTCCTCCCGCGGATATTGACGTGATCATGGTCGCTCCGAAGGGGTCTGGTACGTCTTTGCGTTCCATGTTCCTTGAGGGTCGTGGCTTGAACTCTTCTTTCGCTATCTATCAAGACGCTACTGGCAAGGCGATGGATCGTACGTTGGCGTTGGGTATCGGTATCGGTTCCGGCTATTTGTTT
>OLXA01000696.1_pt1 | contig 15475 bp, 17 predicted proteins | sample 1644551 | NCBI WGS metagenome assembly OLXA01 (sample SAMEA103958150, study PRJEB25191) | human gut metagenome | biome: human-associated habitat [ENVO:00009003]; feature: intestine environment [ENVO:2100002]; material: feces | place: Germany | collected 2013/2015 | reverse complement strand
GCGTGTCGGTACTCAGACAGCAGTTTTTGACCTTTAACGGTGAAGAAATGCAGGTGGGCGGAAACATCCGCAATGCATATATGAATGACGAATTCGGCATAGAACAGTTGAGAAAGGTTCTCTCTGACGAATACTTCAACGCCGTTATGGCAGTATGGCAGTGAATGATTCAAATTTAAAGTTGAAAATGGAAAATTGAAAATTGCGGTCGGCGGTGTGCCACCGCAGTCTATTCGAGAAGACAGTCGGATAAAGGAATTGCATCAGATACCCGAGTAAGGTTCTGATGCAATCTTTGTTTATATCAAAATTTGTCAGTAGCGCCGAACCGTGTTCGCCATATAAATAAACAGTAAATTTCATATTAACAAAACAGTCGGGAAGACATTGCATTTTATTTTGCGAACTGTCTTCCCGACATTAATTTTCCATTTTCAATTTTCAATTTTACATTAATTAAACCTTTCGCTCGGGCATAATATGTTTTTTGACATTCACAAACTATCTTCACGAACATAAAAAATCGGCTCGCCGTTTACGGCTTTTCGCCTGTCAAAAATTCAATACTTCTCTCAATTGAATCCTTGGAGCTTCCCCAATCTTTGCCGTGGTTGCGGTAATCAAACATTGAGCAGAAATATGTGATATCTTCTTTAAGCGACAGCAGATATTTTTTTGTAAGACCTGCTGTTTCGGCATAGAACTGCGGTAAAAGCTTTGACGGCAGCTTGCTCTTTTGGGTTGCAACATTCATAATAAAATCGTAGTGTTTAAAGCAGATAAACGGCTGTTCGTTGTACAGCTTATAAAACTCCTCTCCCTTTGCCCACTCAACAAAAATCGTGTCGCAAAAATGGTGCATATCCCACTCAATTCTGTCGCATACATAACACGAATCAAGTCGCTTTTTAATAACTTCAAGCTGTTTCTTATCAGGCTTGCCCTTCAGCTTTTTCGGTATATCGTTATCAATAATTTCCTGAAGATGACTTTCAAGAATAAGCGCATTCGGCAGTTTTTGTCCTTTTTCAAACATCTGCGAAAAATGGCGGTGACAAAAGCCTTTTTTGTTGGTTTCAATCCTGATATTAGGCTCCATCATCGCATCGCCCGTAATGAATTTTACATACTGCTCCTCAAGCATACTCTCCATTCGGCAAAACGGACAACCGCATTTCGGCATAAATATATCGTTAATCGGAATTGTGCAGATAGTTTCTTTCACAATAATCCTCCTTTTGAGTTAATGTGGTTTTATAATGTATGGGCGCATAAATGGTGCGAATAATTTCCATTTCCCATTTTAAATAAAGTATATCATAATTTTCCCGAATGTGATATACTTTATTAAGAATATTTCGGCGGTGAAAATCATGGAATGTATTGAACTCGACAACAAAATCAAAATAACCGATGTGCATGACCTTGACCTTGCGCAGACTCTCGACTGCGGTCAGAGCTTTCGTTGGAAACCGCAGGACGACGGTTCTTTTCACGGTGTTGCCTACGGCAAAAGCGTAACCGTCAGCCTTGACAAAACGGATATGTACATTGAAAATGCAACGGCTGACGACTTCAAAAACATCTGGTACAGCTACTTTGACTTTTCGCTTGATTACGGAAAAATCCGTGAAGAAATCAGCACAATACATCCCGTTCTGAACGAGGCGGCAAAGTACGCCCCGGGCATAAGGATTTTAAGGCAAGAGCCTTTTGAGGCACTCTGCACATTCATCATTTCGCAGAACAACAATATAAAGCGAATCAAGGGCATTGTTGAGCGTTTGTGCGAAAACTTCGGCACACGGCTTGATGACGGAGAATTTGCGTTCCCGACAGCCGAAACACTTGCAAAACTTTCGCCCGATGACCTTGCACCGCTGAGAGCAGGATTTCGCAACCGTTACATTGTTGATGCGGCGCAAAAGGTTGCAAACGGTGAGGTGAATCTTGAAAGCTGTTTCACGCTCGGCTATGAAGATGCAAGAGCGGAGCTTATGAAAATTACGGGCGTCGGCAAAAAGGTTGCCGACTGCACACTTCTTTTCGGTATGCACAGAATTGAGGCTTTTCCGATTGATGTGTGGATGAAACGGGCAATGGAAAAGCTGTTCCCGAATATGAACGGTGACGATTTCGGTCAGTACGCAGGCATCGCCCAGCAGTACATTTTTCACTACAGCCGAATGCACCCGGAACTGTTTTAAATGAAAAATTGAAAATGGGAAATGGAAAATGAATGTCGAGCATAGCGTTGTAATTGTTTACGCAATTTCGTAGGCACACATATACTTCCATATAAAGCAAAATGCATCAGAGCCTTATTCGGGCATCTGATGCATTTCGTTTATCTAACTATCTTCTCAAATTAAGGGCGGTGGTACACTGCCAACATTAATTTTCAATTTTCAAATTTCAATTTGAATTATTTGGCTTTTTTCGCTGAACTGTCAAAAAGCAATACAAGAGTTGCGTTATCGGCTGTACCTGTTTCTTTAAGACCGTTGTTTTTCTGGAATTTCTTAACAGCCTCGGCTGTTACTTCGCCGTAGTAGCCTGTCACATTGTCCTTGTCGGCAATGTAACCGATGTTATAAAGGCGGAGCTGCATAGCCTTTACCGTATCATTTTCATCTTCCTGCTTGAGTGAAAGGTCTGATGTAATGGTAAGATTATACTTATCGGCAACCGACTTTGAATCGCTTGCGGTTGTTGTTGCCTGAGTTGCGGTTGTTGCGTCAGTCTTTGACGCTGTCGCATCCTGAGCCTTTGTTGTGTCTGTTGCAGACTTTGGCTTGAGGTCGGGATACATAAAGTAAACCATTTTTTCAAGTGCTTCCAGAGCAGTATTGCCGGGTCTTGACATTTCTTCAAGTGAAACCTCAAGAATTTTGCCTGTCTTAACTGCGCCAAGACTTGCTAGTGTTGTATCGCCCTTAATTTTATCAAGAGTAGCATTGTCTGCATAGAAGATAAAGTTCGGATTTGCAATCTTGAGAGTTGCAACATCAACATTGTTGTCGCTGATGTTTACTGCGGCATTAACCGCCCCCGTGTAGCCGAGGAGCATATCGCCGTATGTTCCGCTTGTCATCATCTTGAGTCTGTCGTCTTCTGTATAGAGATAACAAACCGTATCAAGAATGCCGGAATTTCTGTTATTAACCTGCTGTTTGTAGTTGTTCATCTTATCAAGCAATTCATTGTAGGTATCTTCACCCTTCTTTGCGCCCGTTTTTGTGCCGCCGCAAATTTTGCCGATTGTCACATAGTTTGTTTCAACCTGCTTGGGAGTGTCACCGTGTGACATTGTGACAACCTGAATACCCTTGTCCTGAAGCTTCTTCTTTGCGTCCTCATTTATTGACTGACCTGCAAACACAAGGTTTGTGCCGGAATTGATAATTTTGTCGGTATCGGGATTTTCATATGAACCGACGCTCGGGGCAACTGCGATTGACTGTTGGTCAACCTCATCACTTCTGCCCACAATATATCTGTCATAGCCTGTTGCGATGAGGATATCGGCTGTCGGCGCATCAAGAACAACTATGTTCTTTGGCTGACTTTCTATCGTGATGTTTGCCACCTCAACAGGATATTCTCCGTCAGAACAACCGCTGAAAAGCGCAACTGCCGAAAGCATTGTCACAACTGCAAGAGCAATTGAAATTATTTTTGTTTTCATAACTGACCTCCGATTAATCAGCAAAACAGCGATTCAACATACTGTCTTGCACATCTTGGCGAACGACCGCCTCTTGAAAGTGCAAACTGCTCAGCGCCGAGTGCAAGCTCTTCGTGAGTCATCTTGACGCCTCTCTGCTCTGCAAGAGAATATACAATTTCAAGAAAATCATTCTTTGAAGGAATTGTGTAGCAGACCGCAAGACCGAAACGGTCCGAAAGCGAAAGGCTTTCCTGCATATTGTCACGAACATTGATATCATCAACAGTATGCGTTCTGTCGGAAATACTTTCCTTAACAAGGTGTCTGCGATTTGATGTTGCATAAATCAACGCATTATCGGGACGAGCCGCAAGTCCGCCCTCAAGCACGGCTTTAAGGGTTGTATAGCTCTGATCCTGATGCTGGAACGAAAGATCATCAATAAATATAATGAATTTAAGCGGAAGAGCGGCAATCTTGTCAACAAGAAGCGGAAAGTCAATGAGCCTGTCCTTAGGCATTTCAACAATGCGGAGTCCGTCCTTGCGGAACTCGTTTGCAATTGCCTTGACTGTTGAGCTTTTACCTGTACCCTTATCACCGTAAAGCAGGCAGTTATTACAGCTCTTGCCCTGAATAAATGAAAGTGTGTTGTTTACAACCTGACTTCTCTGACGCTCATATCCCGTAAATGTATCCATATCAATCTTGTCCGGATGCTCAACAGGCTGAATGTCACCGTCACGCCAGATGAATGCCTTGTAACGGGCAAACATTCCGCAACCGTTTTCCTTATAATAAGCAGAAAGCTTGTCAAGTGAACCATCAAATCCGTCAAAGCACGGAGCGCACTTGCCTGTCTGCCACTTTGGAAGAATCGGAATAAGCTCCTTGATTTCATCGGCATGGGTATACGCCTCAAGCACTTCATCGGAAGTAAGTTTTGCGGCTGTTAAAATAGCGTCGCAATCTGTCTTAACGGCGGAAACAACATTTTCGGGTAACTCGCCCTGTCTGCCGGCTGTTGCGGCACGGGCAAAACAGTTATCGTCAAAAAGAGCCGTTTCGCTGATTGCAAATGCGAACTTATCCGCACAGCCTCTTTCGCAAAGCATTGAGCAAAGCTTGCCGTATGCACCGAGAAATTCCTCAGGCTTTTTGTCGAGCGAAAGCAAAAGTTCATAAAAGGCTTTCGGAACGCTTCTGTTCATTATACCTCTGAATACAGAGAGTGATGACAAAAGCATTTTACACTTATTTACATTATTCATTCTAAACATCCCAATCTGTTCTAATCTATTTAATTGTACACATTTTTATCCGTTTAGTCAATAATTTACGGCAAACAACGGCATCCTATTTTTTACGCTTTAACAAGCCAAAATATGTATAATTTTTCACCGCATCAAGTATATATTGGGTTCAATGACGGTTAAAACGGCGATAAATCGGGATAAATACGGGCTTTTCAAGGTTTTAAAAGAATTTTTAAATTTTTTTAAAAAAAGTGTTGACATTTGGTGCAGCCCGTAGTATAATCAATACTGTTCTCAAGAGAGAAACAAAAGTTAATAAGTTGGTGTTGATGACGCTGAGGGTCCACCTGTTCCCATACCGAACACAGAAGTTAAGCTCAGTGGTGCCGAAAATACTTGGCTGGTGACGGCCCGGGAAGATAGGGAGATGCCAACACAAAGCATACACCCAAACGGGTGTTTTGCTATATATTCCTCCATAGCTCAGTCGGTAGAGCGCATGACTGTTAATCATGATGTCACTGGTTCGAGCCCAGTTGGGGGAGCCACGAAGAAAGTCAGTAATTGAGCCGAAAACGGCTTGTTTACTGGCTTTTTGCTTTGTTTATAATATTTTCGATTCTCGAAATTATTCACTTCTTTTTATGCCTTTTGATTTCTTATACTACAGATAAACTACAACAAAAGCCGCCCGAAATGTAATCGGACGGCTTATTTTATGCCAGCAATTTTATCGCATTGTAAAGAGTGTCAACCTCTTGGATGATGTAGTGGTCAATATCAACCTTGTAATCTGTATGGCCCATAAGAGCGATAATGTCTTCCTCCCTTGCTCCTGCCGCTGACATCCTTGTTGAAAAGGTCCTACGGCACGAGTGCGGAGTAAATTCATCACCCAACCCGAGGGCTTGCATAGCCGGACGAAAAGCATATTTTAAAAAGTAATCCTTGTTCATCGCTTTGCCGAACTCTGAACCTTCGTGTATTCGGCAGAAGATTGTTTCACCGTTATTATTTATGCAGTTCTGAACGAGCTGTTGTATTTTAGGATGTATCGGCACTATTCTGTCCTTGCCGGCATCTGTTTTCTTACCGCCGACAAAATAATGTATACCTGAATCAGTTACTTTGTATTTGTCAGGTGTTAGCTCAAGAAACTCGGAAACACGAAAGTTGACATAGCACATGATGTATATGTAGTCCATATATGGTACTTTACCCACATTTTGCTTGATGAGTTCAAGCTGCACTTCTGTAAATCTTGTAGCTGTGGTTTCTTCTTGTTCAGGTAGTTCAATAAAGGCTGCATAGTTTTTGTTTAGTATATCCTCTTTCATTGCAAAGGTGTACAGCGTAGTGAGCAGACACTTGACTTTATGTAACGCTGAGTAACCTAATCCCTGACAGATTTTAGGCGTATCAGTGACTTTATAGGTACCTTTACCATTAGGTAAGAGATATTTTAATTTGCCTTCTGCGCCGACCTCGTGGTGCGGATTATCATAATAATCCACGATGTATTGATAGTCTGATGTGCGTAAATCCCTAAATTTACGCTTGTACAAGGGCTTTAGCTTGATATAAGCGCTTGCGTAGTTGCTTTTTACGCTGTCACCAAGTTTTTTATATGCTTTAGTTTTTACCCATTTATCGTGTAATTGCTCAAGTGTCATATTAAAGCCATTGACGGGATTGTACTCATAATCTTTGAGTGCGTTTTCTGCCTCTCGCTTTGTGGCGAAAGTTCCCAAATAAACTTGTTTCCCTGTGACAGAGCTTGCAGCGGCATACGGTTTTGATTTGCTGTCTTTGCGAATGTAAATGCTTCCTGTACCTTTTGTCCTGCGCCTGTTTTTCGGCTTGTCAGATGATTGATTTTTACCGCAGTAAGGACAATACGCAAAATTGTCCTGCAATTCTCGGTTACACCGTCGGTTTATACATTTTTTCATCATTTTGCTCCTTAAAAAAGGGTGCAAAAATCCCCTGCAAAATATTGTAATTTTCGCAGGGGTGTGGTACAATATATTTGCTAAGAAAAATGCACCATTGCACCCGTTGTAATGGTCTCCGCTCTATCCTGTTGGCGCAGGGTAGGGCGGATTTTTTTATTTTATTTTACTTTCTTGCTGACAAGGTTCATTTTAACGTCATTATCATAGGTATCTGTATCGAAATATATTAAATCAGCTCCTACGGTTGATGGATTGAAGTTTTTACAATCTTTCACACTGACTTCAATCATGCCCTCGCTGTGTGCTGAAATCGGAGCGCTACAGACTAACTTGTTGTAGCTTCTTCCGTCTAAGATGACGGTGTCGGCTTGTACGGTTATAGATTTATCCATTTTATTTTTTATATAAAAATGAACATCAACTTCTTCATCCGAATAAGGAGCCTGCTCCGTATCGCTGTAATAAACGGCTATGTCGCTATCTGAATAAAGCTCGGTTAAAGTATCTTTAAACTCTGTAGGTTTTTCGGTAGGCGGTTCTGTTTCGGGTTCAGTAGCTTTTTCTGCTGAATCTTCTTCAGGTGAACGAACATCTTTTGAAGAATATGTTATTATAGAATTAACAATGATGTCTTCATAAAAATCAAATTCTTCAGATTGCTCATCGCCTTCGGTTGTGAAAAGCATACAACACAAATAATTCTTCGTCACCCACACATACATTGTGCCGTAATACTTATCTCCGGATAATTCCAAATTTGCTATTACACGATAAGCGAGAAAGTCATCTATATGAGTTGTAGTTCTGCTTATTTCTTCAAAGTCATCAAACGAATTTGCAAAGCCATCAAGAAAGCTGTCTACATAGCCTGAGGTAAATTGAGATGGTGAAATATTCGATTGAGATGAACTTATATACAGCCTGTTTCCGTCAGGGTCGTAAAAATAATGGTAACCGTCATGAGCTTTATGCGTCCACTCTTTAGGAATATCAATAGAAAAAGGAGTTATATCATACCACTCAAACAAATCGGTTTCTGAGGTATCGTTAGAGGTTTGATTGGTAGAAGTTGTTACCGGTTCTTGAATATCAGGTTGGTTGCTACATTGCGAAATGGCAGTTACCGCAGTGGCGGTCAATATCAAAGCTATCAGCAAAGCAATGTAAAAATGTGGAGTGCGATATATAGGCTTTTTTTCAGTCGTTTTTTCAGCTTCTCCCGTAGGGCTGAATTTGTTTTTTTGATATGTATGGCATATCGGGCAAAATACTGAATTATTCGGTATGATGTTACCGCAACTTTCACACTTGCAGGGTTCTGTGTTTTTAGATTCGTCGTCTTTAAACAGAGCAACCTGTTCAATCTTTGTTCCGCATTCGTTGCAAAACTTTGAACCGGCAGGAATCTCAGCACCGCATTTTGGACATTTCATTTATAAATCCTCCTCTTTTTGATATATATATTGACAAAATATATATCATATACTAAAATAATATTAGAGAGGTTCAGACTTCTCACTATTCCTATTTCTCCTACCATAGTTGCCGCTATGGTAGGTTTTTCTTTTTGTTGATAAAATCTGAAAATTGCTCTTTTACCCGTCTTTCAAGCGGATGTAGGTAAAAAGCGTTTCTGCGTTCGAGCTCTGCCATTCGTTCAGCCCTGTAGGTCGCCGCCTCAAGACTGATGTCGCATAAATTTGCAATTGCAGCGGCATTTGTTGCGTGTAGCTCATGGAGCACACAAGCCGGAGATAACAAGTCCCGAGCAAATACATTTGCCGAATGTTCGGCATCATCAGTTATTAAAAAGCCGTTGCCGTCTTTGCTGAACAAATGGCCTAAAAATATATGACCGAGTTCGTGTGCGATTGTAAATCTACAACGCTGAGGAGATTGCTCATCGGCATAGACGATATACAACTTATCATTTTGTATAAGCGTTGTACCGCTCTCGTTTTTGCTTAGCAGATTGGCCACCGAATTTTTCAGTAAAACAATGTCGGCTTGCTTAGCTATCTGACTGACTTTAACAGGCAGACTGTTTATATTATAATCAATCAAACATTGCCAAGAGGCATTGCGTGCATTTTTATATTGTCCATAATTCAAGTTTTACCACCTCATAGGTATTGTAACCTATGAGGTGTTTTTTATTATGTATTATAAATCTGTATCGTCAGGCTCAAACTTACTGAGATCAGGAAGATTAACTATTTCAATAGGTTGATTATTACCGTCACTTCGTGCGGCTTTAACCGTTGGTATTAGATTATCGTTAATTTTTAAAATAGTATCAATTGTGTACTGATGTTCAGGGTGATTTCGATAAGCATAAACCAAATCTTTTTCATGATTGGTTAAAATCATAGTATTGCTTTTGTTTGGCATTTCTCTGAACTCTGCAAGAATATCATCTACTTTATATATATCACAAAGTGCGATTAAAATTTCTGCATCAGGTTGACCGTGATTGTTCTCCCACGCATTTACGGTTTTTCCACTTTTATTTATTAATTTTCCGACTTCATCGGCGGTTAATCCGCTTTTTTTCCTTAACTCTTTTAATTTTTGTGCTATAAATTCTCTTGACACTTTGTTTCTCCTTTTATAGATGTTTTATCTACGCTTTTATTATAATTTGCTAATTACAGATTGTCAAGAAAAAAATCTGAAAAATGTAGAAAAATTTTTTTAAAATCTCTTGACAATCTGCAAAAGTTAGATTATTATTAAAATGAAATCTACAAAATGTAGCATTTAACAGTTGAAAGGAGGTAAAAGGTATGACTGTGAACGAAAAACTTAAAAAGATTGTCGAAGAAAAAGGACTTAAACAATCATATTTGTGTGAGCATACTGGAATGACCGCTGATGCAATTTCAAGAATATTAAATTCCAACCGTAAGGTTACAGCAGAAGAGTTTTTGGGAATATGTCAAGTGCTTGATGTTGATCCAAGGCAGTTTTTTAAGCAGTCTGCTTAACTTATTACCTCAGAAAGGAATGGTAAAAATGGCACTAACCATATATGCGGCAGTTGCTACCGTAGTAGCAGTAGTGGCAATCATAAAAGCTGTAAAATGGAAAATTGCTACAAGAGCAATGGTGGTTTATTGTATGAAGAATTTCAGAATACCCACAGACAAAGAACTTGCCGACTGCTCCAAAGAAGCCGCCGGCAAGACAATAAGATTTAAGTAGGATTTGAGGTGATAAAAAATGCTCTCAAAAATTATGATAAGCCGTAATAAAAAGAAAAAGGCAATGCCAAATCGACAATTGCCTTTTGAACACCCTGCTTATCCTATTCAGAGTGATTTTTATGAAATTTCTTTAGAGAAATACGACGGAGAACTACCGATTCATTCGGTGCAAATGTCCTTTGTACTGCCCTATGACGATTGGTGCGAATTTTCAAAGTCAAATCTCTACAAACATCTTCAGGAGTATCTTCAGGAACTAAAAAGACGAGATAACCTGCATGTGAAGAAAGCATTGGAAGATTGATAGGTAAATGCTCGTTGTAAGTGGGTACATAATAAACTTTACCATTTCTAACATGTTCTAAAGCCATCACTTCAAATGTAAATGTGGTTTCATTATAAATTCCGCTGTCGAGGATAACTTGCAGGTCGGTAATAGTAATAGGCAGGTTAGATTTATTGTTTGTTTGATAATGTAAAATTAGTTTTTTCTGTCCTCTTGCATACGGACGAAGAACGCATTCTTTTATTTGAATTTCTAAATTAATTCTGCGTGACAGCAAATATTGAATTAGATTTATCAGAGAAATCAAAAAGCCTAATATACCTAAAATTCCACTAATTACAACCCACATAATGATCAACTCCTTTCCTTGATTATAACACCAAAAAATTCAACATACAACATAAATGAGGTGATTAAATGAACGACAAAATCCTTATCAACCCTAAAACAAATCAGGAGTACAGCGATGTACCGCCGACCGTGGCGGCTGAATATCTCGGAGTTGCTCTCAATTATGTTTATGAGGGGCTAAAAAAACAAACCCTGCCTATCGGTTCAGCCGTACAGAGCGACAAAGGGCGTTGGAGCTACAACATACCGATTGACCGGCTAAAGACCTACGCAAGCGGTGCAGATATATCCTTACTGACCACACTGCTCAACAAATTGATCGGCAGCGGAAATACAATCAACGAAAGGACGGCGTAAAAATGATAAATTCGCCGTGCTACGGCTGTCAGATGCGGACGACAAGATGTCATACAGATTGTGAAAAATATCTTGAATACAAATCAAAGTGCGACAACCGCCGAGCCGAACGCTCTAAGAATTATGACTTTTTTAATTACATCTGTCATAAAATCAACATCCATACGAGATGTCGCAAATCAAATAAATGAAAGAATAGGTGAATATATGGAAATCATTGCAAATAACCGTGCAAATAACCGTGAACATATAGCTTTTAAAGACTTGAAAAAAGGCGATATTTTTGTATTAGCCTCAGATGGCAAATGGTACATAAAAAACAACGATTTTTATGCAGTACGGCTTACAGACGGCAAAACCGTTGAGCCGAGTTTTTCACTTTTACTTTGCGAAGTCAAAGATTGCGTGCTCGTAGAAAGAGAAATCTATACAGCATTAACTGAAAAGGAGTGTAACAAATGTGGTTAAGAAATTACCCGACACGCAGAAAACTGCTCAAAGATGTTAAGGAGTTAAGAGAAGAAAACAAAAATCTCAAAAATGAGTTAAAAAAAGCTCGCCTTGATAAATCCCAAACCGAAGAAAATTACACAAACGCTCAATATGCATTAAGAGGTTATAAAAACGAGAATACTAAACTCTGTGAAAAACTTTCAATGTATGAATCAGCAGAGGCAGAATCCTTCGGTTTTGAATGTGTGGGTGTCCGCAAATGAAAAAAAGGACAACAGTTGAAGACGGATATGATGTTGAGGGACGCTGGCATTTGAAGCTCAGAAAAGCCAAAGGCAAGTTTACGCTCGACGAAATAATTGAAGCGGCGAAAGAATGGGAAGAAGATTACTACGCCGTGATAATTAAAGCGATGAGCGATGAGATAGCGCAGTATTACGATGATGACCTTGACGGTGATTATGTCACCTTGTACCGTGCCACGGATTTTATCAGCAAAGAGGTGTAACCAATGAAAAGATTAACTTTAAATCAAGACAGCGAAATCAAGGTTAAGGACATCTACGGCAAAATGCACGACTGCAAAGATGTCCCGAGGGAATTTTATGGCTGTATTCGCAAACTTTACGACTATGAAAATACAGGATACACAATTGATTTTATTGACAACATACCGCATATACTCAAAGATATGCGTGAATGCTTATTAAATCCATCGGTTGTAAATATTAGAATGTGTTTGCATATGATTGATTACATTTTAAACACAAAAGAAAAAGACCGTTGATTGCTTGCACTACAATCAACGGTCGGCAAATAACACAAGGCTATCTGCGTACAAATACAGTCTAACATTATTATATCAGATAACCTTGCAAAAATCAAGGAGATTATATAAATGAATAAAAAATCTAAATTACAAATGATACCGACTGACAAACTTCATCCACACCCTGATAATCCAAGAAAGGTTATCGGCGATGTTTCGGAACTTGCAGAATCTATCAAGACAAACGGTATCTTGCAGAATTTGACCGTAGTGCCAAACAATGATAACTGGGATGATTTCACGGTTATTATAGGACATCGCAGGCTTGCAGCGGCAAAGCAGGCAGGATTGACTGAACTGCCTTGCGCTGTTGTCGAGATGACCGAAAAGGAACAGTTATCTACAATGTTAACCGAAAATATGCAGCGCTCAGATTTGACAGTTTATGAGCAGGCAAAAGGATTTCAGATGTTGATTGACCTCGGGGACAGCGTTGCCGAGGTGGTAGAGAAAACAGGCTTTAAAGAAAGCACCGTAAGAAGGAGACTCAAACTTGCAGAACTTGATGAAGAATCCTTCAAGGAAAGCCAGCTCAGACAACCCACATTGGCAGACTACGAGCGTCTGAATCAGATTAAGAATATTGAAGTAAGAAACGAATTGCTTAAATCAATCGGAACGAATAATTTCGATAATCTTTTGTATTCTGCTGTTAAAAAGCAGGAGACCGATGAAGAAAAAGAAAAAATTGAAAAGCTCATCGTAAGAATTTAAATAATCTTCCGAATTATACTGTAGACATATCGAGAAATCATCATTCTTACCACAGATTAATGACAATTCACCGCCTTTATCGTAATATACAGCCTCGCTGTAAAGCATTTCGCTTTTTTGATAATAGCCTTGTGACGCCAAGTCGCTGAATACTTCCGATTTGTCTTTGGATAAGTCGGAAGTAAGAACATAATCCACCATTTCTTGCTTGTTTGCAGAATAATTGTTGTCTGTTTTACAATCCTCTACCGCCTTGTAGGTTGTTGTTGCTGTCATATAGACCAAATTTACCGATAAGAAGATGCACATACATATTTCAAAAAAACCTATCGGAATTTGTAAGCCCTTATTACTTAAAAGCATTTCCCTGCGGCATATTTTTATCAACAATAATATTGACCATAAAATAAATATAGCACCGATAATATACGGAAGAATTTCAAAACAGAAAACTGCAAAGCCACTGTATTGTGCAGGAACCTTTGTGAAAATGCATTGCATATATGCCGAAAAACCTTCCGTAACAGTTTTTACAACGGCAAAAACAGCAGGTTGATAAAAATATAATAAATTCGGATGTCCTGCAGAACAGATTTCATAATTATCGTTTTCAAAAAATATTGATACAAATTGCAAAATGAAAGAAATCAATATTATTATCGGAATCACATAATTATTCTTTTTTCGTGATAATATCAGCAAGACAACATATGTAATTATAAATGCAAGTGAAATGAAATCCAAGAGTACATCGTGCCTGTAAAATACTGTATCGTATCGGTATATGAACTTGTCTTTTAAAAAAACTGTGCATAGAAACATAGCTGTAACAAGGCAAGCACAAATAATTGTAAACGGCGATAGGAAAATGTTTGTATGCAAAAAATTCAACAGCACGGCGGTGTCATCGGGGTTTCCCATTTCCTCGGTAGCACGCTTTTCGGCTTCTTCTTTTGAATAGCCAATGTCAACATAGTAGTCGATTTTATCAAGCAAGTGCGATTCAAGTTCCGCTGTGATTAGTTTTCGGGAGTGCTTGTCGCTAATTTGTTCGGCAACCTTTTCTATAAAACCGTTAGTCATACTATCCCTCCTTTCAGAGTTTTCGTTTAATCACAATAATCAGTAACTTTACCGTCCTCTATGGTCAGATTCTTAAAGAAAAAGTTTGAGCCGTCATCAGAAGTATCATCGTATCCTTTAAAATAAATTGTAAAGTTTATTTCATATACTGTTTTCTTCTTATCTCGATAATATGTTTTGCATATTACATTAGCCCATTTTAAAAGTCCCGATTCTTTTATGCTTTCAAAGTCATCTCCCTTGTCAATCTTTTTGATTGCATCTACATCGGACAAAATTTCGGGAGTTTTATCGTATATATCCCTCTCATTAATGAAAGCACCTACGCTTTCATCGTATGTAATAAATCCATCACTCAAATTGTATGCAATGGAGGTGTATCTTCCGTTGTTATCCATACCAGTTCCAACTGATATTGTGCCGCCTTTGCCGTAAAATTCGGCAGGGATTTCTGTATCCGCATAGTATCCCTCAAGCGTCAGGTCACTTATAATTTCAGACTTATCTCGTGTTAAATCTGCATTAAGAACATATTCCGACATTTTTTCACGGCTTGCAGAATAACTGTTTCCTGTTGCAAAATCATTGACGGTTCTGTATGCTGTGGCGGTGACCGTTATAATAAGATTTACGGACAAAAATACGCTTGCACATATTTCTATAAGGCGGATAGGTATGTTGTATTTTTTACGATTGTCAACTCTTTCTAATTTCAATATTTTAATGAAAAGTATGATTGACCATATTATAAATATTAACCCCAAAATATAGGGCAAAACATTAAAACAGAAAGAATCGGTTTCGGCAGGAACTTCAATGAAAATACATTCTGAATATGCACTAAAACCCTCTGTGACTATTTTTACAAGTGCGTACATTGCAGGCTGGTAAAAATAAAACATATTCGGCGGTGCTGTTGATGTGAGTGCAGCCTCGTTGTAATCGTAAATAATAACGGAGAAAAATTGCAGGATAAAAGAAATCGCCACAAATAACGGAATGATTTTAATGTGCTTTTTTCTTGCCAATATTAACATTACAACATATGTAATCAGAAAAGCGAGCGAAACAAAATCGCATATTATGCTGTGCCTGTATGCTTGGTTATCGTAGCTGTATATAAAAGCGTCACGAAACCATATTGTGCAGAAGAACATCAGTATTATAACACCGCAACAGATAAATGACAGCAGGTCACGAAAGTTATTGTTGTGCAGAGCATTCAACGGCACGGCGGTGTCATCGGGATTGCCCATTTCTTCGGTAGCACGCTTTTCGGCTTCTTCTTTTGAATAGCCAATGTCAACATAGTAGT
>OLXA01000683.1_pt1 | contig 15728 bp, 7 predicted proteins | sample 1644551 | NCBI WGS metagenome assembly OLXA01 (sample SAMEA103958150, study PRJEB25191) | human gut metagenome | biome: human-associated habitat [ENVO:00009003]; feature: intestine environment [ENVO:2100002]; material: feces | place: Germany | collected 2013/2015 | reverse complement strand
GGGGAATACGCATAGCAGCCGTTATCATCGTAGGCGTATGCGGTTATTTCATGACTAATGATTATCTATATAATCAGGCATCCCTACCACAAACAGTAACCGTCCCCGCCGGACAACGTGCACAAATCACTCTTGCCGACGGCACACGGGTATGGCTGAATGCACAGTCCACATTGACCTATGCTTCCAACTTTGGGCGTGGAGAAAGAAACGTGGAGCTGAATGGAGAAGCCTACTTTGAAGTGGCAAAAAACAAAGATATCCCCTTCTACGTACACACAGAGATGAATAAGGTGAAAGTTGTAGGTACCAGCTTTAATGTTTGTGCCTATGCAGGAAGCAAAGAGTTTGAAACCACCCTTGTAGAAGGTATTGTGGATATTTATCCTGCCAACAGTAATAAGGTTATCACCCGCTTACAGAAAGAGGAATTCTTTGGCAACTATGACGGGAAATGCAAAAAGGTAATACTCCCTTCTTATGAATATCTGCGATGGAAAGAAGGATTGTACTGCTTTGATGATGTGCCGTTCAGCTGCATCCTCACTAAACTTGAAATGTACTATAATGTAAAAATAACCGTTTCCGATCCTAAATTGCTGAACTATGACAGTTGTACCGGAAAATTCCGCGAACAGGATGGTATAGAGCATATTCTCCGAACCATTTCAAAAGACCATCCTTTTGAATTCAGCATCAACGAAGAAAAAGATTCGATTTTCATTTACGAGAAATAATTTGATATCAAAGATAAAACCTTAAAATTTAGTACTAACCCCTTAAAACCAAATAGTATGAAACCATAGCAGAAACAGTCTGAAAATTCACTTCCCCCTTTTTTGATAAAAAAAAGATCGGAAAGTACCCCCATACTTTCCGATCCGAAACAGTCAAAAATCGACCTTAATCAATTTATTAACTTAACACATTACAAAGATATGAGAAAAATTTCTTTGAATGGGCTTTTTTGCCCAAAAAGTTTAGTATTTAAGCAAATATTACGAACTATGAAGATCACACTATTCCTTCTTTTGTTTGTAACGTTCCAGGCGTACAGCCACGCTACCTACTCTCAGAGTACAAGAATCAGCATCCCCCGTTCTGAGTTACGAGTAGGCGAAATCCTCGATAAAATCGAGGCTCAGACCGAGTATTTGTTTGTCTACAATAAGAAAAGTGTGGACGTGCGCCGCACCGTAAATGTAGATGCAGACAATCAACCGGTGTCCGAAGTTTTGGACGAAATCTTTAATGGTACCGACATCAGATATGTAATGGAAGGCAAGAATATTGTGTTGACCAAACAAAATGAAAAGGCCAGTGAAATCATTGCTACCGTACAACAAGAAAATATCTCTGTAAAAGGTGTTGTTACCGATACAAAAGGTGAACCCATTATCGGTGCCAATGTCGTGGAAAAAGGAACTACAAACGGTTGCATTACCAATATAGACGGTGAGTTTACACTAAATACACCGACTAATGCAACGCTGGTTATCAGCTTTATCGGATACCAGCCTGTAACGATTGCTCTCAACGGGCAGAAAACTCTCAATGTACAGATGCAGGAAGAAGCCCTGTCACTGGAAACGGTTGTGGTAACGGCTATGGGTATCAAGAAAAAAGCAGCTTCATTGACTTATTCAACCCAACAAGTGGGTGGCGATGAACTGACACGCGCCAAAGATCCGAATATGATAACCGCATTAGCAGGTAAATCAGCCGGTGTACAAATCAATAAGAGCGCATCCGGCCTTGGTGGCTCAGCCAAAGTTTCTATCCGTGGTACACGTTCCGCTTACGAAGGAGGCAATAACCAACCGTTATATGTCATCGATGGTGTCCCTATGCTAAATACGACTACCGAATCTACTTCCACCGTTATGGGTGGAGAAAATGACGGTGTGAATCGTGACGCCGGTGATGGTATCTCCAACCTGAATCCCGAAGACATTGAAAGTATGAGCATTCTGAAAGGTGCTTCTGCCGCCGCTCTTTACGGATCACAAGCAGCCAACGGTGTTATCTTAATAACTACCAAGAAAGGTAAAGCAGGTATGCAAAGAGTTACTTTCTCTTCAAATCTGACCATCGATCATGCCATCAGTCTGCCGAAATTCCAGAATTCGTATGGCCCCAGCGGAACTGACAGTTGGGGAGAAAAAAAGTCATTAACCGACTACGATAATGTTGGCAAATTCCTCGGTAACGGTGTAACCGCTATTAACTCCATATCCGTACAAAGCGGAAACGAGAAGATGCAGACTTACTTCTCTTATGCCAACACTACAGCCAAAGGTATCATTGATTCCAACAAATTGCAAAAGCACAACCTTACGTTCCGCGAAACAGCGAGTTTCTTCAATGACCGTCTGAAACTCGATGGAAATGCTACCCTGATGACACAAAAGATTAAGAATAGCACTGCATCCGGAGGTATATACCTGAATCCATTGGTCGACCTGTACAGTTTCCCACGTGGAATGGACATGTCTGAATATGCTACTAATTTTGAAGTAGCCGACCCGACAAGAAATGGTATGCCTGTACAAAACTGGTATACAGACGTTTCCGAATGGTCACAAAATCCTTACTGGATTAAGAATCGTGTTACCAACACCAATAAGCGTTACCGCGCTATGGCATCCCTAAGTGCCAGCCTGAAAATAAACGATTGGTTAACCCTGCAAGCCCGTGGTAATGCAGACTATGTAAGCGACAAGTTCGATCAGAAAATGTATGCATCTACAGCTCCCAATATTACAGGTACCTATAACGAAAAGAGTAACGGACGTTATGTTTGGTCGGAAAGCGAACAATTCCAGATTTATGCCGACGTGATGGCCATGTTCAATAAAACATGGAACAAATGGTCATTGAATGCCGCTGTCGGTACCAGTATCAACAAGAATAAAGTCAACTCACTGATGCTCGACTCTAAAATCGCCTCACTTTACAAACCTAACTTATTTACGGTTGCCAATATCGTTATGGGCTCTAATGCCTCCATCAATCAGGAGATTGATCAGAGACGTACCATTCAGTCTGTATTCGGAACAGCACAAATCGGCTTTGACGAAGCCCTGTATCTTGACATTACAGCACGTAATGACTGGTCTTCCACATTGGCTCATACGGAAAGTATGAATTCAGGCTTCTTCTACCCTTCCGTTGGTTTATCCTGGATCATTAATAACTCATTAAAACTACCGGAATGGATTTCCTTTGGTAAAGTACGTGGTTCATGGGCACAAGTAGGTAACGACCTGCCTATCGGTATCACTAACCTTGTAGATATTATTCAGGCCGGTGGTGTATTGCAAGCAGCCGACACATACAATAAGGGCGATCTGAAACCGGAAATCAGTAGTTCTATCGAATTTGGTACGGAATGGAGATTCTTCCAAAGCCGCTTAGGAATTGACTTTACCTGGTATCAGACTGATACAAAGAATCAATTGTTGAGAATGCCCACCGCCGCAGGAGACAAATATGCATATCGCTATATCAATGCCGGGAAGATCCGTAATAAAGGTATAGAATTAACAGTAGATGCAACTCCGGTTATGAATGATAATTTCCGTTGGAAAACTGCCGTCAACTTCTCAACAAACAGCAATGAAGTCATTTCTCTTCACCCGGATTATACTTCATTCATTTATGGTAGTTCCGGACTTTCTATGGCTTACCTGATGCGCATCAAAGAAGGTGGTTCCCTGGGCGATATCTACGGAAATGCATTCGTGCGTGAGAATGGAAAAATAAAGCTCAATGAAGATGGAAGTCCTCTTGTAAAGACTGGTAACAACGACTATCTGGGTAATGCAAATCCCGACTGCTTATTGGGTTGGAGTAATACATTTACCTATAAAGGATTCAGTCTCTATTTCCTGATCGATGCCCGCGTAGGTGGTGATGTCATGTCCTTGACACAAGCAGTCCTTGACCAAAATGGCGTGACCAAAGCAACAGCACAGGCCCGTGATAGAGGTTACATAGAATACGAAGGAACTCGCTTCGACGAGAATCATATTAAACCATTCTTTAAATCAGTAGGTGGTCGTAATGGTATATCCGAATATTATATGTATGATGCTACCAATATCCGTATGCGTGAATTGTCAATCGGCTATTCTTTCCCGCAATCACTGCTGGAAAAGACGAAGGCATTCAAGGGTATCGATGTATCGCTGGTAGCACGCAACCTGTTCTTTTTCTACAAAGATGCACCGTTCGACCCGGATGCAACCTTATCTGTTGGCAACTCACTTCAAGGTGTAGATGTATTCGGCATGCCTTCTACCAGAAACATTGGTTTCAATATCAAATTCACATTCTAACTTAAAGCATTTACGATTATGAAATATAATAAATTCCTAACCATACTTTTTGCAAGCGGATTGCTGGGTATCGCAGTCGCATGTACCGACAATTTTGAAGCAGATAACAGAAACAATACAGGGTTTGACTCCGAATTGCAGGAATATGATTTCCAAAAATATCTGTTGAAGTTTGAAATAATCCAGAGTGGTATCTACTTTAACTACGACTGGGGCGAAGGTAAAAACTGGACTTTCCAAATCGCACAAAATTTAGGGCAAGACATGTTCTCAGGCTATTTCCATGATTTCAATCAAGGTTTCAATGATAAGAACAGCGTATATGCACTGAACGATGGATGGACTTCTACTCACTGGACATACAATTACTCGTACATTATGCCCGAAGTACAGAAGTGCGAACAAATCAACGTAGAGCAGCCTGCGCTGTTAGCTGTAACCCAAATATTGAAGGTTGAATTGATGCACCGTGTAGCAGATTGCTACGGACCATTGGTATATAGTAAATTCGGACAGGAAGGTGACAATGTAGATGATCTGAAGACAGCCTACAAACAATTCTTCACCGATCTGGAAAAAGGAATCACTTCTTTACAAAGTTTTATCAAGGACAATCCCGGCGTAGAGCCGTATAAAGACGCCGACATGCTGACTCCTAACAAGACTTTGGCAGAATGGGTTAAATTTGGCAATTCATTGCGTTTGCGTCTAGCCATGCGTGTTGCTAACGTAGACAAAGCTCTTGCCACCGAGCAAGCTCAGAAATCATTCACCCTCGAGCAATTCCTGGAAGCACCAAATGAGATTATTTCCGTATCGACTGCCGGCGGCTACAATAATCCGCTGGGTGAAATCAACAAGTCATGGGGGGAAGTCTTCATGGGGGCCACCATGGAATCTGTACTGACCGGATATGATGATCCACGCATGTCCAAATATTATGATCCGGCAAATGGTGCAGTTATCACATGGAAAGAGAACGATGTAGTGAAAGAACTTCCGCAGCTCTTTGAGTACGCTGGAAGCTACAAAGGCGTACCACAGGGAACCGGCTTGCTTTCTGCCGACAATCGCTATAAAGAATGTTCAAAGAGCACAGTCAGTCAAAAAACGAACCCTATTTTAATGACTGCTGCCGAGGTATGGTTCCTTCGTGCAGAAGCTGCTTTACGAGGCATCTCTACAGAAGATCCCAAAATATGCTATGAGACAGGTGTAAAAACATCCTTTGAGCAATGGGGAGTAGGTGGAGTTGATGCTTACCTGCAAAGTGACAAGACACCAGCTGATTACAAAGATCCGTTCGATACCCAATTCGATATGAATGCACGCATCACTACTACTCCCAATTGGGCGGATGCCAACGGTACAGAAGAACAATTTGAGAAAATCATGACACAGAAATGGCTTGCCATATATCCCGAAGGTAATGAAGCATGGACAGAGCAACGTCGTACCGGTTATCCGAAATTATTTAAAGTCAAAGTGAATAATAGCGGTGGTGCCATTAACACAGATGAGATGATCCGTCGTCTCCCATATCCGGAAGGTCTGAAAACATCTAATCCTACTCAGTACAGTTCATTAACAAGAGCACTGGGTGGTGCCGACACAGGTGGTACTCGTCTCTGGTGGGATGCCGGAAAGAATAATTTCTAAATTCCAATAAGACCAAGGTATAGAATTTTGATTAGTGGTGTTTTTCTCCGTATTAGTTACGAGGAAAAGAAGATTGGGAGGAGTAAAGTCATTTGGGGGACTTTACTCCTTTTTTTGTCTATATTTTCAGATACACTAAAGACTGGTATATGTCAGTTTATCATCCATTATTAATAACCAGGATTCTGTTGTTGCTTCTTTTCCTCGGAAGTCAACGCATGACCATCCTTTTGGATAGCATCCAGATAAGTTTGAGGGATAGGACGCAAACAATGATGTTCATCAATATTAGGAGCAGCATCCGAATTAAAAGCTTTGGTACGTGCCACCAATGTTTTCGTTCTTGATAAGTCTTCCCAACGATAAAACTCACCGCAAAGTTCACGGGAACGCTCATTCAGCAAAAGGCACATCATACGATCATAATCAGAGCTATATTTCAGTTTTGAAATGACAGCCTCATCTTCAGCCGGAAGACTATGTATATCTGTTATTTCAAGATCAGTGGGAAGTGTAGTCTTATCAATATCATTGGACTCATAATAAGAATTTCCGGTGTAATAAGAGTTTATGCCGTCAATCTGCCATCCTAAGGCATTTTCATTATATGATGCACCACCGTCACAATATGCCGAACGATCTTCCCCGTTCTTGTAGGCAGCACGCTTGCGGAGTTCATTAATGTAATGCAGAGCATCACCATATTCGCCTTGGCGAATCAGAACTTCAGCAGCGATCAGATAAGTTTCACCAAGACGGGCCAGAATACCATCCCGATTGCCTCCCATGTCACTGACCGTTTCACGCGAACCATCAATATACTTATTAAGAGCTACAAAACGACTTACATCATCATATAATGCCACATCGTCCTTACCGTTACGATCTTTCGGATAAGTCACAAATGTAGTAGGAATGGCTTTGCCGGTCTTTTCATCAATCACCTTTCCGCTGAGTTGCACTCCATCGAACCGGGTATCACCCGGACGATTGACAACATACATCACGCCCAAATCTCCCACTTCGTAACCGGAACCCGCTTTCGGGTTATTAACAGCATACTTAGTCTTAAAGCTTTTCCAGAAACGGGAATCATTAATCATATCATAGATATTATACATATAATATGTGGTTCTTAAACGTTGGTACTCGCGACCGCCAGCCAAGTCACGTTTCATCTGAGGCAAATTATTGTAAACAGACAAGAAGAAGAGATGGCATCTGTTAGTACCGGCACTTCTGGAAGATTTGTCAGAAGAGAACTGTGCCGAAAGAATAATCTCATCTAATTTTTCACTCGCTCCGTCAGGTTCCGTATAATGCCACAGATCAGAAAAATTGGGGGCTAACTGATGACGTGAAATTACTTCTTTGGCCAGTTTCAAGGCTTCTTTCAGGTCAGATTCTTTAGTCGTACTGTTCCATCCATCATTAATTTCACTGGCACGGAACAAGTAAGCCTTAGCTAAAAAATGAGCCGCAGCATCCCTGCTAATCTTCCCCACCATGCTTACCGTCGCCGGCAACAGATCATAAGCATTCTTCAAATCACCAATCGCCTGCTCTACCGTGGCTTCTGCCGTAGCACGGGTGAACTCACGGACAGGTACAAAGCTCGACTCTAATTTCAAGGGTACACCTCCATACTGGGAAACCAACTTCAGATAATTAAAGCCACGCAGGAAATAGGCTTCGCCCATATACGTCTTCTTATTCGTACCGGTATAACTATCAGGAGTTATTTTACTTAACAACAGGTTCGCATTGTTGATTCCGATATACATGGCATCCCAAAGGCTTTCGGCCATCGTAGTATTTGAATTAGCGGCTACAATCTGTGACTGGAAACTACCATCATAATTATTCCACACTTTATTGGAACCATCACCACCCACAGTAAACTCATCCGTACCGTAATTAGTGGTAGTATAGGCATTCTCCTTGAAGAAATGGAAACGCAGGTTATTGTAAATGCCCACAGCCAGCTGATCAATACCTTCCGGTGTATCAAAGAAATCGGTAGTCTGTTGAGTGGTAAGCTTTTCATCCAGAAAATCACTACAGGAAGCCACCACGCCTCCCAAGGTCAAGGCTAATAAGCCGAATGTAATATTCTTATATAATTTCATAATTGTTTGCTTTTTAGTTTAAAATCCTACATTCAATCCTATTGTGAAACCACGGTTCCAGGTAGATGTTAAATTCTGCGAAGCGTCCAGTTCCAGAAAATCTATATTAGAAAAGATACGCCCCGGATTCTTAGCCTGCACATATACTTTCAAGTTAGACAGATTCCACTTCTTAACCAATGTTTGCGGGAAAGTATAACCTAATGAAATATTACGCACTTTGAGGAACGAACCGTTCTTATATCCCAGAATCCGGTAGTAGGGATCACCGCCTCCATCATCATGGATAGGTTTCTGATATTCAGCATTCTTATTATTCTCATTATAGTAATTTATCTTACGCTGAGTGTAGCGGCCTCCCTGCCACTCACCACCTGTATCAACCATATAGTCAAAACGACCGTACAACATGAAGGAAAGCTCAAAATTCTTATAAGAGAAAGTATTGGTCATACCCAAAGTCCAGCGTGGACGTGTATGTCCCACTACTATACGGTCATCATTCGGATCAATCTTATGGTCACCATTCTGGTCTACCGGTCGTGCCATACCTACCTGAAACGAATGTCCTTTCTTATTAAATTCAGCCATTTCAGCCGCATCTTCTTCTTGCCAGATTCCGGCAGATTCATAGCCATAGATCACTCCCAATGACTTTCCGATGAACCAATTATTATTAATATCATCTTCTTTACCATTTGCCAACTCCTCTATTTTATCTTTCTGCCAGGCGACATTTAGACTGGTAGACCACTCAAAGTCCCGGGTCCGGATATTCACAGTATTCAATGTGATATCCACACCTATATTGGAAGTTTCCCCCACATTGGCATAAGTTTGGGTATAACCATTTAATGAAGGAATTCCCATCTGCATCAATAAGTCTGTTGTACGCGAAGTATAAAAATCCAGAACTCCCGAAATTCTTCCGTTCAGTACAGAGTAATCAACGCCAATATTATATTGGGTGGTCTTTTCCCAAGTTAAGTCTTTATTTGCCATAGCAACCGTACCACCCGTAGCTACAGGATCGGAAGCTACGAAGCCTGAAGTGGAACTGTCACCATAAGGATAATAGATAGGAACAACGGCCCCCTTTGTTTGGTAAGGATCAATAGCGGAGTTACCAGTAACCCCGACTCCCACACGTAGTTTCAACTGATTGAGCCAACTTACATCCTGCAAAAATCCTTCCTGATCAAGACGCCAGCCCAACGCCGCACTAGGGAAAAATGCCCATTTATTACCTTTGGCAAGCTGCGAAGCGCCATCCCAACGACCGGAAACCGTGAGGAGGTATCTGCTGTTATAATCATAATTTAAACGGAACATATACGAGAGTAACTGCTTCTCTACTAAATCACTCCCCCAGTCATCCAGTGCAGAAATATTTGCTTTACTCAACGCATTCCATTTGGCACTGGCCAGGGGAATATTTAAAGCAGCCATAGAGGATTCTTCATAACGATATTTAGTGGCACTTTGCAGTAAAGTCACTCCCAAAGAGTGTTTTCCTATTTCCTTATCATAGTAGATAAGATTATCAAGTGTCCATGAAAAATCAGATTGATTCGTTAAACTGGCACGATTGGTTCCCTCACGACTGACAGAGTTCGCATCTGCAAAACTTCCATTACGGTAACTACGAAAGTCGGGACCAAAATTGAAGCGATATCTGAGCCCTTTCAGAGGAGAGAAGATCTCACCCAAGTTCAACTGGGCATACAGACTACCGATAGCACGGAACATACGACGTTCATTCTCACTATAATTCCATTCGTTGACTATCGTTTTCACTTTATCATCTCCACCCGGATAATCAATGCGGTTACCCTCATCATCAAAGGGCACGGCATACGGATACAAACTGGTAGAAGCTGCATACAGATTGGATGGCCGGTCACTGATCATCTGTCCTACAGCCTTAGCCGAAGAACCATATTGCTGTTCACTGAAAGTACCGTTGACATTCAAGCCCATCTTGAACCATTTGGTCGGATCAAGATTCAAGCTGACTTTGGCTGTATAACGAGTGTAAGACTGACCTTTCACGGTACCCTCATTATCCAGATAGCCGATAGAAGCATAACCTTGTACTTTATCCGTACCACCACTGGCGCTCAACGTATGTTCATGGGTAACACCGGTTTGTGTAACCATATCAGCCCAATCCGTTGTAGGAACCGCAGATGCATTCCAGCTACCACCAGCCCAGCCTTTTTCAATGTTCCTCCAGGCATAAGGATCTTTTGCTCCGTTAAAAATCAGATAATCACTATCCTTATCAGGCTCGTCACCCCTCGGATATTTATTCGGTTCTTTATAGTAATAAGCCCAACGACGCCACTCAATGTATTCGGCAGAATTCATCATTTCAGAGTAATCCTGCAAATTTTCAATGGTCATCGTACCCGAATAGTTCAATGACATCTTGCCCGCCTTGCCCTGTTTAGTAGTAACCAAAATGACACCGTTGGCACCACGTGAACCATAAATAGCAGTAGCAGAGGCATCCTTCAGGACATCAATGGATTCTATATCCTGTGGATTCAAAGTCTCAATGCCACTTGTCGACATTAAAGGAATACCATCCACTACATAAAGCGGAGTATTGCTGGCACTCAACGAACGTACACCGCGTACATTGATAGTTCCTATTTCACCCGGACGTTCATTGCTAACAATATCCACACCTGCCGCTTTACCTTGCATAGCTTCGAAAGCATTGGCTGCCGGTCGGGAATTCAGTTCGTCCGAATTTACACGAATCATAGCACCGGTAACGTCCGATTTCTTCTGAACACCATACCCCACCACTACCACTTCGTCTAACGTTTCCGTATCTTCCTGCAGAATGATTTTAAGTTCTCTTTTATTCTCCACTTTGATTTCTTGCGGAATATAGCCAATGTATGTAATCCGTAGAATTGCATTAGCCGGGGCATTGATAATAAAACGCCCATCTATATCTGTAATTGTACCTATTGATTGTCCCTTTATCGTAACATTAGCACCAATGATCGGTTCACCGGCCATATCTTTTATAGATCCTGTCACCTTATTATCATCAGCTTGTTTTTCAGAAGCTTTCTCTTTTGCTTTATTCATCAGCATGATATTCTTGCCTTCCATAGCATAATAAATATCAGTTCCTTCAAAGACCTCGTTCAAGACCTCTGCCACCGGTTTATCTTGTGCATGAACTTTGACGTTACGTTTCAGATTAACCTCATTCATATCATACACAAACAGATAATCAGTCTGCTTTTCTATCTCGTTGATAACTTTGCCTGTTGATATACGGTCCGAAACAACTGTAACTTTCATGGTCTGTGAATAAGATTTCGTGGCAAAAGCTGTTCCGACAAATAAAAACAAGGCCAGAGCTGTGATTTTCATAACCCGAAATAAATGTTTAATTTCTACAATAGATTCTTGGTACAAAATATTTTTCATATATTTGTATTACTAATTTTAGGTTTTAACTTAAGATTATTAGAAGAAAATGTCAATGTATCATTGACTTCCATGGGATAGTGTTGCAGCACTGTCCCATTTTTATAAAATATGATGTGTGTTATTCCATAGGCAGAATATTTTAAAGGGTTAATTAATAGTTATCACATTATTTTCGTCATCTTTTGTATAAGTAAATCTATTATTCAATCTCAGTACTTTCAGCACATGCTCCACTCCATCTTTGGTTCTGAACTTGCCTGTATAGCGATTCTTGAATATACTGGTATTGTTTACCACAATATCCACTCCATAATAAAGTTTCAATTTTTCAATCATATCCCTGACGGATATATCATTAAAACAAAGCAAACCTTCACGCCATAAAAAATAGTCTGGTTCTTTAATACGTCCTTTCACCAGCCTGGTACCTTTCAGGCTTGCCATTGTGTTTGGCTCCAACTTCAACACTCCTGCGGATGGATCCGATAGCTGAATTTCTACCGCCCCTTTCTGCAAAGAAGTTTCCCAGACACTATCTTCCGCATAAGCCAATACGTTGAATTCCGTACCTAACACCTTTACATTGCATTTACTCGTTTCCACTATAAAAGGCCTCTCTTTGTTCTTAGCTACTACAAAATAACCCTCACCATCTAATTTTACTTTCCGGTTATTGTCTTTAAACTTTTCCGGGAAAGTCAATGTACTCCGAGAATTCAACCACACCTTCGTACCATCTGCCAACATTATTTCCGTCCGTTGTCCGGCAGGCGCATAAATAGATTGAAGTGCACTGCTTTCCACAGTCTGATGTTTATTATCCCAATAGTGTGTACCTAATAAGACGATTGCAACCACTGCCGCTGCTTTAGCCATTTCCACCCAGAGTGTATGCACAGAAAATCTTTTTCCTGCTTTTTTCTTTTCTACCACTGCCGGCAGTGTACGCCACAAAGCGATATCATACAATTTGCGTTGCGCCATATATTCACGCATATTCTCAGGCTTTTCCTGCATCCACTCGGTTATGTGCCGCTTCTCTGCTTCCGTGGCATTACCGGATATATATTTCTGTAATAACTCTGTATCCATATTCTATGCTATTCTATATAGTTAACGGCTAAAGTGGAAACATCCCTAAAAGAAAAACTAAAAAAATGAAGTAGTACTTTATTCAGTAGAAGAAATGATAAGAAATGCGCTTATCAGACGGCTAATTGAAAAGAGGCAAAAAGATAGATTTCCGATTAAATCTCATTTATGTTCTCTATCTTAAGAACAACGTATAATTTAGAATTTAATATAAAAATAGAAGTAAAAGAGGGGCAGATAATCCTTCAAGGATACCCGTAGTACCTTCAATGCCTTTGAAATATGGTATTCCACTCCCTTAATGGAAATTTTCATTTCTTCGGCAATTTCTTTATTCGACTTATTCCCAAAACGGCTTAAAAGAAATATCCGGCGTGTCTGCTCCGGCAGAAGGTCTAAAGTCTCACGAACAATAGATTCCACTTCTTCCGAAAAGATCTCATTGGGGTTACAGGCTTCCAGAGTGGAAATTCGAGTGGAAAGTTCAAAATGATGCCAGTCAGTCATAGATTCAAAAGCTGTGCGTTTCACCTCCTCATGTTTCAGATAATCCAGAGCTTTATTCTTCAGGATAGTAAGTAGAAGGGGTTCCACATAATCTATCGCTTCTATTTTCAGCTTCTCCCACAGCCTTATCAATGACTCGGAAGCGATGTCTTCAGCTGCCAAATCATCGTGAACATAAGACTTTGCAAAGAAAAAAGATTTCTTATAATAAAAGGCATAGATATCACTGAAAGTATTTCCTATTTTATCATTCATCAGTCACACTCTATTATGTTTTTCATTCGTTGCACTAAATATCATATAGCAAAGTTAGCAATAAACATTTAATAACCCGTTAGGAGAATTATCTTTTTGATCGGAGGAAAACGAACATATACTTACTACTTTTCTATCAACACATTACATTTACCTACTATTTACCCTAGGATGTAAAAGCATTTACCGCAGGATGTAACAACCTTTACCCCATATTGTAACGCTCTTTACCTCGGCATGTAACGACCTTTACCTCAGTATGTAAATGAAGTTACCATTTGGCATAAACATAATTTTCATGGAATGAAACAACCGTCGGGCTTATATCCCACCAATCATCACTTATAGACTTGTATCGGCAACTCCCCGCGCAATGCTCCCAAAACGTTAACAGCAAGCGCTTCCAACTCATCTTCTCCAGGGTACACATACACTGGAGCAAGAAAAGAGACACGCTCTTTCAGACGGGAAATAACATACTCTGAATGGGCAATACCGCCTGTCAGCAAGATTGCATCTATTTTACCCAAAAGCGCAACGGCGGCAGCTCCAATGCTTTTGGCAACCTGATAGATCATGGCATTCAGCACCAATTCGGCTTTTTCATCTCCGTCTTCAATAGACTTTATGATGGCAGGTATATCCGTAGTGCCAAGGTGCGCTGCCAGACCGGCATGGCCGGAAATGCGTTTCTTCAGTTCATCCTTTCTGAAACGATGGGAATAACAAAGATCAATCAACTGCCCGGCAGGCAATGTTCCCGCACGTTCGGGAGAGAAAGGACCTTCACCGTCAAGCGCATTATTCACATCAATAGCACGCCCGTAATGGTGAGCCCCAACAGAAATGCCACCACCCAAATGACAGATAATCAAATTCAAGTCTTCATAGCGCACCGGATGATCGGGAGAAGCGGCTGTTAACTCGGCAGCATAACGGCGGGCAATGGCACGCTGGTTCAAAGCATGCCAAATGGTAATACGTGGCATCAGTGGAGAACCCGTGATACGGGCTATCTCATCCAGCTCGTCCACGACACCGGGATCAGCAATAAAAGCACGGCAATCGGGAAGCAATGCTGCCAATTCGGAAGCAATAAGGCACCCCAGATTACACGCATGGCTTCTCATGGCATGGGTTATATCATCCAGCATGGCGTCGTTCACCTCGTACACTCCACCCGGAATGGGTTTCAGTAATCCTCCACGCCCTACGATGGCATCAAATTCAAAAGGAATACCATTCTCTTTTAAGGCTTCTATTACCAGATTCTTGCGGAATTCAAACTGGTCGATGACGCGAGGGAAATGGGAAAGTTCTCCTACCGAATGGCGAATGTTACGCACCAAAAGCGGAGTTGTGTCTTCGTATACTGCAATTTTCGTTGAAGTAGAACCGGGATTGATAGCAAGAATTCTCATAATTTAAGATTTGACGATTTACAATTTACGATTAGGATCACCTACTTTATCACCCTGCCACTTAGTCACAGGCACAAGTGAGACATGCCATAGCAATACTATAATATTTAGAGAGACCGGAATCACTACGTGAGGGCAATACCACCGGACATACAGGACCTTGCAACAGACCTGCCATATCAGCATGGGCAAACAAGGATACAGCCTTATAAAAAGCATTTCCCGATTCGATATTAGGGAAGATCAGCACATCCGCTTCTCCATTAATAGGAGATGCAATCCCTTTGATATCACCGCTTGTCTTCTCGCAGGAAGTCTTTACATCCAACGGACCATCGATTATTACATTTCCGAATTCTCCGGCCTCCGCCAACTCCACGATATTGACATAATCTAACGAATGGGGGAACTTGGCACTTACCTTCTCCGTACAATGAATAAGTGAAATGCGAGGTTGTTCGATGCCAAAGTGGCGACAAGTATGGATGGCATACCAGATCATCTCTATGCGTTGCTGCAAAGTGGGTCGCGGAATTACGGCGGCATCCGAGAAGAACAGCAACTTATCATACGTAGGAATCTGCATTACAGCCAGATGGGTCAGGATTTTACCCTTAGGCAACAGACCTTTTTCTTTGTCAAGGATAGCATGCAACAAATTATCTGTATTGATAATGCCTTTCATCAAAATATCCGCTCCACCCTCACGAACAATACGTACAGCCTCACGCGCCGCCTCATCGGGATCCTCTATATGCACCGTACGGACGTACTGAGGATATTTCTTCAATGTAGGATATTTTTCAAGAATCGCAGAGTCGCCAATCATCAGGAACTCCGCAATCCCTTCTTCCAGAGAACGGGCA
>OLXA01000664.1_pt1 | contig 16052 bp, 8 predicted proteins | sample 1644551 | NCBI WGS metagenome assembly OLXA01 (sample SAMEA103958150, study PRJEB25191) | human gut metagenome | biome: human-associated habitat [ENVO:00009003]; feature: intestine environment [ENVO:2100002]; material: feces | place: Germany | collected 2013/2015 | reverse complement strand
CCGATGGAAGTATGCCCGCAAAAGGCAACCAATGGCTTGATTTGGGCGATGTGTATCAAGACACTTGCAACTTGAAAGATGATTCTCCCGAAATCACGGAACATAAGTCGGAAACGTCAAGCAAGGTTATTACGTTGGTGGGTGAAACACCTACAAATGTGGAGCTTTCTTTGATGGACCCGGATTTGGAATTGCTTGCACGTTATTTCGGTGGTACTATTGCTGGAGAAAAGGGCAAGCGCACTTGGATTCGTCCACGAAAATTGGAATACAAGGAGTGGGCGTTATGGATTCAACCGGAAGAGGGCTTGTTTATCGGGTGTGCCAATGTGCGTATCATCCCGACATTCGAGATTACCTATTCTTCAAAGGGTATCTGCCTTGTGCCTATGACTATCAAGTTCCAATCAAACTTGCAAGCAAGCGAGGAAATGAGCGACCCAACAGTAGCATGACACTGAAAAAGTCTGAGAACCGATAGCCTCCTATCCCCGGATGGGGGGCTTTTTAACTTTTAAGACAAATGGAACAACTGAATAATGAACGTGAATTGACCCGTGAAGAACGCTTGGAAATCGAAGAAAAGGCGATACAGGCACTTGTGAACATGGGAGTGAAATTCAATGTACCGCTTAAAATTAACCCGGTAAAACCGCCACGCTTCATCCGTTGGTGGAATAAGCATTTTCCGAACCATGTAAAGATGTGGCGTGACAAACGTATTCCCAAAGGCTGGGATGTGTCCGAAACAGAAGTACCCAATGCCGCTTTGCAAACTATGGAGCGTGTATATATGCGCCACTTCCATTTGAAGCCTCTTTATTTGGGTACGATGGATTGTTTGAGGCGGTTGTATCTGAATATAGAATACGATGAGGAAAAGATACAAGCCGAACCCATACAGGAAAGCAAACGCCTTTTCAAGTATATTCCTCTGATGGCTGAGATTGCAGCCGTAGCCGTGCTTAACAATCCCGTGGTAGCTGACCCCTCTAAAGACAAAGAGGTGAAAGCCTTGAAAGCGTTTTTCATGGAACACCTTACATCTACCCGGCTTGAAAAGCTGGCAGACGTGATAAGCCAAATGATGAATCCCGGGGGTTTTACGTCCTCTATTCGGTCAATACGGGAGATAGGAACGACCAATCCGAAGAAACTCAAAGCAAACCGAGTAGAGTAATCGGGCTAAATAGCCCGTGGGGTAATCGTGGGGAAATTATCAAGTCCTTTGGCTGGACTTACGATTATCTGCTTTGGGGTATCAGTTGGCTAAACGTACAAATCATGCTGGCAGATGCGGCACGTGTGGAACAAGAGCCGGAGCAAACGGACGGAAACAAAGATGGTGGGAAGCCGCCTGTACAGCTAAAGACAAAGGATGATATTAAGAATTATCTGAAAGGAATAATGTAATGGATAATATAAACGGAGCGTTGGCGTTCAAAGCCACCCTTGATATAAATGATTTCAACGTGTCGGCACAAGCGATGGAAAGGAGTATCAAACAGGTTTCATCCACAGCCGTATCGGAATCGTCTGTGATGGATAACTCCATTCAGAGCTTTGCGCAAAATGGGGCGAAATACATTGTTTCCTACCTCGTTGGGCAGGGTATGGGGACTTTGCTTCAAAGTATCGTGCAAACACGTGGGCAGTTTCAACAGTTGGAAATTGCCTTTACAACCATGCTCAAAAGTGGTACGCAAGCAAAGGGCTTGATGGATAGGCTTATTGATACAGCCGCCAAAACTCCGTTTGACCTTTCGGGCATTGCGAGTAGTGCCAAACAGATGCTTGCTTACGGCTCAACCGTGGATAATGTGGTGGATGAGCTGGTAATGCTTGGTAACGTGGCTTCGGGCGTGGGTGCGCCACTACAGGATATTGCCTACCTCTATGGAACGCTACGGACACAAGGCAGGGCATTTACCGTGGATATTAGGCAGTTTGCCGGGCGTGGTATTCCCATCTATGAGGAACTGGCTAAAGTGCTTGGCGTAACCAAAGATGAAGTTTCCAACCTTGTAACGGAGGGTAAGGTTGGCTTTGCGGAAGTAGAAAAGGCTTTCCAAAACATGACGGGTAAAGCCGGGACTTACTACAACCTCATGCAAGAACAAAGCAAGTCCCTAACGGGTATGATTTCCAACATGGGTGATGCGTGGGAACAATCGTTAAACAAGTTGGGTGCGGATAACCAAGATGTTTTTGCCGGAGCTATTGAAAGTGCTACCTATATGGCAGAGCATTTGGATGATATTTTGCGTATTTTGAAAGCCGTTGCTATAGGCTATGGAAGCGTGAAAGCCGCTATTGTACTGAATACATTAGCCACAAAGGGATATACGGGCGTTGCTCTTTTGGATAACACGGCAAGGCAGGCTAAGATTTCCTTAATGAAGTTGGAAGCCGTTGCTACTGGGCAGATGGTAGCTCAGACAAAAGCGATGGTTGCAGCCCAAAACAGCCATGTCGCAGCATTGCAAGCGCAACTGACGGTAGAGGAACACGCCAACATGGTAAAGCAGTTACGCATTGCCACCATTCAACAAATGCTTACCATCCAACAAGCAGAATACCTTTCCAATTTGAATCTAACGGCTTCTTCTGCCAATTATGAGGCGGTGGCTCTGAGTGTTCTTACCGTTGAACAAAAGCAAGCTCTAAGCAAGTTAGACTTGTCGGCTAAAAGTGCCGTGTATCGTGCCGCTTTGGAAAATGAGGTTGCCGTTAAGACACAAAACAGTGCGGCTACCTTAAATGCCATGCGTACCGATGTCAAGGCAGCAGCCGTAAAGATGGAATCGGCACGGGCTGATGCACTGGCGGCAAAGGCGGCTGTAGAACGTGCCTATTTGGAAGTGTACAGGGCACAACAGACTGGGAACGCTGAAAAGATAGCCATTGCCACTAAGAAGATGGAGGCAGCGGAGGATAACGCAGCTATCGCACGAAAGACGGCTTTAGCCACCCAATCCGATTTTTACGCAAAGAAAAAACTACTTGAAGCTACAGCCACCAAGCAATCCACAGCCGCTTCCGTGGCAGATACTACGGCAAAGACAACACAAGGGGCTGTAACTTCCGTACTGACTGCAATCACGACAAAAGCAACGGTAGCGGTGAAAGCTCTTTGGGCTTCCATGATGAGCAATCCTATCGGCTGGGTAATGGGATTGATAGGTGCATTAGTCAGTGTAATTACTCTTTTTACGGGCAAACAAAAAGAAGCGACCACGGCAACGGGTGAATTTCAAGATACCACGAAAAAAGAGATTGACGATTTGAATTTACTTTTTGCCGTATTGCAAAATACGGAGAAAGGAACTCAAACACATAAAAATACGATTGAAAAAATCAATGCCGTATGTAAACAATATAATAAGACATTGCTTGATGAAAACGCTACACTTGATTTACAGCGTCTTAAATATGAGGAATTGACTACAGCCATTCAGCAAACTACAGCCGAAAAAATCAAGGCTAAATATACCGAACAAGCTATGCAAGAACTGGTACAAAGCCAAACGGATGCACTTGATAAGCTGAAAGAGAATGCCGAAGATGCAACCTACAAAGAAATTCAAGAAGTTATGGAAACCACCCCGGAGGGTGTAACCGTTATGATGAATAAGGTTGTTGATGTGGCTTCAAGTTCTATTCGTGGAGCTTCGGGGGCTGTATGGGATGCGGTAGAATCTATGGCGGTAGAATCCGCAAACCAATTGAAAGGGCTAACAGGTCAAGCCTATACCGATGCGTTCAACAACTCATTGGATAGCATTGTTTCTGCCGTACAAAAGTCCACCGGGGCTACAGGTAAAGAAATGGATGCTTTCAAGGAAAATATAAAAACTTATCTTGAAAGTGTCGCACAATCAGCAAAAAAGGCAGATGAAACCATAGGCAAGGTAGATAGGCAACTTGAAAAATTCTATGGTAAAAAAGATACGACTTCTGTAACAGAGAGTACCGACTATGTGGCTATGTCGTTTAACGAGCTGGATAAGAAAATAGGTGAAACTCAGAAAAGTATTGATACCCTCAATGCCAAAAAGGTAAAGGTGGAAGCCGATAATACCCAACTGAAAGAGCTGAAAGACTTGTTGGATAAATTGAATGGTGCTGTAAACACCAAGAATACAAACCTTAACACGGAAAAGGGAATATCAGACCGTATCAAGCAGCTTAAAGAATTGCGTGAAGCTGCCATTATCGGTAGTTCTGACTATAAGAGTTATGATACGCAAATAAAGAAGTTGGAAGCCCGTTTACCCAAGCATACCACGGGGGATAAAGCGGATAGTGCCGCCAAGCAACTACGTGAAAGGCAACTTGAAGCTGACCGCAAATTGGAGGCTGACCGTATTGCAGTCTTGGAAGAGGGCTACGAAAAACGCAAGCGCACCCTTTCGCTCCAACACAAGGAGGCATTGGATAATATAGACAAAGAGGAAAAGGCTTTGGCTAAAGCTCGTAAGGATGCCGGAAAAGGTGGCTTATCTAAGTCTGAAAAGGACGGCTTCGATGAAAGGCGAACACTTGAAAACAAGAAATATGACAAAGCCCAAAACAAACTCTTTGACGGTGAAATAGAGTACAAGAAACAGCAATATGCCTTGTATTTCCGTTGGGTGCGTAACATGGGCGAAGATGTAGCCAATACCCAATTTGCCACGCTTTTAAAAGGCGGTAAATCGTACAAGGAGTATGTGGAAAATGAAATCAAGGCTCTAAAGGATAAACAACAAGCCGGAACACTCACAGAGGGAGAAAGTAACCAACTTATTTCCCTTAATATGCAATACAATGAAATCACGGGGGCAAAGTCCGCTATGGATTCTTTCAAGGAATCTGTATCTAAGACCATTCAGCAAGCCCAAACACTTGCCGAGAAGTTGGAAGCCATAGCCGATGCAAAAGAGAAGCTGGCTAATGGAAGTTCCGGGCTTGTGGGTGCTGATGAAAAAGCGGAAGCCACTTTGTTTGTTTCAGAAGAAGATGAAAAGTTACAGGAAGAAGTACAGCAAAAGATACTTTCCTCTTACAGAACCTTTGAGGAACAAAGAAATGACATCCAAAAGGAATACGCCTTGCTGCGTGCTGCCGCTCAAAAGACGGGCGACCAAGAACGGATTAACCAAGTAAACAAGTCGGAGGCAGAAGCGTTAAGCACCCTTACCGCCAATATGTTAAAGCAATCGGATAGTTGGAAGAAGTTATTTGGCGATTTGGATAGCCTTTCTGTAGCTGAAATAGATAAGTTGGTGGCTGATATTGAAACAAAGCTAAAAGATGCGGATTTGAAACTGAATCCCGTAGATTACCGTGCTTTGATTGATAGTTTGAATCAAGCAAAGGAAACGCTTATTTCAAAGAATCCCTTTAAGGCTTTAGGCACGTTCTATGATGATTACATTGAAGCCAAAAAGAAGCTGGCAGAAGCCAAAGCGAATGTTGCTGCTGGGAAGGGTACGGATGAGGATGTGAAAAAGGCAGAGGCTGACATGAAGAAAGCCGCCAAAGGCGTAACCAAGTCCATTGAAACGATTACCGATACGGCTACCACGTGCGGCAATGCCATTGCATCCATGTTTTCTGATTTGGGACAGGATGATTTGGCAAACGGCTTAGGTACTGCAATGGAGTTGTTCGGGCAGTTGGGAAATGCCGCCGCCTCTGTAGGTAAAATGATGAGCGGTGACATATTGGGAGGCGTTACGGGTATGGTAAGTGCCGTTACTTCTGTAGTGGGCATATTTGCCAAATTGCATGATTCCAAGTATGAGAAGAAAATTCAAAATCTGCAAAAGGAAATAGATGCGCTGGAACAATCCTACAGCCGTTTGGAACGAGCCTACAATAATACTTATTGGGTGTTCAATGATAGCCAACGTGAAGCCTACGAAAAGAATATCCAACTGATTAACGACCAAATACGGGCTTTGGAACAAGAAGCCAACGTAGCAAAGAAGAATTGGGATTTTGCCCGTTACGCTCAACTCAACAAGGAGATTAAGGAACTCAACAAGCAGTTGAAGAATGCGGAAGAAAACGGAGATATGTTTTCCATCTATGAGGCTCAGAAAAAGAACCTCAAACAGCAACAAGAGGATTTGAGAAAGCAAATTCAAGCTGAAAAGGATAAGAAGAAAACCGATAACGGAAAAATCCAACAGTGGAACGAGCAAATAGAATCCATTACCCAACAGATAGAGGATTTGGATAGGTCAATGATGGAAACGCTTGCCGGAACGGATGTAAAAACCGCCATTGATGAATTTGCCGATGCGTTGGTAGATGCTTATTGCAAAGGTGAGGATGCAGCGGAAGCATTGGGCGAAAAGACAAAAGAAGTCCTTAAAAAAGCGGTTGTGGAAGCGTTGAAACGTGAGTTTTTGGCAAAGGGAATCAATGATGCCGTTCTCTATTTGGGAGAATCCATGAAAGACGGGAAACTAACCGATGTAGAGAAGCGAGAATTTGAAAGGATGGTGAACGCTGCCGGGGATTTGTTCAATTCCGCATTGGAGGGTATTGGTGATTGGATTAAGGATGTGGAGGAAGAAACCGTACAGCAAGACCCCCTTACGGGTGCGGTTACTTCCATGAGTGAGGAAACGGGCGGTGTGATAGCCGGGCGGTTGAATGCCTTTGTCATAAACCAAAGCGACCAAACCTCTATTATGAGGCAGGCACTTGTTTACCAAGCCGAAATAGCCGCCAACACGAAGTTGAGTGCATCAGAGCTGACGGAGATTAAAACTACTTTGAAGCGCATTGAAAATAAAGATAGTTCACTTTTATCACAAGGAATAGCATAGTTATGGAACTGGTACAACAACTTAAAGAGGATGGCAAGGCAAAGGGGCTTTGCCGGATGTGGCAAATGAAGCTAAGAACGGGGCTTGACTATGAGCAACTGATACAGCTTTACATTAAGGGCATAGATTTCTGTATATCGGAGAATTACCCCACGCTTGACTTTATACGGGAACACTTCAAAGGCAAATGCGAGGTTTACGGGGTGTTTGTGGATGATGAGGTTACGGATAAGGTGAATTTACCCGATGTGGTGCTGAATGGTGACTGCAAAGCTATGTTGGAGTATGACGGCTATTCTGTTTCACGGGTATATGCACGGCATGATTCCCATAGTGCCGTAAACGTGTCGGACAATGCGATTGTTACCATAGACGCTTTCGATAACTCGTATCTGTATGTGGCGGTAGCCGGAACGGATGCAAAGGTGCTTGTGAATCTGTATGGCAATGCCAAAGCGGATATAGAGGGAGTGGGGATAGAAGTTAGACAAATGAATAAAAATACTTACTGATATGGATAAGAACATGATTTTACACCTGCCTTTCGATGACCCGGACGGTAGTATAGCTTACGACTTTTCACAGTATCGCAACGATGCCACCTTATCGGATGGTGCGGATTTTTCTAAGAAATCTAAAGTGGGTAAATCACTTGCTTTGAATGGTACGGGCGAATGCGAAACAGCTCGTTCCATACCCTTTAGCGGTAATTTTACACTTTGTTTTTGGGTGCTGCCTGTTTCTCAAAAGTTAGGCTGGGTGCTGAATATGCCCGGTATAGACAATTATAAAGAGCAATGGCTTGATGTAATGCCCGATGGCTGGATTTTCTTTGCTTTCGTTAAGTCCGGCAATATGTTTACCGTCTATGAGAACACGACCCGGATATTCAGCGAAATATTACCAAAGACACCAACGGGGCTTTCCATCAACGACCAATCACTTTTTGGGACGAAAGCCTTGCTGGACGAAGTGAAACTGTTTGACGTGGCGAAAGAACCCCGTGAAATATTCGAGTTGCAGAAAGATACGGATGTGGAATATTTCATAGACGGAAAGAACTTCAAGGAGTTTGGGGTATTCGTTTCCAAAAGTGCCGGATTGGTTGGACGGTTGGAGCGCAAAGAAGCCTTGCAAGTGAACTGGGACAATTACCACGGTATTGTAAGGGATAAGAAGCGACCACGCTACAAGGAACGCAACATTACACTGGATTGCTTTATTGAGGCTTCGGGACGTGCCGCCTATGTGGAATGGGTAAACCTTTTCTTTTCCCAATTCGATGCGGAGGGGAACCACCGTTTGCGTGTGGACTATGACGGAAAGGCAAAGCCTTTGGTATATGAAGTGGAATTGCTGGATGAGGCAGACCCGGAAAAGAGCTGGGGACAATATAGCAACGATTTGATGGTGGGTACATTCCGTTTAAAGATGGTGGAAGATGAACCTGTGAAAAAGGTGCTTAGATATATAGGTGGAACTGCAAAAGGCTACGATTACCGTCACTTCGTCCAAGCTGCTTAATATCTATTGGGGTGACGGCACGCACACTTACGATGTGTCCGGCAGCGAACAAACGATAGAACACACTTACGTTACACCCGGTGAATACGAGATAATCGTTTCGGGCGTGATTGAAGACATTGAAAAATTTGAAACCAATGCTATTGTGATATGGGAACTCTTGAAATAATCAGGCGCAACGGTGAAAAGGTACGCTTGTTTTCCAAAGAGCCGTTTTGTACGCTGAAATCAGCCGCTCAAAACAGTTCCTTAATGGGGGATGATAACGTACAGCTTTCCATTGTTTCCTCTGAGTTGCTTAATTTAGGCAAGGGAGATAAAATCATAGTGGAGGGTGAAGAATACACCATCCGTACTAAGGTGAACCGTGAAATGCTTTCGGACAACCATTATGTGCATGATGCCACTTTCTACGGAGTGATGTACGAGCTGATGAAAAGCCTGTACCGAAACACCGATGCAAACGGGAAATCCAGCAAAAGCACGTTTGACCTCACTTATAATATCCGGGACTTTGTAAAGGTGCTTATCTACAACGTGAGCCGTGACTATCCGGGCTTATGGGCTTTCGATGAAGCTAATTGCCCGGACACAGAACCCCGTACCATTTCCTTTGCCCGTAACAATTGCCTACAGGTTTTGCAAATGCTTTGCAGTGACCGTGAATTTGATTTGGAGTTTCTCATTACCCAAAAGGACGGGGTGCGTACCATCCACATAGGAAAGTTCGGTGCAAAAGTTGTGCCCCCGGGTGGCAACGCTTTCTTTGAGTGGGGCAAAGGCAACGGCTTGTACAAGCTCAAAGAGCAAAAGGTAGATGATAAGACCATTATCACAAGACTTTGGGTGGAGGGTGGCACGACCAACATTCGGAGTGATTACAGGGACTATTCAGAACGCCTACAGCTTCCGTTTCCAGTGCGTTTGAACAAAAAGGAACACAAACTATGGGACGGTACAATAGTACCGCCTCAGAGCGAATATATAGGCATATCCGATGATAACAAGCGTTATTTGGAGGATGGCGATTTGAGGGATGCACTGGGTAGTGATGAGGATGCTGTGACGTATGATAATATTTTCCCGAAACGGACGGGTACGGTTACTGCTTTGGTGGTTGATGATATAAACAGCTTCATTGATGATACAATGGACTTTGACCTGAACGAGAAAGACGATAAAGGTACAAAGTATCTGATTAACGAGGTATCGGCAAAGATTACTTTCATTTCGGGTAAATTAGCCGGACAACAATTTGAATTGGCGCAAAAGGGAGGATACGACCATGCAACAAAAAGGTTTACGCTCATTCCATTTACGGACAACAGGGGGCTAACTATTCCTACCACTGAAAGCGAGGCTTACCGAATAACGGAGGGTGACACGTATAAGATTACGGATATTCACCTGCCTAAATCTTATGAAGATGATGCAGAGGAAGATTTATGGTATGCCGGATATAACGAGTTCAAGCCACGCACACAGGCACGGGCGCAATATCAGCTTACCTTTGAACGTTCCTATTTTTTGAACGCTTTGCCAAGCGATAGCGAAACAACCGTCTTTCATGTGGGTAACTATGTACCCGTGAAAGATGAGCGTTTCGGTATTGAAAAGAATATCCGCATCCAAAAGGTGACAAAGAACCTGCTTGTGGAGCATGACTATACACTGACCCTTTCGGACATTACAGCCATTTCCCCAATCACTCAAACGGTTGTGGATGTTGGACGGCACGAAACAATCATAGAAAACAATCGGCTTCGGGACTTGACTAAGGCACGGAGGGGATGGCGTACAACAGAGGAACTGCGTACAATGGTGTATGATACGGATGGTTATTTTGACCCCGAAAACATCAAGCCCAATTCCATTGACACCAATATGCTTACGGTGGGGTCTAAGAGCCAACAATTTGTTTTGATAGATGTGATACTGCAAGCCAACGTAAACGGAATATCCAATCGTTTTGATGCTTCTGCCGGGGTATTGGCTCACTTGACTATTGATGATGAGATAATCAAGCATTGGAACATGGCGGCTGGCTCATTCACTCTATCAAGCCCAAAGGGGTACTATGTGTTTGCCAAGTGCTCCAAGAAAAGCACGGATGGCATTTGGTATGTGACACAGGAACAACTAAAGGTTGAACCAACCGAAGACCCGAACAACTATTATTTCCAAGTGGGTATATTGGGGTCGGTGCATTCGGATGATGATTTCAGGGACTTTACCACTACCTACGGATTTACCCGTATCAACGGAAACACTATCACTACGGGTAAGATTATAACAAGCGATAAGGAGTGCTATTTGGATTTGGACGGCAACAAGTTCCGTATCGGTGATTCTTCAAGTTCTATTGATTGGAACGTAACGGCAAAACGCCAATTAACGTTGCACAACGTCCGTTTGCTTTCTGATAGTGGGGACACCTCACATATCGGGGTGTTCCGTGGCACATATAATCCGAAGTACGTGTACTATGCTGGGGATGAGGTGACTTACACGGCGAATGGTGAAACGTGTACCTACCGATACACCAACCCCACGCCAAGCATGGGCAACTTGCCTACCAATTCCGTATATTGGTCGGTTGTGGCGAAAGGTTCTACTGGGGATAAGGGAGAAAGCGGTTTATCCGTATTCTATACCTATAATGACAGTGAAACCAAGCCTGCCACCCCTACGGGGGATGGCTCTACGGGAGGTTGGCACAGAACTTCGTCCGAAAACGTGGTTTGGATGAGTATAAAGAACGCCAAGACCGATACGGAGGGTGCGTGGGGTATTCCTTTCCGTGTGCGTGGTGCTGATGGTACTTCAATCAATATCAAAGGTTCTAAGGATAATGTTTCACAACTGCCTACCGTTGGAAATTCAGAGGGCGATGCTTATCTAATCGGGGGCAACCTCTATATTTGGGATGGTACGAACTGGAAAGATGTTGGAGTTATTAAGGGGGAAGATGGAAAGAGTAGCTATCTTCACAAGAAGTATTCCGATGATGGCGGCAAAACGTTCACAGCTGGGAACGGTGAAACACCCGGAAGATGGTTGGGTTTGTACGTGGATATGATACCTACCGATAGCGACAAACCAAGTGCTTACAAGTGGAGCGACACGAAAGGACAAGACGGAACGCCCGGTTTACCCGGTGAAGATGGGCGTACTCCATACTTCCATATCAAGTATTCGGACAACGGGGGAATGTCGTTCACTGCAAACAATGGTGAAGAGCCGGGCGACTACATAGGGCAATACACCGACTACGTGCAGAAAGACAGTGATAATCCGATGGATTACACTTGGGCTTTGATTAAAGGTGAATCGGGTACAGGTGGAACGGATGCCGGAGCTGGCGAATATTACGAGTATCGTTACGCTAAAAATGGCTCGACTTTAGTACCGCCCGATTTGGATGTTAATTCTTCCAACCCTACAGGGTGGAGTACGGAAATGCCGAAAGTAGGAGCGTTGGAATATATTTGGTGTACAATGGCTAAGAAGTCCGGGCTTGCAGACCGTACCAAATTTCATTTGCCCATTGAAGCTAACGACACTTCAAGCATTGCCGATATTTCGGGTAACGGTTATAATGGTGTGCTGGGCGGTGGGACGGTAGTAAAAGACGGAACGAGATATGCCCTCAATCTGAGTGGTGGAATGGAGAGCCGTATTCCTTATGATTTACCCTTTGGGGAAAGTTTTACACTCTGTTTTTGGATGAAGTCAGACCAAAATCAAGTCAAGTGGATGTTGAACGGATATAACGGTAGGCACTATGTGGAAAAGAGTATTGCAATCACGCCTAATACGTGGTTTCACCTTGCATTCCGTTTTAATGACCGTACCGTTACGGTATTCAAAAACGGAGAGCAATTACATAGTGGTAGCGTTAATATCATGGCTGTAGGCTTTGCTATTTACGATGATGATGTATTCGGCTCTGCCGTGTATTTCGATGATATACGTTTGTTGATGGGGGCTTTACCTGTGAATGACATTGCTTCCGTAATGAATGGCAAAGCAGACCTGATGATACAGAAATGGAGTACCCCTATTCGTGTAAATCCTTATGATGGTGAAGATGGAAAGCCGGGTGTTAGTGTGACATTGGCAGATGTGGAATATGCACAAAGCACGTCAAATTCAGTTGCGCCTACTACGGGGTGGCAGACAACCGCCCCGACATGGATAAATGGGAGGTATATATGGAGTAGAACGAAAGTATCTTATTCAGACAACACGACTACCTACACTAAGGCGGTTTGTATTACAGGCGGCAAAGGCTCTACGGGTGATAGCGGTGTTGGCGTAAGTTCTATTATTGAACAATACTACCTATCCAGTTCGGCAACCTCATTACTTAATGGCTCATGGAGTACAACACGCCCAACTTGGAAAGACAAATGGTATATATGGACACGCTCGGTTATCACTTATACGAATGGAACGAGCGACACTACGGCTGCAATATGTGTAACGGGGTCGAAAGGTGATAAAGGTGAAGATGGAAAGCCGGGTGATAAGGGGGAGAAAGGTGATAGCCCCGTACTTGTTTACAGGGGTATTTATGATTCATCCAAGACTTATTACGGGAATAGCAAGCGGTTGGATGCTGTAAAATACAACAATCAATACTATATAGCCCGTATAGATGCTGGAACTTTCACTGGGTTCGTACCGACTAATACAGGCAAATGGAATACTTTTGGAGCGCAATTTGAAACTATTGCCACAAACTTATTATTGGCTGAGGGGGCAAATATTGGAGATTGGTTTATTAAGGGTGGTAAGATTGTTTCCACTATGGGTGATGGCAATAGGATAGAGTTGGATGCTTCAATGGCTCGTATTTATATTGAATCTTCAAGTGGTGGTGGTGATTATGCGCTTGTTGATTTTGGTGCAAAAATGACAATAGATGCCAACCGTGGAATTTTTGAAACAAGGGCTAAAAATGCTCCTAACTATTCTAATGCGGTTTCCTATATGTCACCAACGGGAATATTCTCAAATATGGCAGGTACGGACGGTATGCCAGCAAGTAGCGGATATACGCACCGTGGGGCTATTGTTGGGCTTGGTTTTGCAAATGTTCCGGCAAGAACATGGAATATAAATGCGGTAGATACAATCGTGGCAGGTGTTTATGGTCGGGCTTCTAATTCGGGGACTGCACCAGCCTTTGGCGGTTTCTTCTATGATTTATTTGCCGGAGGCTTGATTTTTGGTCGAAAGTGTATTACAGGAACGTCGAATAACACATGGTATTTGAATAGAGAAGATACCGTGGTAATAGGGTACACGTCTGCCGCATCAGTAGTGTATCTTCCGGCTTCTCCTAAAGAAGGGCAGGTTATATTTGTAAAGCAGTGGTGGAGAGGCTATATGAGATTCAGACCAAGAAGCGGCTACCTAATCTATGATGATACTTCGGTAAATGACTACTACGATTTTGTAGAGGGTCAAGGTGGTATGTTTGTATATACCGTAGGATATGTAGATGGAGTTAAAAAACAAGCATGGTTAGTAAGTAAATGGAAATACTAAAAATATGGAAGAAAGAGTATTATACGGATATATGGATGGCGACTATCTACAATGTATAGAAATAGCCCCTATTCCTCAAAAAATCAGAAATGAGAAAACGGGGGAAATAACAACACGCATGGTATCGGTTATTGAACAGGTGGCTGAACTGCCAACCATATATAAGCCAGTGGATGCAATAGATGAAAGTAAACAAAACACAGATAAGGAGGGCTATGTTGTGCGCATTGTGCCATACGATGCCGGGGACAGGATTTCATTCAGATACATAGAAGTCCCCGACTTTCAAAAGGTGGCACATGAGATTGAACGCTCAAAGGAGGTGTTGGCAAGTAGCGATTATAAGATAATCAAATGCTACGAAGCCGCCCTAATGGGGTCTGCAATGCCGTATGAAATAAAGGAATTGCATAATGAAAGGCAGTTGCTAAGAGATAAAATCAATGAACTTGAAGCACGTTATACCTCATTATCTGATGATATACTTTAATTATAATCATAAATGTGTTTGTTGAACACATTTATGATTATATTTGCAGTTAAATAAACTTGATTTACTCAGTGAATTATGGAAACAACGATGTACAGCCTACGGATTCTTTCCAAAGGTAAGGTTACAGACCTTTCCAATGGTTTTGCTTTGGGTGGTGTTCCGTTTACCGTCTTTGTACGACCTAAAGAGGTTACGATGGAAACAAGTACGCTGCTTAAATGCAAGCTCATTTGTGATAAGGAATTTGGTATGTTCCCCGTACCTATCGGGGATTGGACGCCCGGAGCGATAACCGTAATATCCCCAAACGGTATCGACCTTTCGGTATATGATGTGTATTGGGGTGCTGGTGAAACTATTAAATAACTTATAGCTATGGGATTATTATTGGGAAGCGGAAACACGAAACCGCAATATCCTTACGACCAATGGTATGGGGTGCAAGGTGATTTCAACTCACAGGACTACAAACTAAAGCGTGTGGGTAATTTGGATTTGCACCGTACATTACCCATTCAAGCGAAGCTGAAACGCTTTGTGGAAAACCCTGACGGCTCGGTTAAGTATTACCTTAACCAAAATGACAGCCGTAAAAAGGATTCGGGTGCAACGGCTGTGATTGACAGCACGGACGGTAATGTAATGCTTGAAAAGCCGGAATATTACTTCAAGTTGGAGATAGAGGGGACGAAATGGATTCGTGCCTATTCCGAATATCCGTTGCCCGGCTTTATCAAGATGGAACGAAAGACGGTAAGCCCGTGGTATGCAACGGTGGATATTACCAACTCTGTAGCCGTTTCGGGATGTTGGCTCACTTGGAATGGCGATGAAATTGCAAGGGATTCAGACGGATTTGTTATACTCAAAGCGAATGCCGCACAATTCAGAGGTGGTTCGGGTGCTGGTGATGCCGCTAAGGATGGTACTTACAACTCCATGTTGGGTATGCCTCGTACTTCCATTTCAAAGGCTGGTGTTCGTCCTCTTTGCAAGAACGGAACACACCACGGGGCGTACAGGGTGTACAATGAAATTGCTTGGTTGCAACGTGTGGAATATGCCTCATTGCACTGCCAAGATGCTTACACCGAAACGCTGACTGCTGACGGATTCCATCAAGGAGGCTTAGGGAGTGGTCCGGTTGTTAATGGTACGGAGTGGAATACATGGGGAGGTTACAAACCCTTTGTGCCTTGCGGTGTTACTGCAACGCTGGGAAACAACACGGGTAAGGTGTCCTACACCATCAAGGGATGGACTGGTGGCGATAAGGTGGTACAAGTAACCTCTTACCGTGGCTTGGAAACTCCTTATGAATACTTGTGGATGCTTGCTGATGATGTACTAATTTGGCATAAAGCGGATGTATCTATTGCCTATGTATGCGAAGACCCGACAAAATTCACCTCTCATTCAGATAGTGCTACTACCGTACCTATCGGATATGAAGCCATTACGGAGCTTCCACGAACTGAGGGCTATGTGCTTTCTATGGCTCATTCCACTAAAGGCTATTCCTTTGCCGAAAAAGTAGGAGGTTCAAGTAATAAAGGCTATTGCGATTACTATTGGACTCCCACAGGTGGTAGTACGTGGTCTGCTGTAGGCTGGTATGGTGCCCTTTTGTCTGCTACTGCGTCTTATGGTGCGTA
>OLXA01000629.1_pt1 | contig 16762 bp, 17 predicted proteins | sample 1644551 | NCBI WGS metagenome assembly OLXA01 (sample SAMEA103958150, study PRJEB25191) | human gut metagenome | biome: human-associated habitat [ENVO:00009003]; feature: intestine environment [ENVO:2100002]; material: feces | place: Germany | collected 2013/2015 | reverse complement strand
GGATAAGTGTGTTGCCAGAGGCAGCTACCTGCTCACACATTCTGATGATGCCTCACTTTTTCTTCCATTTTTCAGTTCCTCCACAATCTCGTTATAACGTTTTTTATTTAACCGGTAGAAAAATAATACAACCGCAGTCACAATCCAAAGTGCACCTGGAATCGTCGTAAATGCATGTTTCATAATTGAAAGTACAGTTGCATTTTGTGTCTGATTTGCAATATAACCACATTTTCCAAGTAATCCTGCTAAAAGTGCTGTTCCAATTGCCATTCCGATTTTATTTCCAAGTGAAATAAATGCATACTGAAAACCGTCATTTCTAAGTCCGGTTTTCCACTCCCCATATTCCACACAGTCTGGAATAATTGCATAGATTGCAGTATTAAATCCAGAGAAAAAAAACTGTGTGAGACCGGATAATGCATAAAAAATAGCCGGTGATTCTTTGGCATTGAAGAAAAACATAGACAACATGGAAATTCCTGTAAATAAAGCAAAGAGAGATGCTGTTCTTCCTTTGTTATTCAACTTGCGGAATAATGGTTGAAAACAGGCTGCCCCTATGATAGAAGGAATAATGATGCACATCGAATAAGTTGTGTAGTAGGAGGCATTTCCTTCCACATATGTAAAATAATACAGAATATCTGCGTTTCTACCATATAATGTAAATCCAAATAATATCTGTCCTGCCAATGCAAGAAGATATGGTCTGTTCTGCATGACTGCTTTCAACTGTATCTTTACAGAAATTTTTTCTTTTTCCGGAATAATCACTGCCTCTTTCGTCTTCGCAAAGCAGAAGAAATGACAGGCTGTAAAAATACATCCATATATGACCGCAACCGTCAGATATCCTGTCTTTGCACTGTGACTGCCGAATTTGCTGAGCAGTGGAACTGTGATAATATTTAACACACCAATTGCAATCATAGCTGCAACCGAACGGGATGTATTTATTTTTGCACGTTCATCAATATCCTGTGTCATAGCACCACACAAGGTTCCATATGGAATATTCACACAGGTATACCCCAAAACCAGCAGACAATATGTAATTACCATATAAATGATTTTTCCATTCTGTGGCCAGTCGGGTCTTGCCCAGAATGTCATAACAAGAAGGATTGCTGTAATTGGTGCCGCTACTAACAGCCATGGACGGTACCGTCCCCATTTCGATTTTGTTTTATCCGTAAGTCCCCCGACAATTGGATCATTGATTGCATCCCAGAATCTTGAAAAAAGCATAAGTGCCGACACAGCCGCCATACTGATTCCGAACACGTCTGTATAAAATATCATCAGAAAATTGCTGACGAACATCCAGCTGAAATTACATCCAACATCACCAAACCCATATGCAATCTTACTGATCAGCGGTACTTTTCCATTTTTGTTTTCCATACGAACTCCTTACTTTTCACTGACGTTGATAATTACTTTCATCGTTGTCTCGCGGTTATCATCAATATACTGGTATGCCTTCAGATAATCTTTAAAAGCAAATGTCTTTGAGATAAGCGGTTTCAAATGAACTTTTCCCTCATTTACCAGTCTGATTCCATCTATGTAATCATCATGGCGGTACATCATCGTGCTTTTAATGTCAAGTTCGTGATCATTTGCCACTGCAAGATCTACTTCTGCCATTCCTGCAAAAACAGCCACCAGTACGATCGTGCTTCCTTTTCTTGCATATTTAATTGCCTGTCCCATTGTGATATTGTTTCCGGCACAGTCGTAGATCACATCTGCCTTATCCGGTCCAAATGCTTCGATCATTGCCTCACCGAAGTCTTTATTTTTGGTATTCACACACACATCAATTCCACATTCTTTTGCCTTTGCCAGTCTAAGATCACTAATATCTGTGATCATTACTTTCGCTGCCCCCATTCCAATTGCTGTTTGTGCCACGAGATTTCCAATCGGTCCTGCTCCGAGGACTGCAATATTCATGCCAGCCACATCGCCCATCTGTTTTACACCATGAACTGCCACAGCAAGAGGTTCGATCATAGCTCCTTCTTCATAGGACATATCTTCTGGAATAGGTGTTACTTTAGATGCATCCACTGCAAAATACTCAGATGCTGTTCCTGTCGTCTGAAATCCCATTACTTTTAATTCCTCACAGAGATTATACTTTCCATGACGACATGGATAGCAATGTCCACAATATACCTGAGGCTCTATCGTCACCTTCTGTCCCACATGAAACTCTGTGACATTTTTTCCAAGTTCTGTAATCTCACCTGAAACCTCATGTCCTTGTGTTACCGGATATTTTGTAAACGGATGTTTTCCATGATAAACATGAATATCTGATCCACAAACACCAATATTCATAATCTTTACCAAAACCTGATTTTCCTTTACCTCCGGAACCGGAACCTCTCTGAAAATAATTTCTCCCGGATTTGTCATTACCTGCTGTAACATAATTGTTTCCTCCTTTTTTATGTTGTTTTATTTTATGTTTTATAAATTGTTTTATTAAAGTAATTACATTATTACCTTGTAAACACAATTTGTCAATATGTTTTTTCATATTTCTATATCTTTCATAATTTTAAAATCTATTTTTTGTGTATTTTTCACAATTAACACGCAAAAAAAACGGAAAGGAAACCGTAGTTACTGTTTTCTTTCCGTTTTTTACTATAATATGATATGAGGATCAAAAAATTTACAATTCACCCATATGTTTTGTAAAAAAGTATTTCGCAGCTCCAACAGCTGACGCTTCTTTCTTATACGAACAATTTTTCAAGTATGAAACATCATGCTCAAAGCCATTATATGCCATCACTTTTTCTCCCAGTGGTATCATATAATCTGATAATACACCTCCCACATCACCTCCTAGTATGATATCCATATCATATGCCATCCGCAGATTTGATATCAAAACAGCAAGATGATCCAGATACTCATTCCATGTCTGCAAAACTTTTTCATCACCACTTTCAATTTTTTCCATAAATGCATCCAGTGACTGCCTGTTATCTTGTGTCAGTACACTTGCAGCACAATATGCATCTGCACATCCTGATTTACCACAATAACACTTTCTTCCACCGGGAACGAGTATCATGTGACCAAACTCCCCTGCTTTCTGGTTCTGCCCTCGAAACAGCTTTCCATCTATGCAGAATGCACCTCCTAAGGTGTGGTTCAAAGACAGATATATCGCATTTGGATACTTTTGCTTTTTTTCTGCAAGCATTGCAGCATTAGCATCGTTTTCAAAATATACCGGAAGTTCCAGAGCCTGCTCTAAAAAGCGCAGACTATAATTCTCTATACCTAAAGCATGTGATTTTAAAACGATCCGTTCTTTCTGATCAATAATTCCCGGAATCGCCACTCCAATCCCAAGCAGCGTATCCTTCGCTAATTCGCCTTCAAGAAAAGTTTTGACCTTTTGTGCCACCTCTGTACAATAGGATAATTCTGCCGTAAATTTTAAGCGGATGCGATCTTTTTTTATAATCTCATCTCCAAGATTTACTAATACCATTTCTATATGATTCGCTGTAATCAAAATTCCCATTGCATGACAGTATGACTTATTAATCCCTATACTTTTTGCCTTCCTTCCACCGGTTGAAGCATATTCCCCAGTTTCTTCCAACACCCTTTTTTCTAACAAGTCATTCACATTTGCTAACACTGTCGGCATACTTAAGTTTAACTCTTTTGCGATTTCTGCCTTGGATGTAACATGATTGTTCAGCACATAATTAATTATCTTTTTTCTTGTTATATTTCTTTTATCTTTATTTTCCGTTTTCTTATCCTCTTTTATTAAATATTTTACAAAAGAATTATATACTCTTTTATTCTTCTTGTAAAGTAATGTTCTATAATAAAAATCTGCTGCATTCAGAAATACTACTTTTAAGAATCAAATTTACCGAATACCCACTCACTATATTTTTCATTCACGTTATCTCATCATAATTACTGTTGTAATTCTTTGCCAAAATGGAAATTCAATTTTACAACTTTCCAAACATTCACTCAATTCCAACTCAATTTCCCCACAATGCCTTTTTCCTCCAATTTTCGTATGCTTATCTCACAGCAAAGCAGTACCACACCGGTATGACCTGCTAAATCAATACGAAAACGGAGGTATTTTTTATGCGAGAACTCAGAAACACAAAAATCATCGCTGTAGATCATGGCTATGGCAATATGAAAACAGCAAACACCGTCACGCCAACCGGAATCAAAGCCTATGAAACAGAACCACTCTTCTGCATCATTCCATATTTCCCATGAAGAATGTTGTAAATTAGTACTATCCACAACGATAACAGGTAATTTAATTATTCGTATTTTTTCCCGATAGTGTAAATCGAAACTACCATACCACCTAATATCATAATTAAGAAAATTTTATTCAAAATATCCCATAAAGCTATATTGAAACAATTGATTATTATAATACCTGCAAGAGGATATAGAACAACCGTTGCAAGTGTCCATATTTTTAAAGTTGTGCAGATGTATATCCAATTTCCATTGTTAAAAGATAAACCAACTAGATGTATCCTAAAAATTCCTTGTGAAACATAATTTATCTTGTTGGCATCATAATATGTTGGTAATATGTCTTTTGCAAAGAAACAAAACCATGCACCAAATAAAAGCATTCCCCCGGTAACCAGCAATATATCCCCTTTCATCTCAGCCAACGAACTTCCAGATACAACTAACATAATAATTTCTGTAATAGATATAAAAAAACATAACAAATATGCTAATATCCAGTTTTTTCTATGCTGGTGAATAGAATCCCTAACAGCCATATCGAGAGATCCTACTTCCAATTCCTCGATTTCTTTTTTATCAATATTTTTCTGTGTATCTATTTTTTCTCCACTTAACAATTCTGTAACGGTAACATCTAATATATCAGCTATTGGTATGAGTAATACGACATTGGGCATACTAAGACCACGTTCCCATTTGCTAACGGTTTTATCTGATACATATAATTTTTCAGCCAAATCCTTTTGAGTTAAATTCTTTTCCTTTCTTAATTCGGTTACAAATAAACCGAATTTTTAATTACTAATCTGATACATATATCCACCTCCTGCACACATATTATAATGAGAGCGTGCATAAATCAATCGACTAGCAGTAGAATTGCAGAATATTAGCACACAATTCATCAAATAATTTCCACTTCATCCTCTGCAATGTCTTCTACGCAGATAAGATTCACTCTTTTTCCTGCGTTTTATTTCAAGCTGTACACATTCCCATATCCGCTTTGAAATGATGGCAATAACGAGAATACACATAATACAGCATCCATTACTGTCCCTCTCCATACTCATCTTGTTTGGAAGAAGCGGATACAAAGAAATCACCTCGCCTGACTGAACCAAGCAAACTTTTTATACCCATCTGCTATCCCTCTCTTTCTTTTTGTTCCTGTCTGTGATAAAGTTGATTCCATAGATATCGAAAAAAGTTCATAAAATTTTAGCAATTAAAGGCATTGATTTTTTGCTGTAAATTGCATATAATAAAGACACAGATAGAAATATCTGTGCAGCGGTTAGAGCATCCATTTAAAATGCTCGTTTAAAAGCGGTTAGATTGTCCAATTAAAACAATCGGTTAACAGCAGTGGGTGGAGTAATCCACCCGCTTTTTTACTTTTCAGGAGGCTCTATGGATTGGTACGTTGTCGACAAAAAATACATAAATTACCTGACACAGTTTGATTCCCGTGTCGGATATGTGGAGTATGGGGAACGTTTGAAACTCCATGTCGGAATTCTTCTTACTATCGGAGATTTCCACTACTATGTCCCTATTTCCTCTGCAAAACCAAAACACCAGAAGATGTCCAACAGTTTGGATTTCCACAAGCTCCAGGATGAATCCACCGGATATCTTTATGCTGTATTGAATATCAATAATATGATTCCGGTTCCTGATAACTGTCTTACTCAGTTAAAATATAATCAAGTAGAAAGTTTCCGTTCTTTCAGCAATGAAAAGGAAAGAATCGACTATATTTACCTTCTCCAAAAAGAAAAAGCTCTAATCGACAATGTTCAGGACTCGCTACAAAATAAAGCCATGAAATTATATCAGAAATGCATTGCCAAGCCAGATTCTTCCCTTGCTGCAAGATGCTGTAATTTCAAAATGTTGGAAGAAAAATGCAGTTCTTATTCCGATACATAAACAAAACCACAATCATTCACCCCCTCCATTTCCCTTTGGTGTGCTTCAGACTAGCACTCATACATAAAAGAGGTAATTCAAACGAGTAAAGGAACCAGCTAATCCGTTGTGATTCTGGTTCTTTTCTTTTGTTGCTTTTTCTAAATCTTACTCTTATAATATTTCAATTATTACGCAAGTAGGATTTCAAGCCAATATCTTTTTTCTGAAATTGACAATTATCTTTATACAAAAAGACTCCTGCCGGGAGGTATCATACATTTTCGCAAAAGTGATACCTTTTAGCAAAAGCCTATTATTCAGCAGAGTCTCAAAACACCCCTCCGCTACGATATTCAAATGATTCATTCATAAGGCTACAAAACACACATCCATTTTCGCTCCTTAATATCCCACAAACCGCAGAAAATCAAGTTTTCCTTGAAAGCAGACAAACGTTTTCAATATTCCCCTGAACTTTGATTTTATACTGAATAGCGAAAGTATGCAATAGATTTCCAAAGTGGGGGAAAGGTTTTATCCCCATAAAAAGCGGTTGATTAAATGAATTTTAGGATTTTCCTATATAAATCCCACAGCCTCGGTCCACAAAAGCCACCCAAAGCACTCAACCCACGATGCTCATGAACATCTCTATCTTCAACCTCAAAGAGTCGATGGAAATCATCTCCTTCACCTACATAGACTGATTTGTCATAATTAAGAAAAGTAGACTTGCCACTAAATTGGTCACCTGTAATATCTATAATAATATGTTTGTCTACCATCAGCCACGCATGAGATTGTCCGTTTCCATCCGGTTTACCCCAATATGTTCCGCAGACATAATCTGTTTTGATACCTTTATCCAATAAATACTGAGCTAACAAATCACTCGTATCTCCGCAGCAAGCACGTGGAAATCTGCAATATATGCTGTCGTTATCAAACTCCCCAGCTTCCAAAGCCAAATCAATCGCTCTTCGAAATTGGGTTGCAAACTGTTTAATTTCCTTCATCATACGCTCCTTTAACAAAACAACTTTTGCGAAAAAGTGTCCTTTTGCCCAAATGTATATTTCCTATTCTCCAAAGCCTATCCCCTGGGGGTAAACCTCCTGTTATATCCTCACTCTACGGAAACAGAAACATACATCTATTTTATTCCCAAAATGGCGAAATCCTTTGATTTATTAAGCTTTTCTTGACAGAAGGCACATAGTCTCATCTGTACTTTCGTTGTCCCAATCCACTCCTAGCACATTTCTGCCATTCATATATATCGGAAATTTAAACCATCATATTCTCTGTCAAGCTCTGATGTATCAATACTGCCACCTATCAGCTTTCTGATTTCTTCCTCAAACTTTGGATTCTTCACAAATTTGCGGATAATTTCCTCAACTGCCGCATTAATCCTGTTCCCCATATTCATCAGTTCCAATTTTATCTGCCATAAGCACCTCTCCAATCCATTACTTCTTAGTTATGAAATGTGAACACATGTATTCACATTTGTCCCAACTAAATCTTATCATCATTCCAACCTCTGTTCAACCAAAACTTTTTCCATTATACAATGCAAAATAAAAGAGACTCCACTCGCCATGAATGAAGCCTCCTGATATATGTATACATCATACAGCAGCGCTCAAAATCCTTGTTGCTATCCCTGATACCTTATTCTTTCAACCAGCGTTTCCTTTTTCAGATTACTGCTTAAAACGCAGGAAAGTACAATCTGCAACAGACCGACCAAAAAAATCATAATAAAAATTGGTACGATTGGAACATGATAGATATTCATTCCAAATATTCCATTATGTTTTGCATAGGAAAAAGTGCATAACCGAGCGGCAGACCAATGATCAAAGCTACGCATATGGTACCAACCGTAAACATCAATCCCTGTAACTGCAGGCATAAATTTAATTGTTTATTTGTCATACCCACAGCCTGTAATACACCATATTCCTGCTTTTTTGTCGTAATATTCATGATTATGGTGTTTGCCATATTCATAAAACCGATGAGTCCTACAACCGCCATAAACAGATAACAGCCAAGCTTCATCATGCGGGTTACTGATTCTGCAGATTCTAACTGTGCATGATAGGTATCCATTTTTATATGCGAAGTATTAGAAATCAAAGTATTCAGACTCTGTTCCACAGATGCCACATCTTTTTTATCACAGTCCACCCACAGATAGCCATAGGCTGTTCCTCTCGGATTCATGGAACGGTATACACCTTCTGGAATGACAAGATAAGTGTCCGCACTTACAAAAGATCCTGCAATCTTTCCCTGATAGGTATAGGTTCCACTTCCATTCTCAAAGTCAAATACAATAGATTCACCCGGAGCATATCCATCTTGTTCCATCCACGCCGACCAGCCAAAGAAAATATCACCATTCTTTACCGCCTGATCATAGTCCATAGAGCCAATATCCCCTTCCTGGCGCATAAAATCAAAATCATTTTTACTCACAATATCAGCCGGAAATCTTGTTCCGTTCAGATTTACAGAGACAATCTCTCTCGCCATGACATCTGTCACTCCCGGAATGCTTTTGATTTCTTCAATCAGCGAATCATTCAATGGATCATCCGTCAGAATCGTATCCAGATTATTCTCCGGATATCTTTCATCATACTCAGCAGAATAGTCAAGCTGCAGTTCAAATTGTCCATGATTAACGGAAAGACGTGCTTCATGCTCAGTGTCAATATTTCCCACATAATTAGAGATAATCACAAACAATACGCAAGAAAAACCCATTGTGAGGATAGTACCAATAGTTCTTTTGGGATTACCCGTTACATTTGCCATTGCCATAGAAAACACGGTGACATTTTTTCTGCCATTTCGTTTTCCTTTTTTGTGTGTTTCTGCATTTTCTAAATACCGTGTTGCTTCGATAGGTGAAATCCGTGAAACAATTTTCATTGGTTTACGCAGTGCCAAAGCAACGGTAAGAAATGATACGAAAATACAGAGAAGCATAACAGGCAGGGAAAACAGAGGCACCTGCTGATTTTGAACTCCCATAGAGCCAATTTGGGTTGATACAAGGTTTCCCTGTTCTACCAGCCAGTTAAAACCGCATTTTGCAATCAGAAAGCCAAAAAGCAATCCAACCGGTATTGAAAAAAATGTCAAAAAAATGCCCTCTCTGAAGATCAGTTGTTTCATCTGCTTTTTTGTCGCTCCCAGAGCCTTGATTTTTCCATACTCCTGTATCTTGTTGGCAATACCGACCTGAAAAATATTATAAATGACCACAACAGAGAAAAGTACAATTGCAAGAATCAAAACCCCGCATACCGCAATCGTTTCATAACTCGGCTGCAAGACCCATTGCAAATAGAGATCATTGACTATAACGTTTTTTTCTTCGATCCCACAAGCTGCTGCAATCTGCTTTATAACCGAATCAATATTATTCATAGATACATTTGCAGAATCATTTAAAGTAAAATAAATATTATACTGTCTGTCATTCTCTGCGACGTGCTCATCATAAAACTCCTGTGACCCGAAAGCAACATAAGATGCCTCGATGGTATACTCATCCCGATCATATAGGATTCCGCTGACAACAAATTCTTCCGGCTTATATTCTGACTGCATCCCTGCGCGGTAATCCAGTGTAACCGTATCTCCGACCTTTACATCATCATATCCCATTTCACGAAAAAATGCTCTTCCTGCGGCAATTTCCTGCGTTCCCCCCGGATACTTTCCTTCCTTTAACTCATATTCCTTATTATAGGGAAGCATTTTTCTTGCAGTCTCATCCATGCAGACAAAACCACCGTTTTCGTTGCCTTTTATGATACCTTCGGTGCACATAGTGCCTGTAGCATCTATTTCCGCACGGCGGTTTACTTCTTTTAACTGCGATCCGTCTGCTGCGACAAACAAACCATAATTGCTTCCATATGAGCCTGCCGCCTGACTTTTCTGTAAACGAATCATTCCATTTCCCACAGTACTGATAATCACAAGCAGCATCGTAGTCAGACATATGGACATCATAATCAGTATGCTTCTTGTCTTGTTCTTTTTGTCATTGCTATATGCAATCCTGCTTATTGTCTTCATCTGAAATCCACCACCTGTCCGTCCTCAATCACCAGAATACGGTCAGCGACCTGTGCAATTTCGTCATCATGGGTAATCATTACAATTGTCTGTCCATATTTTTTTGCTGTCATCTTAAGCAGAGCGATTACCTCATCACTGGTCTTAGAATCAAGATTTCCTGTCGGCTCATCTGCAAATATAATTTCCGGACGATTCACCAGTGCTCTTGCAATTGCTACTCTCTGCTGCTGTCCTCCGGATAACTGATTTGGCAGATTATAAATCCTCTTTTCAATCCCCAAAGTTGCAATAATATCATTTACATACGCTTCATCCACTTTTCTTCCATCCAGCCCCAGTGGCAGTACAATATTTTCCCAGACATTAACAGATGAAACCAGATTAAATGCCTGAAAAACAAATCCGATTTTTCTTCTGCGGAAAACAGCAAGGGCATCTTCCTTCATCCTGTATAAATCTTTCCCTGCTAAAGTAACACTGCCTTTTGTCGGGGTGTCTAGCCCTCCAAGCATATGAAGTAATGTACTTTTACCGGAACCTGACTTTCCAACAATTGCGACAAATTCTCCCTGCTCAATCTGAATGTCCACCTGATTGACCGCTTTGACCTGATTCTCACCTGCGCCATAAAACTTACAAAGCTGCTTGGTTTCTAATATCACACTCATGTGTTGCCTCCTTTTCAATTCTGTAAAGCGTACCTTTTCAGCACGCTTTCTTTGCCTGTTTATATATTTGGTCATTTTTCAACCTACATCCAAATTGTATCAGGACAATCTTTCATTTCACTTTCAAAAAACGAGCAGAAATCTTACAGAATTGTAAGATTTCTGCCCACTTAAAATTTAACCAACATATGGTAATTGAATCACAAACGTGCTTCCTTTTTTCTTTTTGCCGGAGGTTACCGTAATCGTACCTGCGTGTTTTTCGATAATTTCTCTCGATAGAAAAAGTCCGATTCCTGTACCACTCTTTTCCATGACCTCCTTGGAACTTCCTCTGTAAAATCGTTGAAAAATTTTGTGATACTCATTCTGCGGAATACCAATTCCCTGATCCTCAATTTCCATTCTTACAAGATCGTTTCTTTTTTGTAACCGGATAAATATTTTTGAACCATCCGGGCTGTACTTGATTGCATTATCCAGAACGTTGATCACAGCTTCACCAAGCCATCTTTTATCCTGCATAACCATGCATGTTTCCAGCTCTTTTGCATAGTCAAAAACGAATTCAATTTCTTTCTCATCCGCTTTTGGATAAGTACAGTTCACAGCAGATATGACAGTATCCATAAGCGGAAGTTTTTTCTTATTAATCTGAATCAGTCCAGTTTCCATCTTGGATATTTCAAGAAGCGACTGCAATAATGTCTCCAGTCCATCCAGAGCACTCCGACAACGGATACGAAACTCCTCCTGTTCTGTGGCACTTAAGTCATTCTGCATCAGCACACTAAAACATGTATCCAAAGCTGCAACCGGTGTCTTTAACTGGTGAGAAATATCAGAAACCATTTCTTTCGTGTTCTCCTTTTCTGCCCTTGCTTCTTCCTTTAGCAACTGAATATGATGTCCGATTGCTTCAAGCTGGTCATTCAATTTTTCCAGTTCTGCATGATTTTCCGTTTTCAGTAAATCATCAAATTTATTTTCACGGAATCTGATCAGAATTTCTTCCAACTGGTCTAAAATTTTCTGATGACACGCATCTTCTTTTTTCTTCCAATAAAGTAAAAAAGTCAAAAGAAGCACGCATATCACAGTGCTTACAGCACCGGTCACCATAACCTGATGCCGGAATTGCGAATAAAATGCATTCCCTTTATTTCCCCAGTATCCATATTGCTCCAATAATCGCCTTCCCTGTTCGTTGGTTTCAATATCCTTATCCTTAAGCAATTCCGAAACAGCATCCAGCCCGGAAAATTCTTCCTTTGCAGCAATCTCTGTCATAAGATTCATTTTATATTTATAATCTTCATAAAACACATACGTGGTAAAGCAATTTAATATTGCAAACAATAATATGACAGGTAATACCAAGGAGAGCACTACTGTAATCTTCTTGCGATATCTCTTTGTCACTGCCTTACCTCCTGATTCCATATATACCCAAGACCTCTGATATTCTTTATATAGACCGGTGCAGCCGGATTGTCTTCGATTTTCTCACGGAGTCTTCTGATATTGACAGCGATTGTATTTTCATCCACAAAATCCCCTTCCAGATCAAACACATTTTCCAATATTTGTGTTTTTGAAAGAATCTGTTTCGGATTCTGAAGAAAAAAAGTCAGCATTTTCAACTCCGTTTTTGTCAGACTGATTTCACGACTCTTTATCAGGACTTTCATTTCTCCTGCGATAAATACGATATCTCCCGAAATCATCTTTCCGGCTTCCGTTTTCTCCTGTCTGCGGCGGAAATGTGCTTCTATTTTCAAAAGAAGTACCGAAAGACTAAACGGCTTTGTAATATAATCATCTGCCCCTGCTTCATATCCCATGACCTGATCCATCTCCTGATCTAGTGCTGTAAGACAAATAATGTATGTATTATAATTGCATCTCATCCACCTTACAAATTCCAGTCCATTCCCATCCGGAAGATTCACATCACAAATGGTAACATCCACATTATTATCACTTGCAATTCTTTTCGCTTTTTTCACTGATTCTGCTGAAAAAACCTCATATCCGGATTTTTTCAGTGAAAATGTAATTCCACGATTTAAATTTTCATCATCTTCAACCACGAGTATACCTGGCATAGCATATGCACCTCTCTTTATTAACTATTTCTCCTCTTCGTTACGACCTGGTTCGTCACATATTTGTTCTGCATCAATATCTTCGGTAGTGACTTTCCCTGTAATATCCCTATAGGCTTCCTTATCTCATCATATGTCGCCTTAGTCTCTGCAGATGTTATATCCATATCATCAAGTTCAATCGTGACATTAATGTAATCATCCGGCTTTTGTTTCAGTTGGGACAAAAGAACAACCGTCTCGACTGTTGTTTCAGTTTCCAAGGGAAGTTCTTTCACTTCCTCACCATCAACAGGCACAGGAAAATTGAATACGATCTTCTTTATCCAGCTTCCGTCTTTCCTTTTCTCCGGGAACATCTCAATTCGCTCGATAAAGGCCTTCATAAACTCCTTCTGCTCCGCTTCCGTTGCGGAATGGTAGACTTCATCAAATGCCAGCAACAAGCGATAGATATTGTCTCCGGAAATGATTTTCCAGAAGATTTATCCCCATACAATTTGATTATCCACTGTGGCGCCTGTATGTTCAATAGAAAGTATGTACTGAGTCGCATTGAACAGGCACGTGCACTACAAATACCCATGACAAACTACGGAGTAGCCATTGCCCACCTCAACGGCATACTGAACAAGATCGTGTACTAAGGGAAGAGTTTATATACCGTCTGATATAATAAATTATATCGGGTGGTATAACTGCTTATACTGCCCGATATATGAACTCTCTCCTTAGGCTATCGGCAACTGCTTCCTTATAACCGAAGCTACTCCAACTCCTCCAGCACCTTCTTTACATCCACCGCCTGAAGCCTCCCGTACACCTTCTCTCCAATCATCACTACGGGTGCCAGTCCGCACGCTCCTACGCAACGCAGACAATCAAGTGAAAACTTCCCGTCCGGTGTCGTTTCTCCGACTTCGATGCCCAGCACGCGCTTGAATTCTTCAAGCAATTTCTCCGAACCACGTACGTAGCACGCCGTTCCCATACACACCGAAATAGGATGTTTACCTTTAGGAGTCATCGTAAAGAAAGTATAGAATGTTACCACACCATACACACGCGACACCGGAACATTCAGCTTTGCAGCAATCAGGCGCTGCATCTCTTCCGGCAGATAGCCGTGCAGATGCTGCGCTTCATGAAGTATATTGATTAGTTCGCCTGGCTGGTTGCCATGCTTGTCACAAATAGCACGCACTTGTTCGACAACGTCACAGGCTAATTTGATATCTGACATAGTTTCTTCGTTTTAATAAGTTAATCAATCGCCTTATTGAAATAATGCGTATGCAGCAACCGCTCCGCAGTCTCACTCAGCGGTTTACCCAGATATTCCTCATACAGAGTCTTGATGTATGGATTCTCGTGCGATTTACGCAAAGGCTTCTGTGCATCTTCCCGATACAGTGCATTGGCACGTGCATACAGCACCTCCGAGTTGCCATGATGCAACGGTTGTCCGCCTCCACCGATACAGCCACCCGGGCATGCCATAATCTCAATCACATGATACTCATTCCGCCCATGGCGAATATCCTCCAACAATTGACGTGCATTACCCAGACCATGAGCAATACCCACCTTCAGTTCAAAACCATCCAGATCAATCGTCGCACGGCGCACACCGGCCAGACCACGCACCTGTTCGAAGTTCACATTCTCCAATGTCCGCCCGGTATAAATCTCATAAACCGAACGCAATGCCGCTTCCATCACACCACCGGTCGTTCCGAAGATGACACCGGCACCTGTTGAAGCTCCCATCGGATGATCAAATTCCTTATCCGTCAGTAGCGTAAAACCTACGTTAGCACGTCTGATAAGTCGTGCCAGCTCACGGGTGGAAATAGAATAATCCACGTCCGGACTGCCATCTGTCTTAAACTCATTGCGGTCGCACTCATACTTCTTCGCCAGACAAGGCATAATAGATACCACTACCAGCTTTTCACGCGGAATACCCATCTTCTCCGCCCAAAATGTCTTGGCAATGCTACCGAACATCTGCTGTGGCGAGCGTGCCGTAGAAGGAATATCAAGCATATCGGGGAAATGATGTTCAAAGAAATTCACCCATGCCGGACAACAGGAAGTCAGGATAGGCAGGCGAACAGATTTATCCCCATTCATATAACGTGTCAGGCGATTCAATATCTCGGCACCTTCTTCCATGATGGTAAGGTCGGCGGCAAAGTCTGTATCAAATACATAATCAAAACCCAATTGACGCAAAGCTGAAACCATCTTGCCTGTAACCAATGTACCCGGCTCATACCCGAAATCACGTCCCAACGCTGTGCGAACCGCCGGCGCTGTCTGGGCGATAACAATTTTAGTAGGATCGGCCAAAGCGTCCAAGACCGGCTGTTGCGTATTACGTCCGCTAAGCGCGTTTACAGGACAGACGGATACGCATTGTCCACAATACGAACAGGTACTTCCGGCCATATCCCGTTCAAAAGCAGTCGATACGGCCGCGTTAAATCCACGGTTCACGGCAGTCAAGGCGCCAACTGTCTGTATCGTATTACACATGGTCTCACAGCGGCGGCACATGATACATTTGTTCATGTTCCGCACAATGGAAGGGGAACGGTCTATCGTAAATGTGGACATCTCTCCCTTATACCGGATCTCACGGATTCCTAAGTCATGTGCGATCTTTTGTAACTCGCAATGTCCGTTGCTGCTACATGTCAGACATTCCGCCGGATGATTCGAGAGGATCAGCTCCATCACCGTCCTACGGGCATTCATCACCCGGGGGGTATGTGTCCGTACGACCATGCCTTCCGTACATTCCATCTTACAGGATGGGGCTAGATTTCTACGTCCCTCGATCTCTACGACACAAATACGGCAAGCTCCCGGATTATTCTCGTAGTGCAAGTCCTCCAGTTTCATATAACAGAGTGTCGGGATGTGGATACCTACACTTTTTGCCGCATCTAAAATGGTGGTTCCTCTCGGCACTTCCACCTCTTTATTATCTATGATTAATTGAATTGTTTCCATGCTTATAAATAAATTTAGTGGACATAAATCGCTCCGAACTTACACTTCTCCATACAGGTACCGCAACGGATACAAGCTTGCGGATCGATAATATGAGGAATTTTCCGTCCACCTGTAATCGCATGCACCGGACAAACACGGGCACAGAGCGTACATCCTTTACATTTCTCCGGATTGATGAAATATTGAGTAAGTTCCCGGCATTGATGAGACGGACAACGATGCTCCCGGACATGCGCCAGATATTCATCGTAGAAATTATCCATCGTAGATAAAACCGGATTCGGAGAAGTCTGTCCCAAGCCGCATAAAGCGGTATCCTTAATCACCATCGCCAGATTCCTTAGACGGGTCAAATCCTCTTCGGCTCCGTTTCCACTCGTAATTTTCTGCAATATCTCATGTAAGCGTTTATTACCGATACGGCACGGTGCGCATTTACCGCAAGATTCCTCGACCGTAAAGTCCAGATAGAACTTAGCCATGGCTACCATACAATCATCCTCGTCCATGACGATCATACCTCCGGAACCCATCATGGAACCAGCGGCAAGCAAATTATCATAATCGATAGGAAGATCAAGATGCTTTTCAGTCAAGCAACCTCCTGACGGGCCACCGGTTTGCACAGCCTTAAACTTCTTTCCA
>OLXA01000624.1_pt1 | contig 16770 bp, 9 predicted proteins | sample 1644551 | NCBI WGS metagenome assembly OLXA01 (sample SAMEA103958150, study PRJEB25191) | human gut metagenome | biome: human-associated habitat [ENVO:00009003]; feature: intestine environment [ENVO:2100002]; material: feces | place: Germany | collected 2013/2015 | reverse complement strand
CGTTGTCACGGCAAAGAGTATGAGACAAAAATCAGACTTCATAAGGAGATGAATTACAATATGATTCGTCTATGGACAGGGTGTGTGACGGATGATGAGTTTTATGATTATTGCGATAAGTATGGTATTATGGTATGGAATGATTTCTGGTTGTATGTGGCATATAATGCCGTGGCTCAACCGGAGGCATTCAAAGCGAATGCTCTTGATAAAGTGAGGCGTTTACGCAATCATCCTTCCATTGCTATCTGGTGTGGAGCTAACGAAACTCGTCCAGCGCCTGAACTGGATAATTACTTGCGAGAGATGATTGCTAGAGAGGATAATAATGACCGTATGTACAAGTCCTGCTCCAATCAGGACGGATTGTCCGGCAGCGGTTGGTGGGGAAACCAGCCTCCGCGACATCATTTTGAAACTTCGGGCAGTAACTTGGCATTTAGTAAACCGGCTTATCCTTATGGTATTGATCACGGCTACGGAATGCGTACTGAAATAGGTACGGCTACTTTCCCCACCTTCGAAAGCGTGAAAGAGTTTATTCCGCAGAAAGACTGGTGGCCGTTGCCCACCGATGAGCAGTTAAAGAATGATGATGACAATGTCTGGAACAAGCATTTCTTCGGTAAGGAAGCATCTAATGCCAACCCGATTAATTATAAGAATTCAGTGAACACACAGTACGGAGAATCATCCGGATTGGAAGAATTCTGTGAGAAAGCGCAAATGCTGAATCTCGAAGTGATGAAAGGTATGTATGAGGCTTGGAACGATAAGATGTGGAATGATGCAGCCGGACTTCTGATCTGGATGAGTCATCCGGCTTATCCCTCGTTTGTATGGCAGACTTATGACTATTATTACGATCCTACAGGTGCTTATTGGGGAGCAAAAAAGGCTTGTGAACCTTTACATATCCAATGGAATGCTTCCAATAACAATATAAAAGTAATAAATACTACAGCAAAGGACTTGAAAGGTGCAATAGCTAAAGCTGCAATTTACAACTTGAATGGAAAAGAAGTGCCTGCATACGGACAGGCAAAACAGGTCGGTGTGGCAGCCAGCAACATTGCAGAAGCATTTTCTTTGAACTTTAACCCTTTCAATCTGGCTTATGGAAAGAAGGCTGTAGCTTCTTCTTCAACAGGTGCCTCTAAAAGTGCTTCAATGGTTACTGACGGAGGAGCGGGAAGTCGTTGGGAAAGTGCATACAGTGATCCTCAATGGATATACATTGATCTTGGTAAAGAAGAAAAGATAGAAAAGGCTATTTTGAAATGGGAGGCAGCTTGTGCTAAGAAATACGAACTGCAAGTATCGAATGATGCGCAAGAATGGAAAACCGTTTATGCCAACAAAGATGGAAGAGGTGGTACTGAACAGATTGAATTGGAACCTGTTACAGCACGTTATGTGAAATTGGCAGGCATCAGCCGTGCCACACAGTTTGGATATTCATTGTTCGAATTCGAAATCTACGGTGAGAAACCAAAAGAGATAAAAGAACTGACTCCGCTTCATTTTATCAAGTTGGAACTGACAGATGTCAAAGGTAATCTAATCTCTGAAAACTTCTATTGGCGGAATGGCGTGAGAGATCTTGACTATACATTGCTGAACACACTTCCGGAAGTTGCTTTGTCTTGCCGATTGGTGGATAAATCGATGTCTGACGGAAAGATGAAGATCGCTGTAAAGAACAATTCCGAGACTGTGGCTTTTGCTAATCGGGTGAGGCTTGTTAATAAGGCTACGCAGAAAAGAATACTTCCAATAATTATGTCCGATAATTATGCGACGTTGATGCCTGGTGAAGAAAAGGTTATCACTATGGAGGCAACTCCCGAACTGTTGAAAGGAGGCGTAAGTGTATTGGTGAAACAGTATGGGAAAGCAGAGAAGAATAAGCTGGATATAGCAGATTGATTGTTGTACGGTTATCTTTATGGTTTGATTAAAAGAATAAAGAAAATGGCTAATAGACTAAAAATGAGGATACTCTTGTTGTTATCTTTAGTTTATATAAATTGCGATTACTTACAGGCACAAATAACAATACCTCGGTTTGAAGAAGGGGAACGTGTGGTATTTGTAGGAAACAGCATTACTCACGGCGGACATTATCATTCATTTATCTGGTTGTATTACATGACTCGTTTCCCGGATAAACCGATTACTATCATGAATGCCGGAATTGGTGGAGAGAGTGCGTGGGATATGAAGGATCGCTTGGACTATGATGTTTTCAACAGGAAACCAACTTATGTGACTCTAACTTTCGGTATGAATGATACCGGTTATGATATTTACATGAAAGACGATGCAAAAGAACTGTCGGAACAACGGATTGCAAAGTCATTGGAAAGCTATCGGGAAATAGAAGAACGTTTATTGGCTAAAAATAAAATAAAGAAAGTTTTGATTGGTGGTTCTCCTTATGATGAGACTTCCCGGTTTAATAATTTTATATTGCATAATAAGAATAACGCTATTTTAAAAATAATAGATGCCCAACGTACATCGGCTAAAAAGAATGGCTGGGGTTTTGTTGATTTTAACCAACCGATGCGTGAGATAAGCAGAAAGGAGCAGGAGGCAGATTCTACATTTACATTCTGCAGGATAGATAGAATTCATCCGGATAATGACGGACAGATGGTTATGGCCTATTTGTTTCTGAAAGCACAGGGACTGGCTGGGGATGAAGTGTCATCAGTATCTATTGATGCATATCATTCATCTGTAATAACCCATAAGAACTGTAAGATTTCAAAACTAAAAAAGAACGGAACTGATCTGACTTTTGATTATCTGGCGTATGCTCTTCCTTATCCGCTGGATTCTATTTCTAGAAGTGGCTGGGGAAATAAAAGGTCGCAGCGCGATGCAATGCGGTTGGTTCCATTTATGGAAGAGTTTAATCAGGAACGTTTTCAGGTAACTAATTTGGAGAAGGGAATGTATCGGTTAACTATAGACAATCAGTTTATTGACAATCTCTCATCCGAAAAGTTGGCGAATGGAGTGAATTTGGCAGATTACCCGAATACTCCCCAATATCAACAAGCTGCGAAAATCATGTATCTGAATGAGGAACGGTTTGAAGTGGAGAAACGTTTTAGAGAATACTTGTGGACCGAATATTCATTCCTGAAAAAAGAAGGATTGTTGTTTGCAGACGATCAGAAGGCTATTGATAAGCTAAAAGAGTACTTACCTAAAGATGGGTTTCTCAGGATGAGCTACGACTGGTATATAAAAGCGATGAACCCCGAAATACGGGAAGTTTGGAGCAATTATATAAAGAGTCTCGTTGAAACAATTTATAAAATCAATAAACCTGTCACTCATAAAGTGAGGCTGGCAAGAGTTGAATAATAATAGAAGATGAATAGAATGAAACGATTGTTATGTTTAGGTTTGATTTGTTATTTCTGTTGTCTGTCGATGATAGTATATGGAAATGAGAAAACTTCGCCTTTCTATTTGGCGGAATTAAAATGTGAGAATCTTATTGATCCTTTGGGGATTGATAATGTAACTCCTCACTTTAGTTGGAAATTAAAGGGGGACGGCTGGAAAGGCGGGCAAACTTATTATGAAATACAGGTAGCTTCGGATAGTATTCTGTTGGTGCAGAATAAAGCTGATTTATGGAATACCGGAAAATTGAAATCCAAAACTTCGGTTATGGTACCTTATCGAGGGAAGACTTTAACTTCTCGTTCTTTGTGTTATTGGCGGGTACGCGTTTGGGATGCTAAAAAACAAATTTCTTCATGGAGTCCTGTTGCCCGTTTTGGAGTTGGTATCTTGGATCAGTCACAGATGAAAGGAGAATATATAGGGGCTTCTGTTGAAGGTGGTAAGATTTGTGCTCCTATTCTTCGCAAGAAAGTGAAATTGACTCAGGGCGAGACTTCTTTCCTGCATGTAAATACGTTAGGTTATCACGAAATTTATATCAATGGGAGAAAGGTAGGGGAGGACGTTCTGACCCCTGCTGTATCACATTTATCTAAACGTTCACTAATTGTTACTTATGATATTACTCCTTATTTAAGAGAAGGAGAAAATGATTTGCTTATCTGGCTGGGACAAGGTTGGTATAAAACGACGACTTTCGGAGCAGCTTATGAAGGTCCGCTGGTAAAAGCAGAATTGGATGTGTTGAGAAATGGTAAATGGGAAGTCGTTGCGGAGACAGACGGATCATGGTACGGACGTGAAAGTGGCTATTCGGATACAGGTACTTGGCGTGCTTTGCAGTTTGGAGGTGAGAGGGTGGATGGAAGGATTCTTCCGCGAGACCTTTCAACACAGGCTTTAGACAAAATGAAATGGACTCCTGTTGTGAAAGTGAATGTTCCCGATCATATCGCTTCCCCTCAAATGTGTGAGATAAACAAGATACATCAGATTTTGCAGGCTGTTTCTGTAAAGAAGCTGGGTGAAGGTCTCTGGCTGGTAGATATGGGAAAGGTTCAGACCGGATGGTTTGAGATGCAAATGCCTATATTGCCGGCAGGTCATGAAGTTATTATGGAATATAGTGATAATTTGACGAAAGACGGTGAATTTGACAAGCAAGGTGAAAGTGATATTTATATATCTGGTGGTAAGCAAGGAGAATACTTCAGAAATAAATTCAATCATCACGCTTTTCGATATGTGCGCATCTCCAATCTTCCTCAAAAACCGGAAACAGCTGCTATGAAATCTCTGCAGATTTATGGAGATTATAAACAGACCGCAACTTTTGAATGTTCGGATGCCGACTTGAATGCTATTCACCAAATGATTCAGTATACGATGAAATGTCTGACTTTTAGTGGATATATGGTAGACTGTCCGCATTTGGAACGTGCAGGATATGGTGGTGATGGAAACTCCTCAACGATGTCTTTGCAAACGATGTATGATGTGGCTCCAACATTTGAAAACTGGGTGCAAACATGGGGAGACTCCATGCGTGAAGGAGGAAGTTTGCCGCATGTTGGTCCTAATCCGGGTGCTGGTGGCGGCGGTCCGTATTGGTGCGGATTCTTTGTACAGGCTCCCTGGAGAACGTATGTCAACTATAATGATCCCCGCTTGATTGAGAAATATTATTCTCAAATGAAAGAGTGGTTTAAGTATGTTGATAAATATAAAGTAGATGGTTTGCTGAAACGTTGGCCCGATACCAAATACCGTGACTGGTATTTGGGTGATTGGCTGGCACCTATGGGAGTAGATGCAGGTAATCAGGCTTCAGTGGATTTGGTAAGTAACTGTTTTATCAGCGAATGCTTGAGCACTATGTATAAGACAGCCATAACATTAGGAAAAAGAGAAGAGGCGGAAGAGTTTGCTATTCGTAGAGAAAAACTTAACAAGTTGATTCATCAGACGTTCTATCGTGCGGATGAAGGGATCTATTCTACCGGTTCACAGTTGGATATGTGCTATCCTATGTTGGTAGGTGTTGTACCTGATTCTTTGTACAATAAAGTGAAAGAGAACGTCGTTGCCATGACCGAAGAAAAATATAAAGGACATATTGCTGTTGGTTTGGTTGGAGTGCCTATTTTGACAGAATGGGCTGTTCGGAATAAACAAGTGGATTTCTTCTATCAAATGATGAAGAAACGTGATTATCCCGGTTATCTATATATGATTGACCATGGTGCGACAGCGACTTGGGAATATTGGAGCGGAGAACGAAGTCGTGTGCACAATTGTTATAATGGAATTGGTACTTGGTTTTATCAGGCTGTAGGAGGAATACGTCTTGACGAGGCTAACTCTGGATATCGTCACTTCTATGTCGATCCTCAAACTCCAAACGGTGTGACCTGGGCAAAAGTAACGAAAGAATCACCTTATGGCACAATTGCTGTTAATTGGAAGTTGAAAGATGATAATCAGTTGAATCTTCAATTGACAGTTCCTGCCGGAACAACGGCTACAGTTTGCATCCCTAATAATGCTGTCTCATGTAAAAAGAATAAGAAGAAAGTGAGCGTTAAGGAGCAGACTGTTGATGTAGAAGCAGGGCATTATGATTTTCTATTTAATTTGAAATAGATACCCTACTAGAGTGTATTTATGGTTCTTCGTCAAATTTGGTGGTACTTCTTCTATTGTGAATAAATAATCTTCGCTCTCAGTAGTTTAATTCCTGCCCTATTGTACATCTGTCTTTTTACCGCTTTAATTTTATTCACTGTCCCCTCCAGTAATCCGTTACTGAAGGGGATATCAATAGCTGCCTGTACTGCCTCCCAGTCTTTTTCAATACCATATGCAAAGTTCGTCAGTGCCATATTCCGTGTTGCCTTCGCTTTTTCAATCCACTTTCTAATATCCTTATCATAAGTGTTCCCATTAATCATATCTCTGAAATTCTGACACACGCTTAAAAGTTCTTTAATCTGCGGTGAGGACTTATACAGTTCCGCTAGTTTAGGATTATCCGATTCTCCCTTTAGAATGTATTTGCGTATCTGATTCTGTGAAACTCTCTGTATTTTACTTCTGTTTTCAATGCTCTCATTATGCTCCTTGACTTCCTTCCTCTTTTGTTGATACCTTTTTCGCAAGCTGGATGTTATCCTTCCAATAAGTGCGCCACTGATTTTACTCCCCATTTTTTGTGCCAATATTTTTCGAGTAATACAGCCCGCACTAATGATTGTAGCCAGTTCGGATACATATTTAAGAGCTGTCTTCTGTTGCTCATTCAAGTATGCCCCTATTCTTCTGTTGTGAATAATCTTATAAATGTAGCGACTTTTCTTACCCAAATGTGTGGCTGTCTGCTCAATGGTCATCCCCTGCATTTTTAAGTTCAAGCTTTCCCTGTATATCTTCAATTTTTCTCTGTGTCGGACATCTCCCATGTTAAATATGTCCTGAAGAATTAACGAAGAAGCCGTGTCTCTGTCAGGATATTCGTATTTGAGCTTTTTCTTGGTCTGACGGATTATTTTCTCTATTTCCGGTATCATCGTGTCCGTCATATTCTTGATTAGATGGAATCGGTCGCAGATTTGTGTAACACCAGGAATTATTCTGTTTATAGCCTCTGTGAAACATCTTCCACGGTCTCTCGTTATATATTGTATTTGAGGATTCCGGATGAGCCAGTTATCAAGTGCTTCTCCGTTTCTATCCTCTAACAAAGCAATAGGTATGTGTGTCATCTGGTCTACGACCACACTCATATAATCCTTACCTTTTTTATAGGCAAAATCATCAATACCTACATAAATACTTTTATTATGCATAGGATTGTGTTGTCCGCACTGTTGTAGGATGCGTAAGCAGGAAGAACTACTGGCTGTTATATGGAACAGTTGCAAAAGAGAAGAGGCCTTTCGGGAAGTAAGTTCCAAACTTATCGATCTGATGCGTTCCTCAACAAGATAGCTCCGTCTACCATACCGACGAGCCAGAAAAGACAACGGTTCGCAGAATATTTTTTGTGGACAAGAAACATTGTCACAATAATATTTGCCAACCTTGATGACTAACTCCAAAGTATGACCGTAAACTTCAAGATCCTCAATATGACGGGAGTAGTAACTGTGCAATCGGTGACTGAAATGTCCGCAATAAGGACAGGAAGCCCCTTTGCCAGCCGTATGTAGAAAGACCGTCAATGAGCCAACAGCTTCAGAGATACCATCTTGTTGCAGATTATCGTAGCCAAGACTGAATCTGAAATCATGGAATAATCCCCTATTTGTAGGAGCATTTTCTTTTTTTGATGTATATTTGTACGTTGTAGATATGACTTGTTGCATTGTAACTCTTAATGATGTGGTGTCTTTAAAGTTACTAAAAAGCAAACATATCTACAACTTTTTATAGGATTAAGAAAGAAGAAGAGGGAAACCGTCGAAATAAAAAAGAGATTACCACCAAATTTGACGAAGAACCGTATTGGAACTCTACGCAATTCGTTGGCTTGAATACCGCTTACGGCACCGGTCAGGGTGATACGTTTCGCGCTACCGCGACCTGTGATAACTACTTCGTTCAGGTTGTTGGCTTCGGAAACCCTTAATGCGATATTCAGTGTGCGCTGATTTGTTATTGCGACTTCCTGATTTTGATAGCCCACAAACGAAAATACCAATGTTTCGCCACGTTTCACTTCCAGCGAATATTTTCCATCTATATTGGTGATGGTACCCCTTCCGGCTCCCTTTACCAGAATACCAGCTCCGATAAGCGGTTCGTTGCTTTCCCCATCAATAATGGTACCGCTTATCGTAAACGATTGGGAGTATGCCTGTACAATGCAGAGGAGGCACAAGAATGTTATAATTACTCTTTTCATAAGATATTACCAATTAGGGTTTTGAACCATATTCTTATTTTTTATTACTTCCGAATAAGGAATCGGATAGAAATAACGTTTATTGTCCCATTGTACATTGAGTACAGATTGCGGAACATAGGTCGTGGAAGTCTGTGATTTAGTGATGTACATTCCTTGAATAGGCTGTGCATAGACCTGTTCGGCAAGTCGCCAACGACGAATGTCCCAATAGCGATGCTCTTCAAAAGCCAATTCAATGCGGCGTTCATTCTGAATCACTTTGCGCATTTCGGCTTGCGTCAAATTGTGTGTCTGCTCATTGGTTGTTAGTCCATACAAATTCTTTTCACCAGGTTCGATGCCTGCACGTCGGCGCAGGGCGATGATAGCATCATATACAGCTTGTGAAGGAGTAGACAAATATTCGTTTTCGGCTTCGGCAAAGTTCAGAAGTATTTCGGCGTAACGGAACATCACCCAGTTGTGTTGTGTGTCTTGATATTCGTTGGCTGCTTCGAAATCACCCATAAACTTGCGCATGTAATAACTCGTGAGCGAGTACGACGAACCAAGAGGATTATTGGCTCCACCCTGCCATGTTTCCATCGTAGAGTTCACCCATGACGAACCATTGTGTATAATGGTATATTCCAAACGTGGATCACGTTGTGCGTAAGGAAGCTGTTCATTGTATTCATATTTACCTTTATCATTGATAAAGTGACCGTCTTTCATTAAAAAGGCATCGACTAAATTCTGTGTGGGATTGGTGCGGCCGTTTCCTTGTTTGGCACCGCTAAGTCCCAATGGACCGTTAGCTGTTTCCACCGTCTTATCCATTGCGTTTTCACGGAAGAAGATAACTTCTTTATGTTCGTTTGAATACCAATTGGTAAATACATTCTTGAAATTATCGTCAAGTCCCATGATAGCTCCGTCACCTGTTCCGTACGTGTTAATAAAGTTGCGGGCGGCATCGGCTGCTATTTTCCAACGTTCGCGATCATAAGAGGCATAACCTATCAACTCGTTACCAGATTCAATGGGCTTTTCGTTGAATAACGGACTTGCTGCATAGAGCAATACACGAATCTTCAGTGCCTGGGCAGCCTGTGTGTTTACTACGTGTGCGCTAGCCGCGGCGTCAGGTAGTGGCAGCGAACGAAGGTCATCTTTGATATCGTCAAGCTCACTTACAATATACTTGATACATTGCTCGAACGTGCTACGTGGCAATTCTATGTTTTCGTTCAATTCGTACACTTTATCACCGATAATGGGCACTCCACCGTAGCGCTTCACCAATTCAAAATAGAAGTAAGCACGCAGGAACCGGGCTTCGGCTTTCATAGAATCATTGAGCCTGCGTGTATTACCGAGTGCATCAGTGTAAGTAGTGTTGAAAGGTACTACGTCAATGCCACTCAACAGAATGTTCACGCGGCGAATCACCAAATAAGGGTCGCTCCAAATCATATCCGAGTTAATAAGATTGGAGGCACTGTAACGTCCGATGGCCAGTTTGTATACATCGGACTCGGACGAAATAACAGAGAGCGCATCGTCGGAAGCGGCATCCAGGTAGTCACCATTTACGCCGTTGTGTCCATTACGCATGTAATAGTAGATGCGGTTGAGGTATTTACGTACTACAGTTCCGTTGGAGTCGGTCTTCGAGAAGAGATAATCTTCTGTAAACATATCTACAGGCGTACTCTCATAACTGTCTGTACATGCGGCAGCACTCAATAACAGCATAAATGCTCCTACTGCCCATGTGCCATATTTATTTTGTTTCATATCCATCATTTTTATTAGAAGTTAAGATTGATTCCAGTCGTAATGGTGCGCTGTAACGGATAGCTGGTGAAGGTAACTTCAGGGTCTTGCAAGCGGGTACGTGACCATGTGAGTAAATTTTGTCCCTGTACAAATATCTTCACGCGCAGTCCGCCTAAGTAATTACGGCAGAAGTTTTCGGGTAGTTTGTACGATACGGTGGCGTTCTTGAGACGAATGTAGTTTCCGTTCTGTACAAAGAGTGAAGAGTTCCAGTTGTTTCCGTAGTTGTACATATTGCCTCCGGCAGTCAGTCTCGGATACGTAGCTGTTTCAGCAGTTTCGGGTGTCCAACGATTCAGCAAATTGGTGTAAGCTTGTCCGTAGCTTTGTCCGATCACTTGGAATCCTTCGAGCAACGTGCGGTCGCTATTATATAAGTCGCGGTTGTAAGCACCTTGGATAAGTGCTGTAACTTCCAACCCTTTCCATTCAAAGCCTAAATCAATACCAAAATAGCAAGTCGGTTTGTCGCCACCAATCACAGTACGGTCGAATTCGTTGATTTCGCCGTCACCGTTCATGTCTTTGTATTTCACGTCACCCGCTTGAATATTGTTGAAGCCGTTCATTACGGGATAACCATCGGCTATATCTTTAGCTGTGAGGAATCCGGTAGCTACCAATCCGTAGATGGTACCGGTGGGTTGACCTGTCATTTTCAGATAGTCGTAAGGTACATATTGCTCGTCCATGAACAACCGTTTGTTCTGTTCCATACTCCAGTTGGCTGATACATAATAGTTCACTTTACCGATGTGATCTTGCCAGCTAAGTTGTGTTTCCAATCCGTAGTAACGTGTTTTTCCGATATTCTCTGCCGGATAAGCAATACCCAGCAATTCGATGCTCTTACCACGTGATTGCAAAATATCGTAGTAGTAGTCATTGTAATAGTCGGCCGAGAGAGTCAAACGGTTCTTTAATAAGGTTAAATCTAAACCTACATTGACCTTCCTTCCTTTTTCCCATGTCAGGAGGGTATTAGCCAATGGGGATATTTCTGACACTGAACCTCCGTTGCTCATGGATGTACCGTTGCTATACCAGAATCCGCCATCTTCATTGTATCTCTTTAAATAGCTGAAGTAACCGGCATTGTCGATTCCGTTTCCTGTATGACCGTATGTGGCACGTAACTTGAGTTGGTCTATCTTCGATGCCTCCATAAACTTCTCTTTGCTGATATCCCAACCCAGACCTACTGCCCAGAATGTTCCCCAGCGACGTCCATTGTCATAGCGGTTGTAATAACTTTCCGTTACGGCTGCTTGCGCGAAGTATTTGTTATCGTAATTGTATTCAACTTTCTGTCCGATGTTCGACGGAATCATAGGCAGGTCGTAGTTGTTGAGTATAGTACGTGTATCGCCCCAAAGTGAAGCTTTTACACCATGCATACCGAATTGGCGTTCCCAGTCTACATACATTTTGCCATACATATATTGGTACGTCGATACTGAACGGTAACTGTTGGTTTGTGAACTCACATCTCCATACTTGTCATAAGCCTCGTTGCCTTGTTGGGTTATGCTGTATTGAAATACTTGTGCCTGTTTGGTACGAACGATAGCATTGCGCACTTGCGATGAGATGTTTCCCGTTGCACCAACGGAAAGTCCTCTCACCAATTTATCGAAGTCATATTTCAAATTAATGGTTCCTACGACGTCGCGGGTATTGCTTGAGATATATCCCGAACCAGTGGTCTGTGCATAGAGATTTTGGGTATACGAAGCGTTACCACCATACGTACCGTTGGGATTTAAGACGGGATAAGCATTGTTGGGAGTCTGCCATACGTTGCTCAAAAGGTCGCTGTATCCTGTCCCCGAAATACCTCCAGGTTGGTTTCCTTTTTCTATACGTCCCATTAAAGACATGCTTACCTTAAATTCATCTGTCACGTTGATGTTTACCTTCGATGTGATGAGATACCGGTTGTACTTGAAATTGGTGTTGTAGCTATTAGCATCGCTCGTCTTGAACAATCCGTTTTCGCTGTAATATCCCAAACTTACAAAGTATTGAGCCACTCGTCCGCCACCTGTTACATTCAGGTTATAGGCTTGCGACGTAGTAGAATTGTTCATAATAGCATCTTTCCAATTTACGTCGGGATGCAGATAAGGGGAAGTTCCATTACGATAGGCTTCGAAATCATCATACGTATAGAGTGGTGATTTGCCATCATTGAGCAATGCTTCGTTGAGCAAATAAGCATATTGATAAGCCGAAAGTGGATTTGGGCCAGATTTCAATGCACTGGATATACCAAACTTTCCGGTGAGTGAGAGATGGAAACCACCTTTTGCATCAGGATTTTTGGTAGTAATAATCAATGCACCACGTGAACTGCGCATTCCTAAAAACATATTGGAAAGGGCATCCTTTTGAATGGTAACTGATTCAATGGCTTCGGGATCTATGGAATACAGGTCACGTTCTACACCATCGACAATAGCTACAGGCGATTGTCCGCGTGCTGAAATGAGAAACTCCGAATTATCTCCGTAGATACCTCCACCTACATTAGGAATAGCTCCCACTATATCGGATTTAGTATTGGCATCAGTCCGTAACAGTTGCATGCCACGGAAAGGTGATACATTAAGACCTTTCAATCGTCCTTGCAATCCGGTAAGGATGGTGGCTGACTGATATTTTATCAAGTCGTTGGTATAAACCGTCGAAGATGCTCCTAGGGTATTACTTTTAGTGTGATCCACACTGTCTATCGGTGCATCTTGTGCCTTTAGTGCGACAGCAGCTATACATAGTAGTCCCGTCGTTATCATTTTATACATATTCTGTTTCATTATCAGTAGAATATAAGGTTATCACTCGCAATAGAACGTATATATGAATGGTTCCTTCTGCGGAGGAAGAGGTATATTTAACATTACGAAGTCATCATCAGACTGTGTAACGGAGATAGATCCATCGGCATTAGTGAAGGCATATTCAATACTTACAAGCTCTGTTCCTTCAGGTACATTGAAGAACCCTTCCGGCCAGAATGTGATATTGTATGTTTTGGTATACTGATTCTCTCGTTTCATCAGGGTCTTGTCACTCTTCTCATTTACGGTATAACGGTGTCCGTCGCTAGCTACCGCCGTTCCTTCAAAATAGATCTTATCGGCCTTGACAAGTGCATTTTTGTCGTCCATGCCTCCTATGAAGCTAAAGGTTACAAAGTCGTTTTGCAATGCTGTTAATGGAGTGGTTTTGTTGAAGTGTTCGCTACAGAAGTCAGTGACAAGTCCTTCACCTTCTACTACCTCAAAACATCCGGCTTCCTCACATTTCTTTGCATCTGCACTTGTACTGAAGTTATCGTCAGTACTGTTAATAAAGAATGATGGTTTGAAACGCAGATTTTTGTTTCCTACCGGTACACGGACATAGATTGTAAAATGAATTTCATCTGCGACACCGTTATAGGGTCTTGTCCAATAGGCTGCCCATTCCATATCTTCCAGAATATTGGTACCGACACCGTATTCCTGCATGAGAGCAGCCGACCACGACAATCCTGGTTTGTTGCTAGGTTGTTCGGTCAATGGGATAAGCGTCATGTTTTGCTCACCTATATTCGGATCAAATGTATCTTCTGTGTACGAAACCCTGGCATTTTGTGCCAGATTCCAACTCTTAGGAGCCAAAAAACCGAAAACAAGTCGTTTGTCATTGCGTGGGTCTCCTTGAACCTTAATGTGTCCATGCATTTTGAAAGTAGCAGTCGTTCCGGCCTTTGCATAGTTTACGGCTTTTCCATCTATCATTTGGGTTATATCGACAGAATCGATAAAGAGGCAACTCATAACGATGAAAGTCATAAGTATAGTTGATAACGCTACGATGTGCCGTTTGCGTTGAAGCAAGCTGATTAATTTCTTTTTCATAAAGCGTTATGATTTTTAGTTTTCTGATATTTTCTTGAATACATAGGTGTAGGTATTCGAACCACACCCGGGGCTATGAGTAATCACGATGTTACGTTCGCCATTGGTAATGGGGAATAGGATATCGGTACTGGCCTGCTCCGTGGCTCCATCCTCTGTGAAATAGAGGCGAAAAGGATAATAGATATCGTCAACTTTCCACGTGCCATTGTGGCGTACCACAAAAGGCAGATAGTTTTCAATTGTGTACTTACCATCTTTCTTCAGGTCAATTTGGAACTGGCTGAAGTCCATGGTTTCGGTAATATCATTACTGTTGCGGCTCACTGTGGTGAGTTGCCACGTGCCTGATATGTCTTTGACCTGCTCCGTGTTTTTGTCAGGATCAGCAGGAGCAGAGAACGTATCACACGATGTCACAAGCAGAGTAGTCAGCAAGGCTATTGCCGCCAAATGTATGCTATGTTTCATATTTAGGGTATTTTATTAATTATAGTAGGGATTCTGTAGCAAATCTTTCGACTTCACCGTTTCATTGTAAGGAATTGGGAAGAAGTACATAGCCGGACGCCATACATGCGTGCGTACATCAAATTCTTTCCAAGTCTTTGTTCCGTCAGTGGCGCGAGTGATTTCAATGCCATGCATGGTTTTGCTTTCGGTTTGCGGAGCAATCATCCAGCGGCGTACATCAAAGAAGCGATGTCCTTCAAAAGCAAATTCAAGGCGGCGTTCTTCCTGAATGGCTTGGCGCATCTGTTTTTGTGTCATATTCTTTTCAAGTCCATACCTACCATCTGCACCGGGCTCGATGCCGGCACGCTTGCGAATGAGTTTTAATATAGGATAGCAACCAAGTTGTTGTTCGCCTAGTGTTTCTTCGAAATCGGGACCATGATATTCATTGGCTGCTTCAGCATACATCAGTAAAATGTCCGCGTAACGTATCAGTGGATCGTTGTGGCGGCTTGGGTTCCATGTACTACCTTTACATAAGCGATCACATCCCTTGCGTACATAGAAACCGGTGGCAGTGCCTTGGTATACGGCATCGCTTGTCTGCCCTACGCCAATCCATGTGTTAACAACTGTGGTAGCACTGTAAGTATCGTCAGCAGGGACCAAAGCACCATCATAAATCACGGTGTTGTTGAAACGTGGATCACGATTTTGAGCGGGATTCAGAGGATCGAATGTGTATTGGCTGTTGTTAATGGGTTTACCGTCAATCATAGGGAAGGCATCTGCCAATTCTTTGTATATGTATCCGCCGTGGCGTGTTCCGGAGTGACTGCCACTAGGTGGATAGTAAGCAGCTTCATGTCCGGACTCACGTTGATACTTACGGTCGAGGATATTGCCGGCAAAGGCTCCGTTATTGTTTTTACCATCATCATCGGTTAAATTGGCATTTCGTGTATCACCGGCTTGGAATACGACGTAGAATCCGAAACCTGGTTCGGCTTTGCCGTTCAAATCTTTACTTCTAATAAAGAGATTATAGGTTCCTAGGTTGATTACTGCGCGGGCAGCATCCATTGCCGTTTTCCAACGTTCTTTATCATAAGAGGGATAGCCTACTAATTCTTTGGTATCAGTAGGAGCGAAATCACTTCCATTAAATAATGGGCTAGCTGCATAGAGGCAGACACGGGCTTTAAGACCCAATGCCGCTGCTGATGAGGCGCGACCGTTTTCTTGACCTGTTCGTCGCACGGGAAGTACATTGAGTTGGACGATAGAGTCACATTGATGGGACACATACTCTACACATTCTGCCCATGTATTGCGCGAGGTTTTCATTGTCGAAGTAGCATCATACACGTTATTACCGATAATAGGTACACCACCGTAGTGTTTCATCAGAATGAAGTAGTACCAGGCACGCAAGAAAAGTGCTTCGGATATGTATTGAGCTTTCCGGCTCTGTACCATCGGTGATCGGTCGATGTTGGCAAGGAATACGTTACATCGGCGAATGTTAGTGTAGCATTTCGACCATGCATCATCACTCACCGTAACCGGATTAACCGTACCGGTAGCAAACATCATGTTTGTCCAGATGGTTGACGAAGGATAAAATTCAGCTTCGTCACAAGCGCTTTGCAGCCCACCACCATTAGCCAAAAGGTATGTCCATCGGTTGTAGTTGATATCAAACCCGATATCGGTATAAATTCCGGTCAGGAAGTTGGCGGTATACGTACTATCTGCAAAAACGGTCTCACGATTCAAATCCGAAGTTTGGGTTTGATCGAGGAAACTGTCATTACAGGACGCAACTGTTCCTAAAAATAGGAGTAGCATTAATGATTTCATGTACAATTTCATAGTAAAACTTATAAAATTAAAATTAAACAATTTAAAGCCAATAAGCCGAGACTAATTCACGACTTGAATTTGTATTAAGACGATTGACAAGATATACACCACTAAACACAATACTTTTTTTTCACGTATTATTATTCAGTGAAAAGGTCATTGTATTATTCGAGCAATGATAGTAAATCAAATACATCTAAAGAAAGAATTATCCGAATTAGTGGTTTTTCATTCCTGAATCGTCTTTATCCTAAACTCTAATAGTATAACATTATGAGACGCATCTTTTTGTCAACCTTTATAGCTTGTATTATCGGCTTTACAGGTGCAGAAACAAATTAAATAATCTTAAATATCTTATTAAACATGAAACCAATTCATCTTATC
>OLXA01000620.1_pt1 | contig 16825 bp, 8 predicted proteins | sample 1644551 | NCBI WGS metagenome assembly OLXA01 (sample SAMEA103958150, study PRJEB25191) | human gut metagenome | biome: human-associated habitat [ENVO:00009003]; feature: intestine environment [ENVO:2100002]; material: feces | place: Germany | collected 2013/2015 | reverse complement strand
CAACCATCCTTGTTTTATTATTAATTTTTATTTTTTTATATCATTTTCGTATGAATATTTACATTGGAAACCTGAATTATCGGGTAAGAGAATCAGACTTACAACAGATTCTGGAAGAGTATGGTGTTGTAGACTCAGTTAAAATCATTGTTGACCGTGACACAAAACGTTCTAAGGGCTTCGCTTTCGCTGAGATGCCTAACGCTGCAGAGGCTCAAAAAGCTATCGAGGAGTTGAACCAAGCTGAGTACGAAGGTCGTCAGATGGTTGTTAAAGAAGCTATCCCTAGACGTTAAATTTTAGAAGAAAGAAATTTTTAAAATAAGACGAAAAAGCGGGGAAACGAGGTGAAAACTTCCGTTTCCCCGCTTTCTTTTTTCAGTGTATTTTGTTTATGTTCGCGAGAAATTTTAAGAGTGATGAAGAATATAGGTGTTAGGAGTCTCATTGTGGGTCTTTGCTTGATGGGATTGGGGAGTTGGTCTCCCTCGCTGAAGGCGCAGATCGCGGATCGTGTCTATAAGACGGATTATCATATCGACCCGGAGAAGGCCCGGGAGTTGTCCGTGGAGTTGGATAATATTAGCTTCTTCAAGGATAACGAGTATACGGGTAAATTTACCAAAGGGTATTCGTTGCCGGGGCTTTGGGTACAAGGCAAAGCGGTTTATTATCCCTTGCGGAATATCAAGTTGGAGGCGGGTGTCCATATGTTGATCTATCATGGGGCGAATAAATATCCGAGCATGGCTTATCAGGATATCGCTTATTGGAAGGGAGACCAATACCAAAAAGGGGTACATGTGTTGCCCTATTTCCGGGCGCAGATGGCCCTCTCGGATCATGTGAACATCGTGCTGGGAAATATTTACGGCGCTTCCAACCATAATTTGATAGAGCCTCTTTATAATCCGGAGTTGAATTTGACCTGCGATCCCGAGGCGGGCTTGCAGTTGTTATATGACTCGAAGGCTTTCGACTTGGATGTGTGGGTGAACTGGCAGAGCTTTATTTTCCGGGAGGATGTGCATCAAGAGGCGTTTACCGTCGGGATCTCTTCACGGGTAAAGTACAACGACCCGGCTTCCCGTTTCCATTTCTATACGCCGGTGCAAGGATTGGTGCAGCATAGGGGAGGCGAGATCGACACGATCTTCAACAATTCCGTGCAAACCTTGATGAATGGCGCGATCGGTGTCGGAGGTGTATGGAATACCGGACATCGTATTTTCAAAAACTTGAACGTGGAACTGGATGCTACCGGTTATTATCAGCAAGCGGGAGAGATATGGCCTTTTGACAGCGGATATGGCTTGTATGCCCGTGCTTCCGCCGATATCTATGATTTCCGGGTGAAAACGTCGTATTGGACCTGCGAGGATTTCATCTCTATGTTTGGTAGCCCGTTTTTCGGGGCGGCCTCGATGATTGATGAGGGGGTTACGTTCGACTGTCCGCAAATGATCTATCTGGGGGTGGAATATTCCCGGCAACTAGCGAAGGGTTTCTCGATAGGGGTAGATGTGGACGTTTTTCATCATCTCTCCGGAGATATGAATGATGCGGATGGAGTAAAACAACCGATGGGAAGCGCCACGAGTTTTACGGCAGGGGTTTACATGCGTATCAATCCGTCTTTCTTGATTAAAAAATTCTGATCATTACCTTCATACATAAACACAGTAGTATTCGATTGTGAATACTACTGTGTTTTTCTATGAATACTATTGTGTTCAGCCGTGAATACAATAGTGTTTTTATTCAATTACTAAATCAATATTTTTCAGTGTCTTATCGTCCGAGGAACCTCCATATAGGATTTGGTATTTACCCGGGCGAACCTCCATGGTCTGTGTATTGTCATTGAAGGATTGGAAAGCTTTCGGTTCCAATTGGATACTAACCGGTTGTTCGCTGCCAGCCTTCACGTTCACACGTTTGAATGCTTTCATCGCTTTTAGCGGTCCGGCGGGATCGTTCGGGTTCTTGATGTAGATCTGAGCGACCTCGTCACCATCCATCTTGCCTGTATTGGCGATATCGAAGGAGAGGGTAACCGATTCGTTGGAAGCGATCTTATCCTTTGACAACTTAGCGTTCTTATAATCGAATGTTGTATAGCTCAAGCCATAACCGAACGGATACAACGGTGTGTTAGGCACATCCATATATCTGGATTTATAATCCGTATCCGGAGCTTCCGGAGGAACCGGGCGGCCTGTCGGTTTCTGATTGTAATACAGAGGCAATTGACCTACCGTACGAGGGAAAGACATCGTCAGGCGAGCGGACGGATTATAATCGCCACTGATCACATCAGCCATACCATGACCCGCCATCGTACCCAGATACCAAGCCTCCAAGATACCGTCGACATGCTGATCCTCCCAAGAAAGATCCAAAGGACGTCCGTTCACCAAGATCAAACCAAGAGGTTTACCCGTCTTTTTCAATTCTTTCAACAAGGCTTGTTGAGCACCCGGCAATTTCAAGTCCGTACGGCAAGCGGCCTCACCACTCCAGTTGAAATCCTCGCCCATAGCCGCCAATACGATATCCGCACGGCGAGCCGTAGCGATCGCCTCAGCGAATTTAGATGAATCATCAGTCAAGAGATCACATCCCTCGGCATAAATGAACTTCACGTTCGTACCGGCATATTTCTCGGTCAGACCCTCGAACAAAGAGATACTCTCCTCACGCTCACCCCGGCCGGCCCACTCGCCATTCTGGTTGATCTTATCTTTTACCATCGGGCCGATCAAGGCTACCGTAATATTCTTATCCTTCGAGATCGGGAAGAAGTTATTATCATTCTTCAAAAGGACGATCGAGCGAGCGGAAGTCTCACGAGCTTCTTGCAAGAACTCCGGCTTCATGATCGTATTCTTCTCACGCTCATTGTCCAAGTAACGATATGGATCATCGAACAAACCCAAGAGGAACTTCATTTCCAAGATGCTCGCCACGGCACGGTCGATATTCTCTTCCGAGACTTTACCCTCTTTCACGGATTGTACAAGATGTTGACTATAAATACCCCCTGTCATATCCATATCGATGCCAGCGTTCGCGGCCAGTTCTCCCGCCTCCTTATCATTTCGCACGATACTATGGGCTACCATCTCATTGATACCGGTATAATCGGTAACCACGAAACCATTGAAGCCCCAGTCCTTACGTAACAGGTCGGTCATCAACCATTTATTACCCGTGCTGGGCACTCCGTTGATCTCATTGAAGGAGGCCATGAACGTAGCGACTCCCGCTTCCTTAGCCGCCAAATAAGGCGGCATATAATAATTCATCAATGTATTTTGCGACAACTCAGACGTATTATAATCACGTCCGGCCTCAGCGGCCCCATAAGCAGCAAAGTGCTTACAACAAGCCAAGACCGTATTTACGTCAGCCAACGAACGCCAATCGTTTCCTCCTTGGAAACCCTCGACACGGGCCTTCGCGATCAAGCTTCCCAAATACGGGTCCTCACCGGCACCTTCCATTACACGTCCCCAACGGGCATCCCGGGAGATATCCACCATCGGGGCGAACGTCCAAGCGATACCGGAAGCGCTCGCCTCATCCGCCGCGATCGCCGCGCTTTTACGCATCCGCTCCAAATCCCAAGAGCAGGATTCCGCCAACGGCATCGGGAAAATCGTACGATAGCCGTGCACGACATCATAACCAAACAATACGGGTATCTTCAAACGGCTCTCTGACAGAGCCATCTCTTGCATTTTGCGTACACCATCTACCGTATATACATTAAACAAGCTTCCAACAAGACCTTGTTTCAGCAAAGTCTCATAATCCCCCGTCATAACCGGGCCGGTCACATCCCAGTTACAGGAGTATTGGGCCATCTGCCCCACCTTTTCCTCCAAGGTCATCAAAGAGAGCACAGAATCTACACGGCGTTCAATATTTTTGTCGCCGCTGAAGCTTTTCCAGCCACTTACAGCGGGTTGCTGGCATCCACCTAAGATAGCGGCAACGGCCGCACCAGCGATAAAAGTCGTTAACCTTTTCATTATTCGTATCTGTATTATTTGTTCCAAGTTACCTGCGCCGATTTCACGTCCCGGGAGTTCGTACCTACATAGATATTGAATAAGCCCGGTTCCCAGATGTATTCCAATGCGCTGTTATAAAATTTCAAGTCTTCCGGCGTAATCGTAAAAGAGACTTTTCGGCTCTCACCCGGTTTCAAGGAGATCTTCTGGAAGTTCTTCAACTCTTTCATCGGACGGGAGATGCTGGCAGCCGGATCGCCGATATATAACTGTACGACTTCCTCGCCCTCTAGCTTGCCTGTATTCGTCACCTGTACGCTGGCGGTCAATATACCGTTCTCTCCTCGCACACTCGTCTTATCCAGTTGAAGATCACCGTAAGAGAAAGTCGTATAACTCAAGCCATAGCCAAACGGATACAAAGGATCGTTCGTGATATCCAGATATTTAGAAGTGAAATGATCATCCGGATTCATTGGGCGGCCTGTTTTCTTAGCATTGTAATACAAAGGAATCTGGCCTACGCTACGAGGAAATGTAGTCGTCAATTTTCCGGAAGGATTCACGTCGCCGAACAATACGTCCACCAATCCGCGAGCCGCGGCGGAACCTCCATGCCAAGCCTCAACGATCGCGGAGAATTGGCTATCCTCCCACTCCAAGGTCAACGGACGGCCGTTCGCCAAGACCAACACCACCGGTTTACCGGTCTCCAACAAAGCTCTCAACAGCTCTTTCTGGCTCTCCGGCAAACTAATATCCGCACGGCTGCAAGCCTCTCCGGACCAGTTATTCGGCTCACCCATTACGGCGATGATACGATCCGCATCTTTCACTTGCTCAACCGCTTCCTTCACCAAACGGGTATTCTCCACCGGATCAACCTTCAAGCCACTGGCTTTCGCCAACATCGGCTCGTTCGTCAAATTACATCCCTTGGCGAAGATCACACGGGCCTTATTGCCAACCATTTCCTTCACAGCCTGCACTACGGAAGCCGACTTCGCCGTATCGATACCACACCATGTCCCGAACAACTCAACCTTCTTATCCGCCAACGGGCCTACCACAGCGATCGTCCCAGTCTTTCGCAAAGGCAACAAACCCTTGTCATTCTTCAACAAGACAATGGATTTACCGGCAATATGGCGAGCCGTATTCATATGCTCATCCGTGAATGTATTCTTTTTCGCACGATCTGCGTCCAAGTAGCGATAAGGGTCCTCGAACAAGCCCAATTTATATTTCGCCTCCAATACACGGCGGCAAGCCTGATCGATATCCGCTTGAGACACACGGCCCTCTTCCAGCGACTTCTTCAAGGTCGTGATATAGCCGTTCGTCATCATATCCATATCCAAGCCGGCATGCAAAGCCAAGGCCGATACGGTCTGCGTATCACCCAGACCATGATTGGTCATCTCGCCGATCGAATTATAATCGGAAACGACAAACCCATTGAATCCCCATTGATCACGAAGCAAATCGGTCAACAACCAGCGGTTACCCGTAGCCGGAATCGCCTCTACCAAATTAAAGGAAGACATGACCGTGGCACAACCAGCCTCTACAGCCGCTTTATAAGGCGGAAAATACTCATTAAACATCTTGATACGGCTCATATCCACCGTATTATAATCACGACCGGCCTCGGAAGCGCCATACAAGGCAAAGTGCTTTAAGCAAGACAAGATCGTGTTCTCTTTCGTCAAGTCATCTCCTTGATAGCCTCTCACCATGGCGGCGGCGATCTTTCCACCCCACCAAGGGTCCTCTCCACTACCCTCGGCGATACGTCCCCAACGAGCGTCACGGGCGATATCCACCATCGGGGAATAAGTCCATGTCACGCCGTTTGAACTGGCCTCGATAGCAGCGATACGGGCACTTTGCTCGATCAACGTCGTATCCCAGCTACAAGACAAAGCCAATGGGATCGGGAAGATCGTATGATATCCATGAATCACATCCAGTCCGAACAAAAGCGGAATTCCTAAGCGAGATTCCTTAACCGCTATCTCCTGCAATTTACGGAACGTCTCCAGCTCCGAGCCTCCCGTAGCACCCAGCCAGCCCCGACGAATCGTCTCGTCCGCTCCTTCCGAACCACTCAAGATGCCGGGAACACCCCCACCGGACAAGTTCAGCTGTCCGATCTTCTCATCCAAAGTCATTTTACCCATCAACTGATCGATAAACGTATCCATCGCTCTCGTATCTTGAACGGGCTTTTGTCCGTATGCCGCAAATGCCAAACAAGCGGCGAATGATAATATAATCTTTCTCATGTTATTTAAATATTAAGATTCTCTCGCATTATGGATCGTGAAACCCAATTTCTTCAAACCGTCCTGAATTTCCGGACAGCTCATAAACAAACGCCACAGAAGGCCCGTACGGTAATTCTCGATCATAACCGTTACAGGCGCTTGATTCAATCCCATAAATAAGGGAGATACCCAATTTACAGTCAAGTTGAAAGCATCCCGGAAACCGTACTCACCCCATAAGAAGCTGCCGTAGTTACGATAATAATTCCGCAAGGCTTTCATGGAAGCGTCCGGCGTGTAAGGGAAAGAAGCCAGAGCGCCCGTAGGTGCCATCGTTCCGTTATCCCGGTGCGGCATCGGCTCCTGAGCTTGATAGTTCCAAGCGAAATCGCTAGCGGTCAATCCCCAACAATCTTCTCCATAACCTACATACCCCCCTTGGTTCTCGATACAATACCGTTGATTGATCTTTGCCATTTTCTGGTTGTTCTCGAAATAATTCGTGTACTTATCCGTGAACTTATGCGGATCCAACCCAAGATAGGAGTAATGGATAAAGAAAAGAGGACCGCCCTTGGAGACACCGACTTTTAAGTTCTCCCCATAATAGGTATTACCATTCGTATACATCTTACCATCTTCTACACACCCCCAACCGGCACGGTATTCCTGCGCATACTCCTCTTGGCTGGCCCAGCCGCTATAATACATCTCCGGAGAGATTCCGTATTTCGGCCCCATGATAGCCAACATATAGGTAATCATGGTCTCATTCCAGCCGATCAATTTATGATTGATCACCCACGCCTGATCTGGAGACCAGTGCCAATATAGATATGGGCTGTCCTTAAATTGCTTATACCAGCTCCATTCCACGTTTTTCCATAGATTATCGATGCTCTTACGGATTTGTTTCTCCTTGTCATTCTCTTGGTTGAAATATTGACGAGCCGTTAACAGCCCTTGGAATAAGAAAGAGGTCTCCACCAAATCACCTCCATTATCTTTCGGGCCGAAAAAAGCAACCGTCTTCCCGGTTGTCCCATCGATAAAGTGAGAGACCGCCCCATGGAATTTATCCGCTTTCTCCAAGAAAGAAGTGATTTTCAAGAAACGCTGTACGCCCTCTTCCCGGGTGATAAATCCCCGTTCGATACCCGCCACGATCGCCATGATACCGAAGCCGGAAGCCCCGGTAGCGATCATATCATTCCGTCCGGGAATATTCTCACGGGCAAGACCGCTGTTTGGCTCCGCTCCCTCCCAATAGTAACGGAAGTTCGCTTCCTGTACCATATCCAGCAATTGCTCGTCCGTCATTGGATAGGTAGTGGCCGAGACTGTCTGGGAATCATTGGATTCATTCAGCGCATAATCCACGGCCGTCACCTTATAATAAGCCTTTTTACCAACCTCTCCCAAGAAATCAGTATAACGATTCATCCAAGGGCGGCGGACAGCGACCGGCTGGTAAGTGATCCCGTCGAAAGAACGGTAAATGCGATAGTATTTTATATCCTCCTTCGATTGAGGAATCCATTTGATATCGATATGACGCTCATACGCCTTGGCTTCCTGCAAGACCGGAGCGTTTAAGGCACTTACCGACGGGAGGGAAGCCGGCAAAAGCTCTATATCGTCCAGATAAATCGTATATTCGTTTCCATCGGCCGTACCGGGACGAAGGGCTACGGCCGCTAATTTCTTGATGTTCGTATCGTTCACGGCGTTTAATCCGAAATCCTTCAAAGGAATAGATACGGAATGCCATACGCCGGGACGTGTATCTTTCAGATAATTTCTCAGGTTTAGGTATTGGGTATACGTGCTGTCCGCATAACGAATAGCGATATTGGGAAGAGCGGCAGCATTCATGCTCTCTCTCAACCGCACTTGCATAGAGAGCGTAGAGGGCTCACGAAAGAAGTCATTGCCACGGACCGGGCAATATTGTATCTCGCTATACCAATCTCCACCGGGAGCGGATACATAGGTAAGCTCCAAGGAATTGCCGGGCGTAAAAGCGACAGAGCCGGCAACCGGAAGATGATGTCTCGCATTTTTAATCCAAGAGGGTGAGGTATATTTCGCTTGAGAATAAAAGTAATCCCCTTTCATCAAGCTATTCTCGAAGAAAACATAGTCGTAAGGTTTCTCCACCGCTTGCAAGCTGGCGGATAATAAGAGAGTAGTTAGTAATGCGATGTGTTTCATGATGCTGATATTTATATAAATAAACGATATGATTTGAGATAAAATAGGCGGTGCCAAACGGGTTGACACCGCCTTGCCAAACTACAAAGGTCTAGTAAATAATGAGAATCTTATATTACTCTGTTACTTCCGGCTCAAAAGGCACAGGCTCAGCTTCTAAGTTAGGATTCAAGTCAATTTGATCCTGTGGTATCGGATAATATTCGCTTTCTCCTTTCACAAAACCCGGAAGTTCTTGAGTGGCTCTGTCCGTACGGACTAAATCGAAGAAACGTTCGCCCCATTCCAATGCCAACTCAACTTGACGCTCTTCCAGAATTTGATCCAAAGTCGCATTTGCAATCGGAGCTAAACCAGCACGTTCGCGAACCAAGTTTAATGGAGCGTCTCCATTTTGTCCCTTACGAACTTTAGCCTCAGCGTTCATTAACAACACATCAGCATAACGGAATACACGGATATTATTATTATCGCCATATCCAGTACGTCCCGGAGTCATTTGATTAGCCGGTGTATAAGCCTTTCCATTATAAGCAGTCGGTTCACCCGGTTGAGCGACAGGAATATAATCACCGTCACGAGTAGTGGCATCCGTCATGAGGAACGTTGTTTCCGCACGAACCGCTTCACCACGTTTAGAGAATAAATTACGGATTTTCTCAGTCGGCTCAATAAATGCCCATCCAGAGATAGGAGCCTCTCCACGAGGACCTTGGAACGCAAACCAGTTGTCAGAAGAAACGATATCACCACTTCCATTTCCAAAGTCAGTAAATTGATACTCTAGCAAAGACTCATTACACAATTTTCCCGGAATCTTAAACAACTCATAGAAGTCATTATACAACTCAAACTTTCCGCTATTGACGATATCCTCGGTCAAGGCCAATACCTCATCCCATTCATTATCATACATCTTCTGTTTCGCTTTCAACATCTCAGCGGTATATTTTGTAACCGCTCCCGGATGCTCAGACTCATTCGGACGAATAGCCGGTAAGTTTGCTATACAATAATCCAACTCGTCATAAATGTACTTCTTTACATCCTCTTTCGTATTCTTGAATACATTCAGTTCTTGATTGTCTAACAAAAGAGGCACATCGCCAAATAAATTTACCAACTGGAAATAAGCATATGCTCGGAAAAAGCGAACTTCAGCAGCATATTGAGCGTTTAATTGCTTGTCTGACTCACTCGTCAAATGTTTAGCATAATTCTCTAAAGACTCCAATGCTGAATTAGAAGTAGAGACAACATAATAGCAGTTTCCCCAAAGGCCACTTAATGCCCAGAAAGTAGTCAAACGATCATACTGGAATTTACTAGCATACTCATACTCAATCTGGTCCGTAGGAGATCCTCCTTTATTCACATCGTCACCGCGAACTATGATACATCCATACGAGGACCAAGACCCCAGATAACCACGAGCGGTCGCATATACACCGGAAACAGGCATATACATATTCGATTTATTCGTATAATCAATACCCTCTACCTCTACAGTATTCTCTGGAAGCTTATCCAAGTAATCACTACAACTGGATGTCAGCAATGAAAAGGCTAAAGGGATAGCCCATAAAATCTGTTTTTTTAATATATTTTTCATATACTTTTGATTAGCATTTAAAGATTAATAAATAATACGAAGACCTAACGTATAAGAAGATGCTAAAGGATATACACGCTCATCAAATCCATAAGAAGAAGATGCTATCTCACCTTTCTCGTTCTTACTACCCAACTCTGGGCTGAAGCTGTTTGCCTTGAAAACAGTCAAAGGACGATCAGCAGTCAAGCTCAAACGAATGCTCGGCATCTTGAATTTTCCAAAGTCTTTCTTCGGGAATGTATAAGCAACTTGTACATTCTGAATACGGAAATAAGAACCATCTTCTACATAGAATGAGTTAAAGTTAGAGATATTCCAAGGTTTTACAGAACCTTTCGCAGACATATATTCGTTAGTAGAGCCCTCACCTGTCCAACGATTCTCGAACTGATCTAAGTCATAGTTCAATTCAGAGTGCCAACGGCGGTCACCACGTTTACGGTTTACGATCTGGTTTCCAGCTACACCTTGCATAACCATAGAGAAATCGAAATTCTTGTAAGAGAATCCTAAGTTGATACCGTAATTGAAGTTCGGGATATAAGAACCCAATGTTACACGGTCTTTATTATCAATCTTACCATCCTTATTTTGGTCAACATACTTGAAATCTCCGGGCTCCAAACCATTTGCTACAGCAATCGGATCAGCAGCGATCTCTGCGGCATTCTGATAAACACCCTCAATATCATATCCATAGTAAGCATTCAACTCACCACCAACTTGAGAAATCGTACGGAACTCCGCAGAACCACCATATAAATAAGATAAACCATTCAAATCTTTTACCTCATTGTGCAAGGTTGTCAAGTTTGCTCCAATGTAGTAAGAGAAATCTTTACCGATCTTATCAGCCCAGTTAAAAGACAACTCAACACCTGTATTCAAAATCTCACCTCTGTTACCTAATAAGTTACCGGCACCCATTGGCAGAGGAGCGTCGATCACGGCATTTTGAGTCAAACGATAATACCAGTCTGCCTCTATTGTCAAACGGCTATTCAACGTACGAAAATCTAAACCGACGTTCGTCTCATTCACGACTTCCCAACCTAACCAACTAAAATAAACCAAGTTTGTATAACCAGGAACAGCGCTTCCTCCAAATATACCAGAGGTACCCATATCTTGCGTAATGGAAGCGAAACCATCACTAGCCGCAACCTTATCGTTACCTAACTTACCCCAGCTCGCACGTAATTTCAGATAATCAACCCATTTCTGATCTTTCATGAATCCTTCTTCTGAAATATTCCAAGCAGCACCTACAGAAGGGAAATAACCCCATTTCTCTTGGTATTTGGAAGAACCATCAGCACGCATTGTAGCAGACAATAAATATTTGCCTTTATAATCATAAGATACACGACCGAACCAAGAAACACCACGATAAGTCGTACCGTCATCGCCAGTTTTACGTCCATCCGCATTACCTTGATTCAAATAGTAATATTCCTCGTGTCCGCCCGGAACACCTGTAGCTTCTCCCCATAGGTTACGCCAGTTCTCTTCACGTACGGATTGACCCAACATCGCGGTTAAACCATGATCACCGAACGTATCTGTATAGGTCAATGTATTATCTAAAATCCAACTGTGATAAATATCATTCTTCTTATTCAAAAGGGGAGTCGAATTCAACTGAGTTCCACCAACCAAAAATTCTGGAGTATAAGCTCTTGTCTGGATAACATTGATATCTTGGCTATAAGCCGTTTTAAAGAATAACTTATTCTCCGGCAAGAAGTCGAATTGCGCATAGAAAGAAGGCATTACGCGCAACATTGAATTTTTAGAATCATAATACTCCGCTTGAGCAACCGGATTGTAATAATACTCACTCAAACCGATTTGGGCAGGAGAACCATATTTCGTAGGATACGGATTCAAGGAGCTATTTTCATCATATACAGGAATAATACCCGGTGTACGGAAAGCTGCTAACCAAACCTCGCCGTTTGGCAAGTTTTGCGTAGAGTTGCTCAAAACAACGTTAGCTCCTACTTTCAACCAATCAAAAGCCTTATAATCCGCTTTCGTACGCAAATTGAAACGAGAGTAATCATTTTTAGAATCCAAGATACCATCTTGATACAAATAAGAGGTACCCACAGAATAAGTAGCTTTTTCAGTACCTCCAGAAATGTCTAAAGAATGGTTGTGAGTTAAAGCTGTATGTAAGATCTCATCATACCAGTTTGTATTAGGAAGTGTTCCCCAAACATTTTTAGCGTTATTTACAACAGCCTGTAAGGTTTCATTGCCCATCTCACTGATCATAGTCGCATATTGCTCACTATTAGCCATTTTCAATACATTCGTAGCCTTTTGAAAGCCAACATAACCATCATAAGTAACCGTAGCAGGACGATTCAACGCACCTTTCTTTGTCGTAACCAAGACTACGCCATTCGCCGCTCGTACACCATAAATAGAAGCGGCAGAAGCATCTTTCAAAATAGACAAATCTTGAATATCACTATTATTCAAGAAATCAATATTATCAAAGAACATTCCATCTACAACATACAAAGGTTGGCTATCCGTATTCATAGAACCGATACCACGAATACGTACGGAAGGACCGGAACCTGGCTGGCCACTATTCGTAATCTGCACACCCGGCACTTTTCCTTGCAAAGCACTCATCGGAGATGATGTCGCATGTTTCGTAATCTCATCAGCCTTGATCACGGCAATTGGAGCTGTCAAATCCTTAGCCTTACTCGTACCATAACCGATAACGACAACCTCTTCCAAGTTTTGCGTATCCTCACTCATAAGAACATTTACTACAGTCTGTCCGTTAACCGGAACTTCTTGTGTAGTCATACCTACATAACTAAATACTAAAGTCGCATTCTTGGGAACATTACTCAAAGTATAGTCTCCATCCATAGAGGTTATGGTACCGTTAGTCGTACCCTTAACCAAAACACTCACCCCGATAGCTGGGTATCCTGTGGCCTTTTCAGTTACCACACCGGTAACTGTCAGATTCTGCGCAAACATTGTTGTCGCGGCAAGTAACAGGCATAAACAAAGCATTAATTTAGCTTTCATTCATTCTAGTTTTAAAGTTGAACATTTGTTTTTACACTCATTATTAAATTTGAGGCAAATGAACACCCAAACCTAAAAAAGGGCAAATTTTTGTATACTTCAACACTACTGCAAGCCTTGCGCAAGCAGAAAATTACTACTTTTATACTACTGCAATACATATTAATTATCTTATTTTCAGTTATAATACATTTGTTAATTCAAAAGGAGAACATTATATGTTATTAAACACATCTCACTAAATATGGGAACACAAAAATGACAAGGAAAACTCATAGTTATGATTTTCTTATTTCATAGTTATGATATTTTTCATTCATAACTATGAAATTTCTTAGTGGAACTGGATCATGAAATCTACCAAGCTTTGCCCCTCCGGTAGATTTAGTTTTTTACGCAATCGATAGCGCGCCGCCTCGATACCACGTACGGAAAGATTTTGCATACGAGCCATATCCTTAGTTGGCATATTCAAACGTAATAAAGCGCATAATCGTAAATCGCCCGGAGTCAAATCGGGATACCGCTCTTTTAGATTCGTAAAGAACTTTTCGTGGATACGATCGAAATTAGTCTGGAAAATGGCCCATTCATCCTCGCCTGATATATTCTCTTCGATCATGCGGATAAGCTTATCGAAGAATCGTTTCGTATAACTTCCCGATAATTGTTGAGCTTGTATTTCCTTTTTTAGACCTTCAAGGAAATCATTATGAGAGATAACAGACAAAGTAGCACTGGCTAATTCCTTACTCTTATAAGTAAGGTCATTTTCTAATTTTTCATTCTCTAGCTTGACAATTAATTGCTCTTGCGCCCTCAATTGCTCTTCTTGCAATCTCTTTTGCTCCTCGTTAACTTTTTTCTCACGCATGACAATCCACATCGTATACATTCTCACTAATACGACCAGTATACATAAAAACAAAGCAAAATAGATGATCAGAGCCCACCAAGAGCTATAAAATGGACGTTCGATCTTGAATGGATAAGACAGAGAAGATAGCTCTTTTCCTCGATCGTCTTTCACAACCGCATGTAACACAAAATTACCATACGGTAAATTAGAATAAGTCCGTTGAAAATTACTGGTGCCTTCTATCCATTCATTATCAAACCCGTCCAGTTTATAATAGATCAGGAAACGGCGCCCCGTAAAATCCGGATACGAAAACTTAAAAAGAATCGTATTATAGCTATAACTCAATACGGACGCACCGGAAGCCGGTGCGTCCGCTCCCTTGCAAGGGAGCGGAGCGAACTCATTTTCATGCCGATTATAGGCCCTTACCTGCGACAAACTTAATGGAACTCGAGTCGTATCCACATAATTCCGGTATCTGTCATAACGAGCGATCCCCCCGTTTAGACAAAAATAAGACGTCCCGTCGGAAGCCACATAAATATTTCCCCTATCCTCTATGGTCGGATTATCAAACAAAGTAAAAGGAATACGCTGTTTTAACTGGAATCGCCCAGACTCATATCCTAACAATACATATTCCGAATTCCGGATAAACCAATATAAATCATTATTCAAGGAAACAACCCGATAGGTATCGCTTAACTCGGGAAAATCCTCATTCAACAAATCATAAGGAACGATCTTTCCAGTCAAATCCTCATAAGTATAAAACTTACTCCCATCCGAGAAAACAATACGTCCGCGTAATTTCATTACATTAATCGTACCACTCTCATTACCTTCCTCCAGTTTTCCGATATACTCCATCTCTTTCACGCTCCTCAAATCCTCATTCAAGCGAAGACGATAGATACCTTTATACATATGGCTAGCCCATATATTGCCGGTAGGGTCAACCTCAAACGATTTGATCAAATTAGAGAATCCTTCTACATTATGGCTAAATTTCCAACGATTAGTAACCATATCCCGGGTGAAAACACTGAGTGGACGGTAAGACATCTGGAGTAAAACTTCCTTTCCATGGATAATTGTCTTACGTAATGCGGTACCCCCTCCATTGGGACCCGGTATCTGAGTAGCTTTTCGGCCCTCTAGCTGTAAGGTACCTGTATTATGTCCGGCAATCAGTTGATTTCCGACATCGGAGATATACCATGTCTGTTCTTGAGTACCGGGAATCAAGGTTGGATAACTATCATTCTCAGATAACGCATAAAGACCTTGGTTCGTAGCTAAATAAACAATACCCTTCTCTATCACCATATCATGCACCATACCAATCTGGGCCTCAAGCGGTTCATAAAAATAGATCGGAGAATTCACATGTATCTGCGCGATACCATTATCCAATGTAACCCATAAATTATCCGAATTATCAGCAAATACTCTCAATACCGTATTATTAATCAAGCCATTCTCCCGGTTGATATGCCACAAAGTTTCCCCCTGCTTATTAATCGCTACAACCCCATTAGAAATCGTACCCACAATAAAAGTAGAATCTTTCATCATGACTCCCCTGTTTGCGATCCCTTCCTTTAATATCTCATTGGCTGGTGTATTCCACACAGACAATTTTTTACGCACCTCATCATAGATAAAACATCCACTACGAGCCGAGACCAATAATAGCTGATGATCAAATGGCAAGACCGAAACCACATCATCCTCCAAAACCTTTTTCGATAGTAACTCTGTAAACTGGCCGTCATCCATTCGACAAAAGCTTCCTCCCTCCATGAACTGAACGTATAGATGATCGTCTAATGTGAAAATATACAATGGAGACAGGTCGGATACACCTTTTCTTACTTTTTCCCCGTCATAAATAAAAAAGCTCCGGAATGATTGAAAATAAATCTCACCCTTATATTCATTAATCGTCCAGAACTCATCATTATTAAGATAGACGTTCATCTCAGACGAACTGAGTGAATGATAAATCAGATCATTCTCGTCATCCATCTCAAAATACCCGAACTCCTCGAAAGAGCCAACATAAATACGTCCGTCCTTCGATATATACAAAGCACGGACACCTAGATTATTCGGTAATTTCACAAGATCCCAGTGAATACCGTCAAAAACCAAAAGCCCCCGGTTATTCCCAATATACATCTTTCCTCCCGGACCTTGGGAGACGGCCCAATTCTGGTTTCCCGCTTTGTAATCGCTTACGGAATAATTGATGATTTTAGGAATATAGGGTACCTTCGCATTCCCCGTTATACAAAACAACAAGGCAATAACGCAACAAATCAACATACGAACCAACGTCCTCTTAAGTATCTCCTTCACTATATAGTACAGAATGTTATGTACCACAAAAGTAAATAAAAAAACATCACGTTACACCCTACTTCTTATAAACTCTCACATAATCAATCTCAAACACATGTGGAAAAAGAGAATCATCAATACCCTTTTGGCCTCCCCAATTCCCACCGATCGCCAGATTCAGCAAGATATGAAAGCGTTTATCGTAAGGCCAAACCTCATAGCCTATCCCCTCGTTCTTAAATGTAAAGTATAATTGATCATCTACATAAAGCCGGTACTCATCTTCCTCCCATTCCAAGGCATACACGTGAAACGCTTTATAACAATCCGGACACGCAATTTTAGCATTTTTTTGAGTTCCGATCGCATGATTATATTTTTCCGTATGCGAAGAACCTACGATCGCATCGGGATCATAGCCCACATTTTCCATAAT